>Ga0247843_1009271_pt1 | contig 11019 bp, 8 predicted proteins | sample LaCruzMarch2017__FD_192420 | JGI IMG/M metagenome (GOLD analysis project Ga0247843, IMG submission 192420) | Freshwater microbial communities from meromictic Lake La Cruz, Castile-La Mancha, Spain - LaCruzMarch2017_8m | ecosystem: Environmental > Aquatic > Freshwater > Lake | place: Spain...
GGGAGCCCGAGCTGCCGCCTGCGGACGAGCTCGAAGAGCTTCGGCTCCTGTGGGGCACGGAGAACGTCACCGAACAGGACACCGACTACGGGGGCTACTGGATCCGCTGGCAGTCGGTCGACAGCTTCTATGACCGCGGTGCTCGGGACCGCTGCTACATGAAGGACATCGTCACCGGCGAGCTCAAGTTCAGCGACGGCATTCGTGGCATGATCCCGCCCAAGGGCGAGAAGAACGTGCGCGCCAAGGCCTACCAGGTCGGTGAAGGTGGGCGGGGCAACGTCCCGACCGGCGCCATCAACCAGCTCGTCAAGACGTTGGCCTTCGTGTCTGAGGTCACCAACCCATATCCGGCGCAGGGCGGATGCGACATGGAGACGGTCGAAGAGGCCAAGCTCCGAGCTCCGCACATGCTCAAAGCCCGGAACCGGGCGGTCACGGTGGACGACTTCGAGTGGCTTGCGAAAGAAGCGAGCAACTCGGTCGCGCGCGTCAAAGCGTTGCCCTCGACCTCACGGGAAGGCGAGGTCACGGTCATCGTCGTGCCTCGCGCCAGCTCGCGCGGTGACCTCACCGAGAAGCCGGTCCCGACGGTCGAGCTGTTGAAGCGCGTGCGTGCCTACCTGAACCAGCGGCGACTCGTGTCGACGGTGGTCAACGTGGTGCGGCCGAGCTACTGCGAGACCTCGCTGCGAATCGAGATCGTGTGCTCGCAGAGCGGCGCGTCCGACAAGGTCAAGAAGAACATCGACCGTGAGGTGCGACGCTTCCTCCATCCCCTGCAGGGGTGGCGCGGCGGCAAGGGGTGGCCGTTTGGTCGCTCACTTCTCAAGGTCGACCTCTACCAGGTCGTCGAGTCCGTCGACGGCGTGGACCTGGTCGACAAGATCCGGATCTTTGATGAGGACCGGGGAGGCGTCGAAGTCGAGCAGCTCCGCGTGGAAGAGGACCAGCTCATCCACCTCGTCAACGTGACCGTCGTCGAGAAGGCGCATGACCGCATCGTCTGACATCCGCGCGCGCGGCGTCATCAAGCGTATCGCCATGCCCGACGTGAGCGGGCTGCAGGTCGAAAACGCCAAGATCGTCTTGCAGCACGCTGGCTTCGAGCGGTTCCGCGTCTTCTATGTCGAGGATTACGCTCAGGAGTTCTCCGTCGTCGACCAGTTCCCGCGATCGGGCCTGCTGGTCCCGAGGGAGAGCGAAGTCCTGCTGAAGATCGCGCGGCAGAGCCTCATCGGGTTCCTGCCGCAGGCCTTCCAGCAGCCGGAGATGGACGGGGGCGGCAACTTCCTGCGCGGCTTCCTCAACATCGTTCAGCACACCTATGACTCGGTGAACCGCCGGATCAAGTCGGTGCATGAGCTGTTCGACCCGAGGAGCACGGATCCGGACTTTCTGCCGTGGCTCGCGAGCTGGCTCGCGATCACCCTCAACCCGGACTGGACGACTCTTCAGCGTCGCAAGATGCTGATGGCGGCGACCCAGTTGTTCCCGGATCGCGGGACCTCGAAGGCGATTCGAGAGTTCGTTCGTATCTACGTCGGAGCGAAGGTCGAGATCGAGGAGAACTCCTGGCCGTTCCAGGGGTTCAAGATCGGTGTCCATTCGACGGTCGGCGATGACACGGTCATCCTGCCGCCGATGAACCTCGCGCACTGCTTCGTGGTCCGGCTCGACAAGCCCGCATCCGCGACCAATGACGACGAGATCATCAAGATTCATCAGATCATACAGAACCAGAAGCCCGCCCATACCAGCTACTTCCTGGCGTTCTCCGATGAGGTCGAGACCGGCACGATGGGAGCCTTCATGGCGATCGGCATGGCCCCGGCCGAGATCGCGACCGACGCGCAACCGCCGGTCATCGGCATCGGTATCGGCATCGCCTTCGATGGCACTGTATACGAGGGTGAAGGGGGGACGGGCCTCCTCATCACCGAAGATTCCACGAAGGCGCCTTCGGGCGAGACGCAGACTGGCGAGCCCCAGAAGAAGAAGCCGATGCTACGTGTCGGATCGGACAAGGGCGAAGACGACGGCGGCGGGAAAGCATCCTAAGGAGCGAGAGAATGGCTGATTTCAAGGGCTACAAGCGAATCAACTTCTTCACGGGCTTCCAGACGACTGCGGACGACTGGAACGACCTGGTCAAGTACCACGTGGAGAAGCACAAGCTCCACAACCGCCTCCTGCATGGGCCGGGCGTGGTACCCAACGTCTTGGGTGGGCTCAGGGTTGCGGCCCGCGGGCGCGCGGACCTGTCGGTCGAGATTTCGCCCGGATATGCCATCGATGGTGAGGGCAACGAGATCTATGTGCCGGAGCCGTCGATCAAGACCATCGATCCGGGCGACTTCAAGTTGCCGCAGACGGTCTACATCGTGGTCAAGTACATCGAGGAGCTCACGGACTTCGTGAGCTACAAGGCCAACCTCGAGTACAAGGGCCATCGGCGCATCGCTGAGACTTTCAAGGTCGAAGCCATCATCACCGAGCCCGACATCCGTCGTGAGATCGAGATTGCGCGCGTGCACCTCACCAAGGACGTGAAGCGCATCACGGACGCGAAGGACCCGCAGAACCCGAAGGAGAACGAGCTCAACCTCAACTTCGTCGCGAGCGCGGGTGTCGTCGGGTCGCATATCGACCGCAGCAAGATCAACGAGCTCGCCGGTATCCTCGGCCAGAGCAAGGCGGTCTACTCGCACATGTTCAACAAGATGCGCATCCTCTCGGCCGGCTCTTGTGAGCAGGCGATGAATGCGCTCGACATGTTGCTGCGCTGCAACATCGTCGACGAGCGTAACCTGTACGACCTGTTCTCGACGGTGTTCGAGTTCCAGGAGGAGCTCGTCGCTGACGTCGAGGCGAACTATCCGCAGTACGCGACCAAGAAGGAGTTCGCGAGCTTCAAGAAGCACGTAGAGCTCCTCCAGGGCATGTACAAGGAGAAGAACTTCAACGCCGAGACTCTCGTCAACGTGCTCGGCTACCAGAAGAAGTCGACCGAGAACCTGCAGACCATCTTCGGCGGCAAGGTGGTCAAGAAGGCCGTCGAGACCACGGCCAAGACCTCTGACGACGTCATCCTCGCCAAGCTGAAGGAGAAGTCGGACGACTTCGCCGACAACCTCGAGGTGGAGGGCGTCAAGCTCAAGCGCATCGACCTCGTCGACATCCTCGAGAAGGACTCGGAGTCGAAGCACAAGTTCCGCATCGTGGACGCCAAGGACAAGTACCGCACGCGCCAGAAGCTCAAGTACCCGGACGGCGTCATCGTGGAAGACGTCGGCATCGCCTACGAGGGTGGCTATGCGGAGTGGGAGATCTCGAACGTCACGCCGAACCGCGACATCTACATGTTCATGCGAATGGACTACGTGCACGGTGGGTGGGAGTGCGAGATCTCGGTCAACGGCAAGAAGACCGGCTCGATGGTGTGCGAAGGTGAGGATCGCAAGTTCCGGTGGCGCAACTGGCCCTACAAGATCGCAGCCGAGTACGTGACCGACACCTTCCTAACGATCCGACAGACCCCGAACTCTGCGGATCGCGACGTCAATATGTTCAAGCTCTTCTTCTACCAGCCGGCTTGATCGGGACGTCCGGGGAGAGCACCTCGGGTAGTTGGTGGACTCGCGTTCTAGCGTGAGTCCAGGACGCAGGAGGCCGACGGAGACCCCGTCGGCTTTCGCCGTTCTGGAGGAGGGACACGCAACCGGGGACTGTCGCTTCGGTTGGCATCGGCTCCGAAAGCTGCGATAACGACGTTCGGTCTTTTCTCGGGGACCGCTTGCAACGAACGCCGGTCCGGCGTCTAATCTCACATGGACGGGTCTTCGGAGGATCCATCAGGGGTCGGCGATGGTTTGGGACTTCCTCAAGAATCTTGGGCGTCAGAAGCTGAACGCGGTCGAGGCTGGCGTCAAAGCCAAGGCTGTCGGCGCTCAGGCCAAAGCCCAGATGAAGGTGGCAGGCAAGATCAACCAAGGCGTCAAGGGAGCCCAGGATAAGGCCGTCGGATCCGTAAAGGGTAAGGGGCAGAAGCCCGAGCCGGCGAAGAAGGATGACAAGCCGCAGAAGGACGACAAGATGGGGCTTTTCGGGAAGAAGAAGGCGGAGTCAGCACCTGCGATGCCCGCCGCGCAGGAGGCCGAATCGAACTTCGGCGACAAGACGCAGTTCATTCAGATCGTCGAGGAGAACGAGTTCAAGCCGGTCGTCGGGTGGCTCGTCTGCCTCAACGGCAGCTTGAAGGGCCACGACTTCCGTATCCGCGATGGCAAGAACGTCATCGGGACGGCGGCCGATACGGACATCGTGCTAACCGACCAGTACATGTCGGCGCGTCACGCGGTCATCCGGCACGAGGAAGGGATGTTCGTCCTGGTCGACCTGGATTCGACCAACGGGACCTACGTCAACGACCAACGTGTCTCCAAAGAAGAGATCATCGATAACGACCGCGTTCGCCTCGGCCGCACCGAGATGAAGTTCAAGTCGTTGTACTGAGTTCGCGATGGCGTGTGCCGCAGGGGTGGGGATGCCTCTCCGGGTGGTCGCGTCGATCGGGACCTGGTTCTGAGTGCCGTCGCCGGACGCGCGCAGGTGTGTGTTCGGCATTCGGTTCGGAAGTGAAGAGGCCAGGGCGGCTCGTCGAGATCGCCGGCCTGGGTCATCGCGGTAAACGTCGACCGCATTGACCGGCTGTTGAATCGGGTCACGCTAAGTGGTCCCGGTGGCGTTGCAAGATCTCGCGGACCGAGCATAATCGCGAGAGTGAGTCACGAGGCGCCACACCTGGGCGCTCATCATCAGGTTGCGGAGGACGCCGTGAAGCGGCTGATCACAAGCGAGGGCAAGAGGATGAGGAAAGCGGTCGGACCCGGGAAGGGTTTGTGGCGGACGTTGAGTGCGTGCGCGCTCGCCGTCGCGATGACGGTCGGTGGTACGGCGCGAGCTGAGCTCGTCATCGACCACATCGATGCCGAGGGATTCGCGAACGAGAAGAGTCCGAACTTCAAGAAGATCGTATTCTACCTCGACCTCTTCGACGACCAGAGCCGGTTCCTGTCCGGGCTCGAGAAGTCGGCGGATGGGGCGGTCAAGGTGTTCATCGACGACAAGGAGGTCGAGGGCAAGCTGACCGTCCAGACGTTCAAGGACGCCAACCAGGCGCTCGCGGTCGGCGTGCTGGTGGCGGCGCACAACGCCTACGCCGAGTACGACCCCGCGTCCGGGATGCCCAACATCCTCGAGCTCTCGAAGAACGGTTTCGAGGCCTTCCTGAAGAACCTGTCCAATCAGAACTTCGTGGCGGTCTGGTACTACAACGAAGACGGGCTGAGCCGCGTGTATTCGTGGTCGAACCGCCCGGAGGAAGCCGGCACCACGCTGCAGCAGCTCGTCAAGCCGCCGACCGAGAAGCAGTCGGGTAAGGCGCCCGCGCTGTACGCGAACATCCAGAAGGTGATGGAGAGCATCAAGGAGTTCGAGACGACGCTCCCGCGTCGCCGCATCCTGCTCCTCCTTTCGGACGGCAAGGACGCCATCGCGGACAAGGCCGCGGCCGTCGAGAAACGTATCAACGCCATTGCGGAGATCGCCAAGGACACCAAGGCGAAGGTCTACGCCATCGGCTTCACCATCGACGTGCCCGAGCCGCTCGTGAACCTCACGACGCTCGCGTCGAAGACCTCAGGCGTCTATCGCCGCCTCTCGGAAGAGAAGGCAGGCGACATCGCGACGGAGATCGAGTCCATCGCCAAAGAGCTCCAGAACCAGTACGTCGTCACCTTCGAGCCCAAGGAGTGGCGCGGTGCCGAGGCGCCGGTCAATATCCGCCTCGAGGTCACGGCCCCCAACGGGACGCCGATGCAGCGCACCTGGCCGGAGCCGGTCAAGACGGGCAAGTACTCGGGGCCGATCTGGGAGTGGCTGCAGTGGGTCGTCTACGGCGTCGGTGGCCTGCTGGGCATCGGCCTCATCTGGCTGCTCATCAAGACCATCGCCAAGGGCCGCAAGAATCGCCCGGTGGCGGTCGAAGAAGAGGCGGGTCCGGTCGGACCGTACAAGGGCAAGCTCACGGCTCTCACCGGCGTCTACGCGGGTAAGGAGTTCTACCTGACCGAGGACGTGACGACGATCGGGTCGATCGCTGGCAACACCATCGTGTTGCAGGAGCAGGGCGTGTCCAAGCGCCACGCGGGCATCAAGATCGAAGAGATGCGCTTCGAGCTCGCTGACTTCGGCTCGACCAACGGCACACATGTCAACGGCGCGAAGGTCACCAAGCAGTTCCTTCGCGATGGCGACGAGGTGCGCATCGGCGAGTGCCGGATGAAGTTCTCGCTCAAGTGAGCTGAGTTCGCACTGAACACGAAAGGCGGCTCCCTTCGGGGAGACCGCCTTTTCTGTTTCTGGGGGGCGCGTGTGCGGCGGTGGCGGGAGACGAGTCCGCTGGCGGCGGGCCGCTGTAGCTGGACTCAGGCCAGATCGTCGTCGAGGTCGGCGTCAGCGTCCGGGTCGTCGTCCAGCACGATGCCGGAGCGGAGTACCGCGAGCTCACGCTCGAGGGTCTCGACGCGGTGCTCGAGCTCGGCGATACGCTTGGGATAGTCGAGCTGCGAGACCGCGTGTTGGATTTCGGCCCAGCGCTCTTCGAGGGCGTCGCGGATGGCGTCGGTCGTCACCTTGCGGTGGGCGGCGGTCGGCGGTGCGGGTGCGGCCTGGGGCGGTTGGACCGGCGGGGTAGGGGTGGCGCCGATGGGGGCGCCTTCCGGGGCGTCGCCGAGCTTCTCGTCCTTGCGGCCAAAGACGCGGCGTACGTTGCGTTCGGCTTCTTCGCGCAGGGTCGCGACGGGTTGTTTGATGTGCCGCTGGATGAAGTCGCCGCCCGTCTGGAAGAAGTTCCTCAGGGTGTCGATGGGTAGCGGGCGCTTCACGCGGCGTTCCTCTTCGAGGAGGATCTGCGTGAGTGTCGCGGAGGTCAGGTCCTCCTGCGTGCGATTGTCGATGATGCGGATCTCCTCGCCTTCGCGGACGAGGGACGCGATCTCATCGTGGGTGATGTAGCAGCTCTCGGTCATGTCGTAGAGCTTGCGGTTGGCGTAGCGCTTGATGACGCGCGGGTCTTTGCGGTCACCCATAGGCCGGTCGGTCATGGGGGCTCCTGTGGGAGCCGGGGCAGCGACAGGTGCGCGCCTGGCGGCCACGGCCTTCGGTTGTTTGGAGCCGCTGTTGGCCCCGCCTTGGTCTTCAGTCATCGGTGGCCGTTCACATCCGTCGGGAGTCCGCAAGGCGACGGGCCGGCTCGGCGCGTCGTTCACATGTCTCGTCCTTGCACTCGCCGTAGATGACCATCTTGTGATCGGTCATCACGAACTTGTGGGTCTTGGCGATGACTTCCTGGAGGCGCTCGATCTCGTCGTTGCGGAACTCGACGATGTGGCCACACAGCGTACACACGAGGTGGTCGTGATGGTCCTCGGAGTCAGCGGCCTCGTAGCGGGTCGTGCCATCTCCAAAGCGGCTCGGCTCTGCCAGGCCGCTCTCGACGAGGAGTTTGAGCGTGCGATAGACGGTCGCTTGACCGATGTTGGGATGACGCTCGCGGATTCGTGTGTAGAGCTCGTCGATGTTGGGGTGCCCAGCGCTCTCGAAGAACGCCTGGGCGATGACCCGTCGCTGTCGGGTCACACGCAGCCCCGTCCGCGCCAGATACGCGGCCAGCTTCGTTTCCCAGGACTGTGCGACTTCGCTCATGAACCCACCCTCGACCCGGGCAACTACCACAAAACGTCTCGAAAGGGGTATAGACGAACCATGACCGAACGGGCGCTGGTCTTGTGGTGGGTGTGTGTTGGCGCGGTGGGCTGTGCGACCCGACCGCCGATGGAGCCTGCGGAGGTCGTGCGCGCGCACATCGCGGCGGTTGCCGCTGGCGACGAACATGGGGCGATGGCGCTTCTGACGCCGGAGGGTCGTGCCCGTGCGCCGCTGTTGCCGGGGACGGACGAGGCCCCTGAGGCCGGGAGTGTCGCCGAGGTCGAGCGGTCCGCGACGTGGGCGGGTGGACGTGAGCTCGCGGTGGTACGGATGGTCGATGGTTGGAGGGTCCGACGTGGCGTCCTGGCGTTGTTCTCGGCGGAGTCGGCCGAGAGCGCGTTGTTGGCGCTGGGGCGGGCCATCGAGGCGCGAGACTTCCAGCGCGTGGTGGAGCTCATGCCGAGCGAGAGTAGTGCTACGAGCGCGGCTGTGCTCGCAGGTCATATGGCGGGCCATGCAGCGTGGAGCGCGCTCGCGCAGGCCATCGTGGCTGGAAAGGTCGGCTGGGTGGTGCGCGAGAGGTCGCGGGCCGAAGCGGTCGTGGCCGTCGGTGGAGCGGAGCATCGGGTGGTCATGGTGCAGGAGGAGGACGGCTGGAAGGTCTTTGACGTCCTGCCGCGGAGCAGCTATCTGGACCGGCGCTGAGCAACGCGTCGACCTTCGTGACCACAGGGAGCGGCGGGTCTTTCGCGAGCGGTGGCTGAACGGTTGGGGCCCTGGGTGGGCCTGGTTGTGGAGAGGGGAGAGCATGGCGCTCATCGTTCAGAAGTTCGGTGGCACGTCGGTCGGCACGATCGAGCGGATCAAGAACGTGGCCGCGCGTGTGAAGCGGACTCGTGAGGCCGGTCATCAGGTCGTCGTCGTGGTCAGCGCGATGGCGGGCGAGACCAATCGGCTGGTGAAGCTCGCGTATGAGCTGGATCCGGAGCCCGTCTCGCGCGAGTACGATGTGCTGCTCGCTTCGGGGGAGCAGGTCTCGACGGCGTTGGTGGCGCTCGCGTTGAACCGCATGGGGGTTCCGTCGAGGAGCCTGCTCGCGCACCAGATCGACTTCCGCACCGACGCGACCTACGGGCGCGCACGCATCGAGAGCATCGGAGCCAATCAGCTCGCGGCGTGTCTCGCGCGTGGCGAGACGCCGGTGGTCGCGGGCTTCCAGGGCATCGACCCCGAAGGGAACATCACGACGCTCGGGCGCGGCGGAAGCGACACGACGGGCGTTGCGCTCGCGGCGGCGCTGCACGCCGATGTGTGTGAAATCTATACGGATGTTGACGGCATCTACACCACGGACCCGAACGTGGTGAAGGGCGCGCGCAAGATCCCACGCATCTCCTACGACGAGATGCTCGAGCTCGCTTCGCTCGGGGCGAAGGTGTTGCAGACGCGCTCGGTCGAGTTCGGGATGAAGTATCGGGTGCCGATCCACGTGCGGTCGAGCTTCGATGAGAGCGAAGGGTCCTGGGTCGTGCCGGAGGATGAGACGATGGAGCAAGTGGTCGTTCGCGCCGTGACGTATGATCGCAACGATGCGCGTATCTCGATTCTGAGGGTGCCCGATCAGCCGGGTGTAGCGGCGAAGATCTTCAGTGTCCTGGCGGCGCACGAGATCTCGGTCGACATGATCATCCAGAACTCGTCGCAGGAGCGAGAGCACACGGACGTCACCTTCACGGTGCCCAAGTCCAATGTGCTCGAGGCCGAGCGGCTGATGAACCCGCTGGCCAAGGAGCTCGGTGCGGAGCAGGTCACGACGGACACCGAGATCTCGAAGGTGTCGGTGGTGGGCGTCGGCATGCGCAGCCACAGCGGTGTCGCGGCCAAGATGTTCGCGGCGCTGTCCGAGGCTGGCGTCAACATCGAGATGATCGCGACCTCCGAGATCAAGATCTCGGTGGTCATCGACGAGGCTTACACGGAGCTCGCGGTGCGGGTGCTCCACCAGGTCTTCGGGCTCCACGGCGAGGGCTGAGAGGGCTTGGCGAGGCCCTGGTCGTGGGGTTGCGCGCAGGGCGACTTCAAGGGGTCTTCGGGGGCTCGTTCGCGGCTGGGGGCGGTCCGAGCGCTGCCGTGAGGGCCGCGCGTAAGCCGGCGAGGCGCCAGAAGTTGTCGCTGTCGCGGCGCATGGGGACACGAGCACCTGAGGCGGTGACGACGATCGCTGCGCCCGTGGCGGGGTCGCCTTCGAGAGAGGCGGCCGGGTCGGTGGCGGTCAGCAGCGGCTTGAAGTCGGGGCTCGTGGCCCAACGACGGAAGAGCTCGCGGTCGGTCGTCGTGTCGACGAGCTGCAGGAGGCCGGCGGCGCGGTAGGCCTCGCGTCGGATGGCTTTCGCGGTGCGTTGTTGGATCTGTTTCTGAGCGTTGCGCGCGTTCCCGAGGATGTCGATGAGGGTCTTGCGCGCGTCTTCGTCGAGCAAGGCGAAGAGCATGTCGACGTCGGGCGGCTTACGGTCATGGGCGGCGCGGGCGAGGTTGTAGGCGCCTTGTGGTGTCCTGGGGTCGAGGCTCGCCTGCCAGACGCGTTGCTGTTCGTCGGCCAGGGCGTTGGTCTTGCGGGCATGAGCGATGAGGCTCTTCACGGCGGCGCTCTCGAAGACCTGATCACGCACGAGCAGGCTCTTCCACTGGCCCGCTTCGTCGATGAAGGTGAGTCTCTCGCCGGCGGCGGTAGCCACGATGGCGCGGCGGGGTGGGCCTGGGTCGAATGTCAGGTCGCGGGGGGCGAAGCCTTCGGCGGTGCCCTCGTTGAAGGCGAGGACCGAGGGGTCGAGCGTCGCGGCGAGGATGCGTGGGCCGCGTTGGGCGTCGTTGGGGCCGATGGCGGTCGCGAGCGCCGAGCCGAGGGCGGCGTGGGCGGCTTCGCGGTCGGCCTCGGCCCAGACAGACGGGACCAGAGCGCGGGCGCGGTCGGCTTCCTCGAAGGCGGCGAGCAGGTTCTTGCGGGTCTCCTCGTCGGTGAGCGCCCAGAGTTTCTCGAAGTCGCGCGCTTCCAGCGCCGCGCGCAACGCGTCCACGGACTCTGTGAGCGGCGGTTCGAGCGAGGCTCGTCCTCCACAGGCGAGGAGCAGAAGCGGGGCGCATAGGGTCAGGGCGAGGTTACGCATCGGAGGGAATCTAAACGGGTCGGCCGGGGCGGGCAACCGCGTGTTGTTCGAGGTGTTGGAGCGGGTGCGGATTGCTGGGGCGAAC
>Ga0247843_1009274_pt1 | contig 11016 bp, 13 predicted proteins | sample LaCruzMarch2017__FD_192420 | JGI IMG/M metagenome (GOLD analysis project Ga0247843, IMG submission 192420) | Freshwater microbial communities from meromictic Lake La Cruz, Castile-La Mancha, Spain - LaCruzMarch2017_8m | ecosystem: Environmental > Aquatic > Freshwater > Lake | place: Spain...
TACCAGCCATCCGAAATGATGGGTACGTTCTACTTCTGGCCTAACCCGTCTCAGGGTGAGATGCACATATTCTGCGACACCATATTTCAGAGGTTTAACAGCATCAACGACACGATTGTGATCCCACAGGGCTATCTAATGTGTCTGCGGTGGTGCTTGGCTGAGAGACTCATGCCCATGTACGGCAAGTCCAACCCTCAGCAGATAGCCATGATCAACGCATACGCCATGCAAGCCAAGGCCACAATTAAGAGAACCAACATGAAGCCAGCTCAGTCCGCAAGATACGATGACGTACTGGTGGTTGGTAAACGTGCGGATGCCGGTTGGATCTTGACTGGCGGTTTCCAATAGGGTTTATTAGAACAAAGGGTTTATGAGGTATACTGTGATTGGTCTAAATTTAGGAACCAATCATGGACGAACAAAAGAAACGCGAACTTAATGCAAAGTACCAACGTGATTACTACGCAAGAAAAAAAAGCGGTCAAGCAATGCCTAACCCCGGTAGGCCAGCTAACACGCCTGATGTCTTATGGAACAAAGTGGATAAACGCGGAGAAGATGAATGTTGGGAATGGAAAGGTTATAAAAACCATGATGGATATGGGCGCACATGGATCAATGACCGTGGTTATTTTGCTCATCGGGTCATTTACAACCTTGTTTATCCGAACACAATTACTCTTAATGCGCCAAATTCAAAATATTTGTCAAATTATGTATTGCATCATTGCGACAATCCAGCGTGTTGCAATCCAAAACATTTATATCGCGGATCAAAGCAAGACAATGCTAATGACAAGGTTAGTCGCAACAGATGTGTGGACTTTAGCGGGGACAAAGGCCCAAGGTGCAAATTAACTATGGATCAAGCTAGAGAAGCTAGAAAATTGCGTAGACAGGGAAAACCGGTTCGAGAACTGGCTATCCTGTTTGGCATTAGCCTACCGTCCATGAAGTCATTGCTAAACGGCAAGTCCTATAAGGAGGCCGTGTAATGCCTGACTTTGGATTCGTAGGAGCTGCCTACGAAGCACCCTCTATCACGCAAGATGCCCAAGAGTGCATAAACTTCTACCCTGAGATAGACCCAACCAAGGCTCAAGGCGAGCGCGGTATCGTGGCCCTCTACCCGACTCCGGGCTTAGAAACCGTGGCTATTTTCCCTAATCAAGAGGAAGTGCGGGGGATCAGAACCCTGTCCGGTGGGGCTCAGGTCGTTGCGGTCTGCGGTGACTTTGTATACGCCTTAGAAAGCAATTTGACCCCGGTAATGATTGGTCAGATGAACACCTCAACCGGTCAGGTAGGGATTGTGGATAACGGGGTGAACGTCTACATCGTGGACGATTCTTATCGCTACACATGGTTTATTAGCGCCCCGTCATCAGCTATTTTTACCGGCTCAATTAGTGGAACGACCCTGACGGTGAGCCTAGTCCAAAGCGGAACCATTGCGGTAGGACAGGCCATTTTTGGTCAGGGCATAGCTCAAAATTCTGTGATTACGGCACTAGGAACTGGATCAGGCGGCGTTGGAACCTACACGGTTAGCGACTCCCAGACCGTAGCCTCGACCGCAATCAACTCAACCGCCTCACCCGCTATTGTGACCGGAGCTATCTCTGGCACAACTTTGACCGTTAGCGCGGTGACCAGCGGCACTCTGAAGATAGGCCAGACGATTGAAGGCTCCGGGGTGACCGATGGAACGATTATTACAGCCTTTGGGTCAGGTTCTGGGGGTGCGGGAACGTACACCGTTAGCGCCTCCCAAACGGTCTCTAGCACCACGATATACGCCCTAAACTGGACTGTCCTACCCTTCACAGACGGAGCCTTTGAGGGCGGTGGAACGGTGGATATTTCAGACAACTACTTTGTCTACAATAAGCCTAACAGTCAGCTTTGGGCGGCTTCAGACTTACTATCCCCAATTACAGACCCCCTGTCCTTTGCCTCCAAGGACGGGTCTCCAGATGACCTAGTGGCAATTATTGTAGACAGGCGAGAGGTTTACCTACTGGGTGAGATGTCATCCGAGGCGTGGCTAGACGTTGGATCAGTCCCCTTTCCCTTTCAAAGGATTCAGGGATCATCCACCCAACAGGGTATCGCTGCGGCCTACTCCTGTGCGCGGGTGGGTAACTCTTTTGCCTACGTCTCTAAGAACAACCGAGGCGAGGCCACCATCGTCCAAATGAACGGCTACATCCCCCAAAGGATCTCTACCCACGCGGTTGAGACCACTTTGGTAGGCCAAGACGTATCTGACGCGATTGCGTGGACGTACCAGCTAGAGGGCCATGAGACCTACGTTGTAACCTTTCCGAGTATTGGAGAGAACGGCCTGACTTGGGCGTATGACATCACCACAGGACTTTGGCATAAGTGGCTCTACACCAATAACCAAAACCAGTACGAGCGCCACCGTGGGAACTGCTGTGCATTTTTTAACCAACAAGTATTACTTGGTGACTATGAAAACGGCAAATTGTATAGACTGTCTCTATCCCAATACACGGATGACGGTCAGCTAATACGCCGTGTCAGAAGGTGTCCCCACATAACCACAGACCTCCAACGCCAGTATTTTGCAGAGCTTCAGATCCAGTTCCAACCCGGAGTTGGATTACCTACCGGTCAGGGTCAAGACCCACAGGCTATGCTCCGCTGGTCGGATGACGGCGGCTTTACTTGGTCTAACGAGAACTGGGTCACCATAGGTAAGCAGGGCCAATACTTTACGCGGGCCATGTGGAGACGGCTAGGATTTGCGCGGGACAGGATCTTTGAGGTGGTGATCACCGACCCAATCAAGGCGGTCATCGTGTCGGCTAACCTAAAAGCGGAAGCCGGGGATAACTGATGGCCCAACTACCCCAAAACCAAGTAATACCGACCTCCCAGCTAGTCAACGATGCGGGACGGCCTACCCCTGCGTGGCAGTTATTCTTTTTGAACTTGCTGAACTTTTCCAGCAGTTCCACGGCTACGGCTGGCTCTGCGACCCTACCGGCAAACCCACGGGGGTTCATCAATATCACGGTCAACGGGGAAATCAAAAAGGTTCCATACTATGACGTATGACCTAGCAAACCCGCAAAATGCGGTTGAAAAGGTGGTCTTTCGGGAGCAGATTCTGACCGTTCAGAACGGGTTACAGGAAATGATTGAAAATGGCGAAACGCAAGACACCTTGCCTGACTGCGTTGTAACCCATTACTTTGCCCCAAAGGACGAAAAGTATGGTTGTTGCACATACGCCAGACAAATGTTCATTCCCAAGGGAACTTTGATTATTGGGAAGATCCACCGGCATCAGCACTTAAACTTTATTTTGCAGGGCAAGGTGAGCGTAGCAACCGAGTTTGGTAAGAAATACTTTGAAGCGCCGTGTACGTTTATTTCTGAAACAGGGTTAAAACGTGCCGTTTACGCCGAGGAGGACACAATTTGGACTACGGTTCACTTAACTCAGTATTCAGGCGAACAAGACTTAGATAAAATTGAGGATGAGGTTATAGCTCCAACTTACGGGGAAATAGGAATGATAGATTCGACTGCCGTTCTCAAACAGTTAAAAGGGGAACAAAAATGACTTGGGGACTAACCGCCGTTGCTGCGGCATCAGTTGTTAGTGGGGCGATGGGAGCAAAAGCTGCCAAAAGTGCCGCTGACACAACCGCCGCCGGAACCAGATATGCCGCAGACGTTCAAGAGAGAATGTTTGAACAAGGCCGACAGGATCTTGCGCCGTACCGTGGGTTAGGTTATGGAGCATTAAGTGAAATTGGTGGCGGGATGGCTGGTCGGCAACCAATTTATGATGACCAAGGAAACATTACTGGATTTCAAACAGGAACAGGTTATCTAACCGGTCAGCTAACTCCAGAAAAGATTCAAGAGTATTTAGACCCGTCTATGGCGTTTCGTATGAAGTACGGAACACAGGCCACAGAAAGATTGCGAAATGTTGGCGAAGGAGCTTTTTCTGGAAATACTTTGCGGGCGCTAAACGAGTACGGTCAGGGTTTTGCGTCTACCGAATATGGAAACGCTTTTGGTAGGGCTCAAGGCGAGCGTAAAGACATCTACAACATACTGGCAAACATTGCCGGTATGGGTCAGGGCGCGGTTAATACAGGAGTTAGCGCAGGGCAAACAACAGCTCAAAACCTTGGTCAGTTAGCGGTCGGTGGCGCACAAGCTCAAGCTGCGGGAACCGTAGGCGCGGCTAATGCTTACAGTCAGGCTCTACAAGGCCCATCAAATTATTTACAACTTGCTATGCTTACTGGCAAAAATCCATTTGCTACCACGCCACCACCACCAGTTCAACCGGGGCCGGGGGTAACAGTTACACCAATCACTTAAGGTCTGATCATGGCAGATTTCGGAATAAAACCAGAAATAGCGTTAGGTGTAAAACCCCTAGCAACAATGAGTTTGGGGGATATGCTCAATGTAGCCCGTGGCGCTCAAATGTATCAGCGCGAGCGTGAAGTGTTGCCGTTGCTTGTTGAACAAGAAAAAATTAAAACTCAAACCGCGCAAACTGATCAAGCAAAAGGGTACGCAAATACGTTCTTTCAAGTTTTAGGTGGGTTTGCTAACGACCCAAGAATTGAATCAAACGATCCTATAAAGACTGTTGATTTAATGTTAGAGGTTAAGAAAAAAGCTCGCTCAATGGGCGTTCCTGAAAGCTACGTTGAGGCTTTAGCATCTCCGGGGGTTGCTACTGCGGCGCATAACCCTAAGGCGTTACCTCAATATATTAGCAACATAATCCAAGCCCAAATTGGCCCTGCCGGTCAACAAGGGTTGCAGACCGGTCAGCCTACAATGTCAGGCGGTCAACCAGCACTATTTGTTCCGGGCAAGGGTCGCGTTGTTCCTATGGGGCAAATGGGGGCTCAACCACCAGCTCAACCACCAGTTCAAGAACAGGCTTCAGGAGCAACTCAACCAGCGGTAGTAACACCGCTAGAAACGGGCGCGGTAGAACCGGGGGTTCCAAGAGCAGTTCCTCAAGCCGCACCTCCGGTTGCGCCCCAAGGAATTACAAGTCAAGACTTAACAAGGCCAAGAAATGTAAACGTAGGCTATCCAATTCGGTTTCAACCAAGAGCGCCCGGAGATGTTCGACCGTTTGCGATTGGCGAGGAAGCTGCAATCCAACAGGGTACTCAGTATCTAAACTCTATTGTCAATGCCGAAGGCGAAGTCCAAAGAGCCAGCCGAAACGTAGGTGAGGTTATTAGGATTGCGGACGATTTGGCTTCTCAAGCTAGGTTCAAAGCGGGCAAACCTCAAGATATTGAACGGGCATTAAGAGAGTTTTTTGGTGAGGACAAATATAAAGAACTTAGCAAGAGCTTGGCTCAAGCTCAGTTAGCAATTATGAAGTCTCAGGGCGGGTCAGTTGAAACTACGGTTGGCGGTCAACAGATGACTAGGGCTGCAACTGGTGATGAAACCTACCCGCCAGATGTCTTGATCTCTATTGCTCGCCGATTAAACGGGGAAATTATTAAGACGGAAATGGAAGCCAAAGCAGTTCGTGCTGCGGTGCAAGCGGTTGGCCCCAACAATCTTCAAGACTTCCGTGACGCTTGGAATAGCAATTCTGACCTAAGAATCTTTGAAGCTATGGGAATTAACAGGTCAATAACAGACCGCAAAAAACGTGACGAAGCACTAGATAAGATATTGCCAAAAAGCAAACAAGAGTTAAATCGGTTTTTGCAACAGTACGAAAACATTGAAAAACTGACTCAAACAGGGCGGTTGTAATGAGCGACCAATATCGTTACGAAAACCTATCTAAGGAAGATTTGCAACGCGCAAAAAAGATGATGTTGGACTTTCAAGATCCAAAAACCGGTGATCGTTTAGTTCCGAGCCGTATCGATAGATTATTGTTTAGTGAAGATTCTCCAGAAATCTTTAATGCTTATCCAGCAAAAGAAAGAGAAAAGTTTTTTATTAAAACTAGCGCCACCGGAAGTCTAGGCGATATTATCCGAAAACGCATAGAAAAAGCACCAGACGAAAAGCCAGATGACTTGCGCTCTATTATTAGGGAGCGTATAGCCGGTGTTGAAAAGGCAGAAAAAGATGCAATCACCAAAGAGCAACAGACCCTAGCCGCAGCCGTTCCACAGGTAGATACGTCAGGCCGTGTTGTATCAGCCCCAGCAGCTCCAGCGCCTAAAAGGTCTCTTACCGATTATGTAAAAGGTGTTGGTGAGACCGTGGCGGCGCTAGGATCTCAGGCAGTTGTAGCACCGGTTGCTGCGGGCGCACAATTAGCGTCAGACGTAGTTTCTGGAAAAACATTTCGCGGTGAAGGCCCAACACCGGGGCAACCGTTGTTTGGTCAAATTATGAAAGAGGCAACTTATCAGCCCAAGACCGAAACCGGTCAAGAAATGATGGCTGGTCTAGGAAAGGCGTTTGAAGAAAGCAAATTACCACCGGTGGCTACTAGGGTAGCCCCACCGGTGTTGCCTCGCGCAACTCAACCAAAAGTAAAACCGCGCCTAACCTACCAAGAGTTTCAGGTTCAACAGAATGTAATCAAGGGTCAAGACCCAGCAGGGCTACCCGGAGTGGCAAGCGTTGGAGCTGCGGGCCGTCAGAACCCCGTAGCGGTACAGGCTGCAATTGACCAGTTACCCGTAGAGATGCGGGGAACGGCAAGCCAAATGCCTTTGAAGAACGTCAACCTAAACGCTTTAGAGTCCCACGTTCAGGCGCTAAACCTACCAGAACCTATCCAGCTTACTAAGGGTCAGGCTACCGGAGACTTGGTTGCACTCAGTAATGAGCTAAACCGCCGGGGTGAACTGCCAAACATCGCACAACGGATTGGCGAGCAAAACAAATCATTGGTAAATAACCTAACGCTAATCAGAGAAAGAGCCGCCCCTGACGTATTTGGCACTAAACCGTCAGACTTTGGGCAACAGGTTATTGACGGTTACCTAAACATTGACCGTCAGCGTAATGACAATATCCGTCAGCTCTACGGTCAGTTAGAGCAAGCGGCTGGCGGTAACTTTCCTATTGACGCACAAAAGTTTGTTCAGAGCGCCGACCAGCAGTTAAAGAAAAAGCTGAAAAGCGAGTTTTTGCCACCTGAGATTGACCGCCAGTTGCAGTCCTACCGTGACGGGTCAAGCATGGATTTTGAACAGTTTGAGTCCCTGCGGACTAACTTGGCTACCGAGATCCGTAAGGCTGAACGAGCCGGGGACGGCAACAAGTCTTTTGCTTTAGGGGTCGTTAGGGACTCATTAGAGAACCTACCTCTAACTGGTGCGGCTGCCCAACTAAAGCCATTGGCTGACGCGGCTCGCAAGGCGGCCAAAGAACGATTTGATGCCTTGCGTAGAGACCCAGCATATAGCGCAGCCGTAGATGGAAAGGTAGCCCCTGAAAATTTTATTGATACCTTTGTATTGTCAAAGGGTAAGGGAACCGAAGCCAACGTGCGCCAGATGATGTCCGCGCTAGGTCGGGGGTCACCGGAACAACAGGCCATAGCAGCAGGGCTTATGGATGCAATCACCCGCAAGGCCGTCGATAGTTCTGGCAACTTCTCTCAGGCTGCGTATAACAAGATTCTGCGGGACTTAGAGCCCAAGCTACTAGAAGTATTTGACCCTGACTCTGCAAAACAACTTAAGAACTTGGGTGAGGTATCCCGTAAGGTCATGGCCCAGCCCAAGGGTAGCTTTGCAAACAATAGCAATACCTTGGTTGCCGGTCTTGCGGAAAAGGCTGGTAAGGCTCTTGAGTTAGGATTAAACGTCTCTACGGCAAATATCTTGCCATTAGGGACTATTGCAAAACAGGCTAGGCAACGCAAGGCGGCAGAAAAGTTTCAGCGTGAGACTTTAGAACCCCTTGCGGGAACACAACAGGAACGAACCCTTGGTGAAATTCTAAGAGGAAAATAACTATGGCAGTCAATCTTTCGCCAATCGGCAACGGATTTCAGTTTTTTGATAACAATGGCGCACCGCTTAACGCCGGTAAGATTTACACCTATCAGGCTGGGTCTAGTACGCCACTTGCGACTTATACCAGTAGCTCAGGGCTTACGGCTAACGCTAACCCAATTATTCTAGGGACAAGCGGCAGACCGCCTAATGACATCTGGCTATCTGAGGGGTACTTTTATAAGTTCATCCTCAAGGACTCATCAGACGTAACCATTCAGACCTACGACAACCTCTACGGGATTATTGGGGCAACCCCACCGGCTGCAACCCCAATTCCTAGCGGCGGTATTTTCTTGTGGTCAGGTTCCATCGGTTCTATCCCTGCGGGGTATGTCCTATGTAACGGGTCTAACGGAACTCCTGACTTGAGAGACCGGTTTGTGGTTGGCGCTGGGTCATCTTACGCGGTGGACGCGACCGGCGGTTCTGCGGACGCTATTGTTGTAACTCACAACCATACGGCTTCTAGCGTAGTAACAGATCCGGGCCACGTTCATGTAGTAAACGTAAACAATTATCAAGCTGGAGCTGGAACTGGAACGTTGTGGACAGGTGGAAATGCTGGAACTCCAGCAAGCGGTAATTCCGCTTCTAATACAACCGGTATTACGGTTGCTACAACTAATACGTCTGCCGGTACGTCTGGAACCAACGCCAACCTACCCCCGTACTACGCCCTTTGTTACATCATGAAAACCTAATATGGATTGGCAGACTGTTATCAATATTGGGTTGGGTAGTGTCTTGGCTGCGCTGGGCTGGTTTGCCCGCGAGATATGGGACTCACTCAAAGAGTTGCGTAGGGACACCCACCAGATAGAAAAGGACTTGCGGGAAATGTATGTCCGAAGGGATGACCTAAAGGAAGTCAGAATTGAGATGAGCGCAAGGTTTGACAAGCTAGAGAGCTTAATCGGATCTCTGTACGAGCGCCTCCATGACAAGGCAGACAAATGAATGGTAGATCCAGCCGCCACCGCGAGAGCAGCCCTAGACGGAATTAAAGAAGCAGTCAAGGTTGGTCGGGAGATCAAACAGACCGGAGCCGAGGTTTCTTCCTTTTTAGACGAGGAAGCCAAGGCTAGGATAGCGTGGAAAAAAAAGCAGCTCCAGCTCCAACGGCGGGGCGATTTGGTCTTTATTGACGCTGCCAACGAATACCGTGAAGTCAGAAAGATTCGTGCCGCCGAGCAAGGCATGTACGAGGACATGGAACGGGACTTTGGCAAGGAAGCTGTCACAGAAGTGCAATCTTTAATTGCTCAAATGCGAAAAGAACGAAAGATTCTCGATCATGATTTCCAGCGTTTACGGGCTGAAGAACGCATTACTTGGATAATTATCTTTATGGTTGCCACAATTTTTTACGGGGTACTTAAAGTAACCGGGGCATGGTAATGACCACGATAGCCGCTAAATTTTCTACCCTTGAAATTGCCGCCGATACACAAGTAAGCGGCGAAGATTCTTTTTATTCAACTTCAAAATTAAGATTTGGCTTAGATTGTATATATGGTGCTTGCGGCGATTGGGAAAAGATTTTAAAAGCGTATTCGTTAATTGAATCAAATGCAACTGAATGGGAATCTGATTTAGAAGTAACCATTCTTCAGTTACGCAAAGATGGATTGTGGATTTACGAATCTTCAATCATTCCTACAAAACTGAAGAATGATTATTGGGCGGTAGGCACAGGTGCAAATTACGCGCTTAGTGCAATGCGACTTGGCAATGACCCTGCTACGGCAGTTTCAATTGCCTCTGAGTTTGACCCTTTTACAGGGCATCCAATTGAATCATTCAAATTAGGTGAAAATAATGGGAACCAAAGTAACAGACGCAGAATTTCTAAAGGCTTGGCAAAAGTTCGGTAGCCCCCAAGCGGTATCAGAAGCATTAAAGTTAACGATTAGATCAGTTTATTCAAGAAGGCAAGCGTTAGCAGGGCGCGGGCATGAATTAGTAACATTTAATCCGTTAAACAAAAAAGTAGAACTTTTTTATTCTCAAACAATAATTCCTGAAAACCGCAGAATCATAAACCATGAAGTAAAAAATGGTCATGTATTTATAGCAAGTGATTGCCATTATTGGCCCGGTGATGAATCAATAGCACACAAGGCACTTGTCAAATTGATAAATGAGATGAAGCCAACCACGATTGTGCTTAATGGTGACGTTTTTGATGGAGCAAGAATTTCAAGGCATGAACCGCTTTACGGAACTAATCCACCAACACCAAAACAAGAAATTGAAGCCTGTGTAGATAGACTACATGAAATAAAAAACGCAAGCAAAAACGCTAAAACCTTTTACACGTTTGGTAATCACGATGTTCGTTTATGGCGTTACATCCATCAAAATGCTCCTGAGTTATCGGACGCAATGAATCTCTTTGATTATTTCCCCGGCTGGCTGACCTGCTGGAGATTGGATATAAACCATTCAACAATCATAAAACATCGATGGCATCAAGGTATCCACGCGGGTTACAATAATGCGATCAAAGCAATGTTAAATACACAACAAGGTTCTGCCGCAATTGTTACTGGACATTTACACCGGCTAATGATTAGCAACTGGCGAGGTTTTTCTGGTACTGCTTACGGCATAGATTGCGGATCATTAGCAGACCCGGAAGGCGAACAGTTTGCGTACCTAGAAGGCAATCCAACACCGTGGGCGCAAGGATTTTGTGTATTAACATTTAAAGATGGCAAGTTATTACCGCCTGAATTATGCGAAGTAAACAATGGCGTTGCGTACTTCCGGGGCAAAGAAGTATGAGTCCGTGGTTAATTATTTTAGTGGGGTGTATTTACGCCTACATAGGTTTTGAACAGGGAACAAAAGGCAACATAGCAATGGCTATCGTGTTTGCTGGTTACGCCTTTAGCAATGTCGGTCTTTACTTAGCAACGAAGGGATAACTATGCTACCAATCGCAGCTCTGCTTTCCATAGGGGAAAAAGTTTTAGATAAGGTTTTGCCTGACCCA
>Ga0247843_1009285_pt1 | contig 11006 bp, 8 predicted proteins | sample LaCruzMarch2017__FD_192420 | JGI IMG/M metagenome (GOLD analysis project Ga0247843, IMG submission 192420) | Freshwater microbial communities from meromictic Lake La Cruz, Castile-La Mancha, Spain - LaCruzMarch2017_8m | ecosystem: Environmental > Aquatic > Freshwater > Lake | place: Spain...
CATGGGCGAGAAATGTCCCCAGCTCTGGTTTTCTTTACAAAGGAATCTTCAGGCCGGCGTGCTGTGCCAGCGTGCGCTGACGCTCGTCGAAGGTCAGAAATTCCTTGGCCCCAAGGTGAATGGCTGTGGCGACATGCAGGATGTCGAGGCTCCTGTGCCCGCCTTGGGCGGTGCGATTCTTCGAGTAGGAGCCGGCAAGCCGCAAGACGGCATCCGAATCAGAGGGCACCAGCTTATTCAGGCCGGAGGCGATGTCCACTTCCCAGTCTTTGAGCATTTGATCCGCCTCGCGGCGTGCGTATCCCTTTTTTCGATCGGTGGCGTGGAGCCAGACTTGCAGCTCGATGGCTTGGAGAAATTCAAAATCCAGAAGGCGCGTGAAGTGCAGCGGCTCGGTCATGGTTTCCCTGTAGGTAAGCGCTGCCGGAGTGTGGATTTGCTTCCTGTAGATGGAGCAAAGGAAACTTGTATCCGGGTAGGCGATCATGGCTCTCCTGTTTCAAACGCACGCATCTCATCGACCTCTGCCTGAGTGAAAACGCGGTCGCCCCAGATGCGCTTTAAGCGAGCTCTATAGTCGGGATGCGGAGGGAGTTTTGTGGAGACGGGCTCCGTGGCGCGTGAAATTTTCGCCACTGCCTTCGAGTGCTTGGTGATCAAAATCTCCTCTCCGCCTGCGAGCCAGGCTTCGAGTTTTGGGAAATCATAGCGCAAATCGCGCACGGTCGCTGTTTTCATATCATCACAATATTGTGATGTTTCGCCCGGTCAAGTTCCAGCAGGCTGATTTGCGGGGCGCCCGGTCTTGTGTCCGCGTCCGGAAGTGACGCCATCGAAGGGCTGCACATCGGCTCCCTCCAATCGCGGGGCGGGTTTTTTTCCGAAATTGAAGCTCACATTGGCCCAGGTGTCGCCGGGCTGGGCATCGATGCCGAGCGCGCCGCTGGGTTCATAGCCGCAGTGGACCATGCAATTCTCGCAGCGCGGGTCGCGGGCCTTGCCTTTTACGACGCCGTAGTTTTCCCATGGCGTTTCCTCCAGAAGGGCTCCGTAGCTGGCGTGGTGGGTATCCGTCATGAGATAGCAAGGTCCCTTCCAGCCTTTCACATTGCGTGTGGGAATCGCCCACGCCGAGCAGGTGAGATCGCGATTGCCAGCGAGGAAATCGAGGTAGATCGGCGTGCCAAAGAAGGTGTATTTTTCACCCCAGGCGCGGATGTTTTTGAACTTCCGCTTGGTCATCTCGCGGGTGAGGAAGAAATTTTCAGGCTGGAGGTTGAGCCGTTTCATCATGTCCTTCTTGGCCGCATCGTAGTCGTAGCCGGGGGAGATCGTGTGTCCATCCACTCCAAGCCAGGACAGGTAGTCAAACATCCGCTCGAGTTCCTCCATTTCCGTCTCTTTGTAGACCGTGGTGTTCGTGGCGACCTGATAGCCGAGCACCTTGGCCATGCGGATGGCGGCGATGCATTCTTGAAAAACGCCCTCTCGCTCGACGATGAGGTCGTGCGTGCGCTCGAGGCCGTCGAGGTGCACATTCCAATACATCCACCTCGAGGGAGCGATCACATGGCAGCCACCAGTTTTGGCCGAGCGGATTTCGGCGGCTTGGGCTTGCGTGATCAATTCCTCGCTGAGGAGGATCTCAAGCTCGCGCGAGATTTTTGCCGGATCGCGCAGGAACTCCGCCGCCAGATAGTCGCGCATCTTTTTTCGCATGAACATTCCGTTCGTGCAGATGTAAACGATGCGCCGCCGCGCCAGCAGGCCGTCGACGAGTGCTTCAATGTGTGGATAGATGAGCGGCTCACCGCCGCAGATCGAGATCATCGGAGCCCCGCATTCCTCGGCGGCGCCAAGGCAATCGTCCAGGGACATCACATCCTTCATCGATGTGGAATACTCGCGAATGCGTCCGCAGCCGGTGCAAGTCAGATTGCAGGTGTGCAGGGGCTCGAGCTGGAGGACGGTTGCGAACTTCTTCACGCCGCGCGCTTTTTTCCCGATGATGTAGCCCGCAATGCGCGCCGTGAGTGCGAGAGGAAACCTCATGAGCCGCATGACATAGAGCGCGGCTGGGGGAGTCAAGCTCCGCAAGCTTGACCTCGCTCATGCAATCGCTCACACCTGCCCATGTCGGCAAACAGCAGAAGGGAATCACTCATGGAAAATATTGCTTCAAAAAACGCCTTGGCCCTGCAGTCGTAAAAATAATGAGAGCTTTATTCCTGGCCTTTGCGTTTTTTTTCTCCATCGGCACCACCTTTTCCGCCGAGCTGTCTCCGGAAGAAATCCTTGCCGCCGCGCGCCTGAATCCCATGGGCGAGAGCGTCACGCTCGATGCACAGCTTCGTGCAGGTTCTATAAAAGTTCCTTTCACCATCGAAGTCGGTGACGGCGTAGTGCGCTACGGCTTCACCAGCCCGCAGCAGGACATCCTCCTGCGGCTCGGCGAAAACGAGGCCATCCTCGAAGAGCGGCGCGATGGCGGAAAAACACCAGTTCCCATCTCAAAACTCGACGACTCAGTCCGAGGCGGGCTCATCACCTATGAAGACCTCGCCCTGCGCTTTCTCTATTGGAAAAATCCCCGCCTTCTTGCTTCCGAAACCGTGCGCTCGCGCGACGCCTGGAAGATGGAAATCCCTGCCCCGCGCGGGGCCTCCCAATACGGCGTTGTCCGGGTCTGGATCGACAAACAATCCGCCGCACTCCTCCGCATCGAAGGATACGACTTGAACGGCCGCCTCGTAAAACGCTTCGAAGTGATCTCCGCCCAGAAAATCGACGGTCAGTGGATGCTCAAACAAATGCGCGTCGAGCGCATCGACCCCGAGACCCGCAAGACCACCGGCATCACCTACCTTGAGGTCCTCGGGAAAAATTAATCCCCCTTCAAAAGGAAGACCACGATCAACCTGAATTCGGCGGTTGACAACGATGCACCAGAGTAAAAAAAACCTTAGAATCAATTGCATGTCACCCCATATACGGCCTGTGAGATGATGAAGCCCAGCGCAACGGGATTTTTCTCAAGATCCGGCCCCAGCCTGCGTAAGTGCGTGAGGTCCGTGACTATTACTCTGAGCTCAAGACTCCGATCCGCCAACGAGGAGCTTCACAACACGCTGTAATACATTAAGCTGAATGCTTTTCAGGTCATGCTGTAGCGGCCATCTGCCAACGACGAGGCTCGTCGACTCGTAGGCCCTCGTCCTTCCGGGGTTTCAAATGCTCAAGGCCACTGAGACAGCTCGTGAGAGGAGTGCAATTTAGTGAAATGGCGGGTGTTTGACAGCAATGCGTTTGTGACGAAAATAAGGACAATGAATGATAAGAGTCGCGACCGGGTTGAGGGAATGATTTGGGGTCAATTTCTGGGAGATGCCATGTGCTTGGGCACTCATTGGATTTACAATTTGGAGGATCTGAAGACTTTTTACCCCGATTTAAAGGGCTTCGAGCAGCCACGGGTCGGCCACTACCACGCTGGGAAGAAGCCTGGCGAACTCACCCATTATGGCGAGGCGGCACTTGTGTTGCTCGAATCGGTTGCAGAAAATGGCGGCTTGGACATCGCGGATTATGGTCAGCGATTTTTCAGTCATTTTGCCTCACCCGACTATCGTGGCTACTTGGATTCCGCAACGCGGGGCACGATTGAAAATGCGAAACTCGATGCTGCTGGATTGCCACCTGAGAGTTTCAATTACCAAGCCGGCGCGGATGACGATCAACTTGCGACGGCCACGAGTCTGGCCCCGGTGGTCGCCCGTTACTGGAATTCCTCCGATCTGGCTCAGCAAGTGGAGCGTGTCACCCGCTTCCGCCAAAACCATCCGCGAAGTGTCGCTTACATGCAGGTGTATGCGCAGATCCTGGCCGAGCTATTAGCCGGGACAGACCTGCACAGTGCGATCCACCGCGTGCAGGAAAGCGCCGGAAAAAATCCCGAATTCGGCGATGAGCTGGCACAGCGGTTTAAGGATGTGTTCGAGCGCAAGCACTTGAGCACGACCGAAGCCACTGCGCAGCTCGGCCAATCCTGCCCGTTGAAAAACAGCTTCCCATCCGCGCTGCTGGCCGTGGTGCAGACGCCTGACGATTTTGCAGAAACTCTTTTGCGTGTGCTTGCGGCTGGAGGTGACAACGCAGGCCGCGCCGCCATCGCCGGAGCCATGCTGGGTGCCCACCTGGGCTGCCGTGCCATTCCAGACTCCCTGCGCCAGCAACTCGTCGCCAAGGACCGGATCGCCAAAGCCGTGGCAATGATTCTTAAGTCGACGAGTTCTTAGAAAGTGCCTCTGGAGCGGTTGAGGCGGCTGAAAGGTTTGCGCTGTGCGGCTACGGGGAAGCGGGTGTGGGGATGGCCTGCACTTCTTGAACATTATCGAGAGGTGGCTTCGCGCCTGCGGTTGAGATTGGGAGGTAGGTCTGCTTGGCTTCAGTTTTTGGGATTGAAGCGCCAGAGAGGGAAGCGAAAACTTTGGAAGCTCGGACGATATCTCGCGTTGTTCCTATGCCATCTGCGAGGCAGCGGGCTTGGAAGTAGCTGCCGAGGCGGCACTGTTTTTCGGTGAGGGTTTTGTTAGTTGCAAGGCTCTGGCACCACTTGAAAATTTGCTCGCCACTTGCACCGTAGAATCGGGCGGGGGAGGCGTTGTCCCTCGAGTTGGGGACGAAGACAATTTTCAAGAATTCGACTTGTGCGGCGGCGTTGTCGGCTTGTGCGGCGGCGAGGTAATATCGGGCGGCTGTGGGGATGTCGATGCGTTCGGTCTCGGGATTGAGCGCTTTTTGGGCGAGTTCGATATTGGCCTCGGCGGCGCCGGCATTGGCGGCTTTGGTGAGCCAGGTGGCTGCGGTGGCGGGATCCTTGTCGATACCGCGCCCATTTTCGAGGGCTTTGGCGAGTTCATACATTCCTTCGGGATGGCCCTTGGCGGCGGCAAGGCCGATGAGGTAGGTAGCTTGGCTGCGGTCGATGCTGGTGCCGATGCCACGAGCGTAGCAGCGACCGAGCCTGTAGATGGCAGCCGTATTTCCACCTCTGGAAGATTTTTGGAAGGCTTGGAAGGCACGCGCAGAGTTTTTCTGCCGACCGAGCTCCTGCAAACAAGCCTGGCCGAGTTCGTATTGGGCGTCGGGATCGCCCGCTTCAGCGGCTGCCTCGATCAGGAGGTAGGGCATCTTCAAAACCTCTTCCTCACTGAGGAGTTTGTCTTGAAACAACTGGCGTGCGCGAGCGACCTCGTTGGCGGACGGGTGCGTGCCTATCAAATCTTTGGCTTTGGGTCGGTGGACACGAAAGATGCTTGGCAGGTGTCGAGTGGCGGCTGCCGATTTAAAAAGAGTGTCAGCGCGTTCTCGAGCACCCTCGCTTGGATTGAGTGGGGAAACGAGGAGCAGTGCGGCGCGATGCTGGAGCGTTGGTAGATTGGGATGATCGGGGCTGACTTGATCGACTTCCGCCACGGCGGACTCGATCGTGAGGGTCTGATCGGCAAGCAGTTCTCGCAGGAGATCCGGTAGGCTGAAGCTTGAGGTGGTGTTTTTGTCCGTTTCCTCTGCTTTTTTGGGAATGAGACTCTGGCGGCCGTTCTCGTTTTGCACCATGGCGATTGCGGTAAAGAGGATGGTCGCACGATCGGCGGGTGATCCAGCGCCCTCAGCACGAACCAGCATCAGGATGCGTTTAAAATCCTGATCGTCGATTTTGCGATTCGCTTTAATGAGTGCGGCGGCGGCGGCAACCTCCGATTGAGGGTCGCGGGGGGTGTGGGGTTTCATGGCTTGGCGGTAAAAGGAGGCCGCCATTTCGGGGCTGGCCTGACATCCGATCCCGTCACGGTGAATTTCCGCCAGCCGTATCAGCGCCTGGCGATTGTCGCGGGCGGCGGCTGTTCGTAGGTATTTCTCAGATTTGGAGGGGTCGGGAATCACCCCATCCGCGTAACCGGAATATAAATCTGCGAGCCGGAGGAGGCTTATGGTGTCTCCTTTCGCAGCGGCTTGCTGGTAGTAGGCGGCGGCATCGAGGCCATTACCTTGGGCACGGAAGGCCTCGGCGGCGGAGAAGAGGGCGTTGATTTGAATCCGCTCCTCGACGCCAATAGTTGGGTTTTTCTCGCGGACGGGCGTGGCACCGGGCGTGGCATCTGGCACATAGTTCTTGCGGAGGGCACGCCGCACTTCGTCGGGGTGTAGGAAGAGCGTTTCCGAGTCGTCCTGCTTCTGAGCTGAGAGGTGCGAGTCCACTGAGAACAACGCCACGAGCGCGAGCAGAGGGAATCGGCAAATACTGGAAAGCATGCGGTGAGACCTGGGAGAAAATGAGAGAATTGTCATTATTTTGGAGAGTTTGAGGCTGAAGAAATGGGCAGATTTTTTGCAGTCAATTGCTGTTGATCCTGAATGAATGATGCGTAGCCCCAGACAGGCGGGGCTTCGATGAGGACGACGCCTTTTTTGTGCATCCTTGGTGATGCGGTGCTACATAGCCTGTTGTGGTGTGCGAGATAAAAGTCGCAGGATTCACACGAGGAGCGACCGCTCTGCAGCCCACAGTCTGAACGATCGGGCAAATTGAAGCGGGCGAGACGGCGGTTGGCGTTGTCTTCGAGCAGGGTGCGCCCCGAAGCATCGAAGAGGGCGCCCTTGGTTGCCGTCCATGCGGCCAGCCTGTCTGGGGCGATCCAAGCCATGTGATCCCAGAGAGGTTCGATGATCGCCGTGCCTGACCGAGAGTAGAGGCCAGACTTGCCGGTAGCAGATTTGCGAATTTGCAAGCCACCCGAGCCGAGGCTTCCTTGAAGTGAGAGCGGCTCGAGGCGTGTGCCATCGGGTAAAAAGACAGCGTTTTGTAATTTATCAGAGCCCTCTATTTCCACTTGCAGAGCCAGCAGGCCAGGGTAGCGCGCGGATTGCTCAAGGGGCTTTCCCATTGGCTCGACCACAGTCTGCCCTGTTGCGTCGATGAACCCGACTTGGCCTTTTTGGCAGGCTTCGGCAATCCAACGCCCAGAGCCGTAATCCTTAAATGCACCGATCTTCTCCCACTGCGGTTCCAGCACGAGGGTGCCATTTCCATCGACAAGACCGCAGAGGCCATTGGCACTCACGGTGGCCAACCAGCGACCATCGCCGACCTTACAATACTCACCCACCTGCTCCCATTTTGGGTCCATAATCCATTTGCCCTTATTGTCGATCAACCCGTAGTTTTCTTCGATAGCTACAACGGCTCTTAAGACGGCTGCTTTTTTGTTTCCAATATCTTGGAACCGGCTGACAGAGTCGCACACGGTAGGCACGACGAGTTCACCCGTCTTGTCCACGAAGCCCCATTTTCCGCCAGAACGCACGGCTGCGAATCCGTTGGAAAAATTGTTTGTATCCTCCCAGGTCTTGCTACCGAGTTCGACTCCCTTTGCGTTGAGGAAGGCGCTCGTGCCGTCGGTCTTCGTGTGGCGGGCGATGCCCTCGCTCATTTCCCAAAGAAAGGGTTTGTCTGCTTGGCGGATTCCCAGAGGCGTCCCATCGCGCTGGATGAGCGCCCACTCGCTGGAGTCGCGCTCTTCGATCCAAAGGAGTCCGTTTTCGGCCATGGAGCGGTTCCAGTAAACGCGCGCAGCATTTTCGAAATGGACGGGTGCGCCATTTGCAGGATCAAAGAGACTCCAGAGCAGTGATCCATCCTCTCGATTGGTTTTGACGATGCAGCCCGCGCCATAGAAGTCGACATATTGGCGAGAGGATATGTCGGCTGGAATCACGGGCTTGCCGCTGGAGTCAAATACGGATTCCACTTTGCCCACCACGGCACGCAGAAGGGAGTTTTCGGTGACTGACACCGAGTCCCATTTCGGCTGCAGGACCAGAGTGCCCTTGCTGTCGACCACACCGACGCGCCCCTCCTTCCACACAAGGACGCAGCCTGAATCTTGTGCCTCCACCCAGTCCCACTTTGGTTCGACGAGCACTTTGCCATCCCGAGTTGCCAAGCCGTATTGGGATGGACCCGGATACGGGAAGGGAACATCGAGAGAGTTCAAGCTGACGGGAACATCGGTCATGAGGATACGACCATTTTTGTCGGCAAAGTTGCGCACATAGCCGTAGCGTCCATTGCGGCTGACATGGCCGATGCGACGACCCTCGATGGAGAGACCTTCGGGCAGCCAAGCGTGTTCACGAGGCTCGGCCGGTTTGCCTTCGCGGTTGAGTGTGAGCTCCATCGCGCGACCCTGGTCGTTGAGTTTCCATCCGCTCACAACGCCGTTGCGGAACCGGGGAACTTCGTCTGGATTATAATTCTGGCCAAGTTGCACCCCCTCGGGGAGGGCGAAGGCAGGCGTGCCGTCGGTTCGAAGAAATTGCCATCCCTGCGCAGAGTTTTTGTTTTTTACGGCGACGAAACCGTCTTGAACCTTGCCAATAAAGTCCCACGCGGGTTGGAGGACGGTGGTGCCTTCTTCGTCGATGAGGCCCCATTTGTCGCCCGTGCGGACGGCCAGGTAGCCTTCGGAGAAGGTTTCGAATTCATACCAAGTTCCTGGCGCGACATTCCCTGACACCTCATCCCACGGGCCAGTGGTGAAAAGTTCTGTGCCGTTCTTGCCGATGAAGATGGCCGGAGCCCCAGGCTTCCAAAAAAGAACTCCTTTTTTTCCTGGGGTAATGCTCGCCCACTTAGTGGGGATGACCTCTAGGCCGTCGAAGCCGATGGCTCCCCATTTTTCCTTCCAGACGGGGATAAAGCCGAGATCGGCACGCAGGCTTTTCCACGTGAATTCCCACTTGGCCTCGCCGAGAAGTTTTCCCTCTTTATCCACGAAGGCCCAGACACTGTCTCGCCGCACGGCGCCGAAACCCTCGGCAGTGTGATTCAGCGCGCCGTCCCAAGTGGGTGCGATGATGATGCGGCCGGATGTATCAATGAAGCCGCGTTTTTTCTCGTTTCCAGTGCCTTTCGTGACGATGGCCGTGCCGGCGGGCGAGAAGCGCCAGGCGTCGTCCCACGCGCAGGGGATGACGAGTTTGCCGGAGGCGTCGGCGTAGCCCCATTTCCCAAAGCGTTTTACCGGGATGAAGCCGCGGATGAGGGGCTGCACGGCCTCCCACTCCGTGCGGAGGATCACGCGGCCGCTGGAGTCGGCGAGGCCCCATTGGGAACCGCTGCGGAGTGCGAAGCAAGCGTTTTGGGGATAGGGTATGATTTCATCGTAGGTGCAGGAGAGGATCTGCTTACCGGATTTGTCGATGAGGCCCCACTTTCCCGCAAGACGGACCATGGCGAGTTCTGTGACATCAAAAGGCATCGCTTCCTGGTAGCGCTGGGGAATCGTCCATTGCCAAGCCTTTGGAGATGCTTCGGCAGATGCTTCGGCAGAGGCTTGAAGCGGCGCGCTGGTGGCGAGGGACACGGCGAGGAGTATTCGGGCGGCATTTTGCCGACTGAGCAGTTGGTTTATTTTAAGTTTCATCGGATGAGTTGTGGGCGACAGGCAGGCTTTGCTGGGCTGGTGGTGGGTTTTAAAGGCGACTTTATCGGCTAAAGTTTTGAACCCAATGGCTGGCCACAAAGCCAACACCAATGGTTTTCGATTCTTTGCGGAGAATATTGGCGCGGTGGCCGCTGGAGCTCATCCAGCTTTTCATGACAGTCGCGGGTGTGGGTTGGCCTTTGGCAATATTTTCGCCAGCACCGGTGGGATCAAAGAGTTGGAGGCGTTCTTGACAGGTAGCGATCTTGCGGAGGGGGGAGCGGGGCGAGTCGACGCGGCGGGCCATGGAGTCATGGTCAAAATAACCCTTGGAGGCCATGTCGGCGGCGTGGTAGCGGGCCGCTTGGGCAAGGTTTTCGTTCCAACCCAGAGCAGGCAAGTTGCGTTTTTGGCGCTCGGCGTTGACAAGGGTGAGGACCTCCTGCTCGAAGTCCTCGTTGCTGGAAGGGATATTTTCCTTCCCAGTAGGAAGAGCCGCAGAACCAGAAGAAAATTGCGGCACGGAGGAAACCGGCACGGGTTTGGCTGGAGTATTGGGACGATCAACCTGGGTCAGTGCACTCGAGGGCGTGGCAGAGGCAAGTGTGTCGAGGAGAATGCTCCCAGGGAGACCGAACACTGGATGCGCATTAGCGAGGATGTGGAGTTCGCCCTCGAACTGAGTGTTGCTGGGACTTTTGCGAATATAAACAATCCAGACGGGCAAATTTTTAGGCATTCGACGCAGCCCGATGCTGTAGGAATCGCCTCCTCTGGCCTTGCTCCACGCCGCCCATTCGGGGTGTGTGCGGGTCAGTTGCGACACCACGGCTCCCACAGCTCGAAAGGTCACTTCACTGGGAACTGGCCCAGGGTGTGGCGCACATCCCTTTGTGTTCAAGGCAGGATCGTAATCGGGGTGGCGGACAAGACCGCTCGTATGCGTTGGCGGAAAGTCGACTGGAGGACGGCATGGTGCTTTCTGAGCATGACCCGTGGCCAGAAGGGCGAAGAGGGCTAATGTCGGGAAAATATTGGTTATCGGATTCATTTTGTGTCGGATGGGTGAGCGAGGTCGGCAGCGGACACTCAGTGGTTTTAGCAAGACCGGTTGGGTTTGGTTGAAAGCTTCCAAACTAAAAAAAGGGAATGGGGGTCCAAGGTTGCAGCACTCCTCAAATTTATTTGTCAACTCCGCCATTCTCCCCACGGCACCTGTCGGCAGCAGATCTCGAAAACTGCAGCCTTGCCCAGAGTGATTCTGCGATTTGCAACCCAAGGCCATAAAATCCCTTTGGAGAGTAACACCCATCAACTCAGCTTTGACTCAACACATTTCCCATCTTTATAACCATGAACAAAACCCTTTTTTTCAGCATCTGGCCTCCCTCGCCGTGCTTGTAGCACTCCACGCTTAAGACCCTTATGAAATTGAGAATCTTCCTTCTCTTGGCCTTCATGGCCTTCTCCACATGCGTGGTCTCCGCACAGCAGGCGCCACCTTCAGACCAAAGTTGGCCG
>Ga0247843_1009286_pt1 | contig 11006 bp, 10 predicted proteins | sample LaCruzMarch2017__FD_192420 | JGI IMG/M metagenome (GOLD analysis project Ga0247843, IMG submission 192420) | Freshwater microbial communities from meromictic Lake La Cruz, Castile-La Mancha, Spain - LaCruzMarch2017_8m | ecosystem: Environmental > Aquatic > Freshwater > Lake | place: Spain...
GCCGCTATTGCGGCAGGGCAGGTGGATGCCTGTTACACACTTGAGCCCACCGGAACAGTCGGGCGCCTTAACGGAACGACACGCAACCTCGAAGTTGGCGTGATTGCGAAGTACGTCCTCGGCGATCCTATGGCACCCTGGCATGGCGGATCCGCCAGCCTGACCTCAGAATTTATCCAGAAAAATCCGGAGGTCACACGCCGATACATTTCCGCTTATCGACGTGGCGTCGATCTGGTGAAAAATAAGCCGGCCGAGGCGCGGCCCTTCTTAAAAGGCTACACCGCTATCGAGGGCGCCCTCACCAACGAAGTGCCGATGGCTGATTACATGTTCTCCACAGACTTCAAGACTGCAGACATTGCAGCCTTCCAAAAGTTTTTTGACCTGTTCTCAGATCGGGGCATTTTCAGTAAGCGCATCCTGATCGACAGCATTCTTTATAAAGGCTAATTATGTCCAACGAAGGCGTCAGCACTAACGCCCCGACCCCTTGGTCCGATGCCCGGGCCGAGGGGGCAGCACCCCCACGCAAAACGGCTGATCTTGCAAAATTTCTGCCGATGGTTGGGCCGGTTGTCCTCGTCCTGGTCTGGGATCTGGTGGTGCGCTTTGGGCTCATCAAAGCGATCCTTCTGCCCCCGCCTGCCGATACGATTGTCACCTTAATTTCAGGATTGCTTGGCGGGCCGTTGCTGTTTGATTTTTGGGTCACGCTTTACCGGACACTGGTCGCCTTTGGGATTGCTGTGGTATTGGGCATGCCGCTGGGCATCGCGCTGGGTAGCAATGAGCGGGCCTATCGGAGCGTTGAATTTGTGATTGATTTTTTTCGATCTACGCCCGCCTCGGCCTTAATCCCACTGTTTTTGCTGATTTTTGGTACCTCCGACATCAATAAGATCGCCATTGCCTCCTTTGGCGCCTGGCTTTTGGTGGTGTTTAACTGCGCCTACGGAGTAATCAATGCGCGCAAGCAGCGGATTGCGGCTGCCAAGGTCATGGGTGCATCCCGCTGGCAGATTTTCAAAGATGTCCTGATCTGGGAAAGCCTCCAGGCGTCCTTTGTTGGTCTCCGCTCAGCGGTATCGATGGCGCTGGTGATTGTGGTGGTTGCCGAGATGTTCATCGGCTCGGAAAGCGGGCTGGGCCATAAGATTATTAATGCCCAGCAAGTCATGAATACCAAAATGATGTATGCCGCCATCATGTCTGCAGGCATTCTGGGCTATGCGCTTAATGTCGCATTTCTTGCAATTGAGAGAAAGATTGTTCACTGGAGCGGAAGATGACCCAAGTGATTAACGCGCCGATGATGGTGGACATTCCCCGGCCACAATTTCGACCCGGGCCCTTGGGTACACACATCACCATTCGGGGCCTGACAAAATATTTCGCAGGCTGGCCGCTTTATGAAAATTTTGATCTCGATATTCCCAAAGGGAAAATCGTCTCAATTTTTGGCCCGAATGGCTGCGGCAAGTCCACCTTAATTAATATGATTTCGGGCCTTATTCCGATCGACTCTGGAGAGATTCTTTTCGATGGCAAGTCGCTGAAAGACACCACGATTGGCTATGTTTTTCAGAATTATCGCGAGGCGCTTTTTCCCTGGTGGCGGACGATAGACAATATCGCCTATCCACTGAAACTCATGGGTAAATCCAAAGCAGAGGTAGACCGCCGTGTCGAGGAGCTGGTCGACTCTTTTGATGTGAAATTTGATCTGAACCGCTACCCTTACGAACTTTCCGGGGGGCAGCAGCAGACCGCCTCGATCATGCGTGCGCTTGCCCCGAACCCAGAGGTACTCTTTTTAGATGAGCCATTTTCTGCTCTGGACTTTGAAATGACACTTTTTATTCGTGAAAAACTCCAGGAAGTCTTCATCAAGACCCAGACCACTATGATGCTGGTTTCCCACGATCTGGAGGAGGCCGTCTATCTTGCTGACCAAATTTTGCTGCTGACCAAACGACCCACCTCAATCGCCGATATACTTCTTTATGATGATCTCCGGCCCAGGACGACCGCGACCCTTTCCGAAGCCAGCTTTATTGCAACAAAAAAGAAAAGCCTAGAGATTTTCCAACGCGAAGTCCGAAAATGATTTCCAAGCCAGTCCCCGAGAACGCCCGTTCCTTACTCAGCGAGGATGCTTACCAACAAATTAAAGATGCAATCAATAATTTTCTGTTAATTCCAGGCGATCGGTTTACCGAGTCGCTGTTATCCCAGCAACTCAATGTCTCTCGGACCCCAATTCGGCAGGCGCTTTTTCGACTCCAGCAAGAGGGCTTCGTGGAGGTCTTGTTTCGCAACGGCTGGCGGGTATTGCCACTCGATTTTGCGCAATTCGATGCCCTGTATGACTTTCGGGTTCTCATTGAGACCGACGCGATTCAACGGCTATGCGATGGCCGCTCGCCGGGCGGGATGCCCAAACTGAACGCCAAACTTCAGGGTTTAAGTACAATCTGGCTTGCGCCAAAAGCAAGACGGCTTTCCGAAGCCGAGCGGGTCAGCCAGCTCGATGAAGCCTTCCATTGCGCAATTGTGGAGGCAGCCGGAAACCCCGCGATAGCCAGAACCCATCGGGAGATCACCGAGAAAATCAGGGTGATTCGGCGCTTAGATTTTACACGCAGCCCAAGAATTGAAACCACTTACGATGAGCACGCCAAGATTCTCCGTGCCATTCACGCCAATCGAGCCGACCAGGCCCGTATGCTGATTAAAGCCCATATCGAGGTCAGTCAGCTTGAAGTTCGTAAAATCACACTTCACCAGCTTGAATCGGCCCGTAATCGGCTTACGTTATCACGCGAGCTCGCCGAGGGCTAACCTTAGATGCCCCTTGCGATCGATGTTCTAAAGTTTTCCGAAGCCAAATAAGTCCACCCGCCAACACTTGACGCACTTTTGCCGCTGCAATTTAGCGGTGCAACGCATTCTGAACCGGGGACACCACGCGCAAGTCCCACGCCAAACCAGACCCTGACTCGGCAGCGTCGGGTTACACGACACTGCCAGACCAGGCCCTGATGCGGCCTCAAACTACAGGCAGCACCGTCAGCTTGGGTCGTCTGGGTATCGACTTAGCCTTCCGTCTGAATGTTCGGTCGGAAAAACCCGATAGCTTTATTAACTACAAAAAACAATGATTAAACTAATTGCTATGTTATCTATATTCAGGTTTAGCTGCGATAGTAAACCTATGAACGTCATTTTCGACATTAAACTCCGTTGAAGTACTTTTTGCTGGTGAGCTGTCAAAAATAAATAACCAAGAACTGGCTTAGAAGCCTGGACCTCTATCAGCCATATCGAATTTGATCAGCAATCTTCTCCGCAAGCATAATCGTTGGAATATTTGTATTACTGCTTAAAAGCATTGGAAATACCGAGGCATCTATCACTCTTAATCCTGCAAGACCCCGAACACGACAATGGATGTCTACAACAGAATTGCCATCGGGACCCATACGGCAAGTTCCCACAGGGTGCCAGCATGTTTGACCCGTTGTCCGGGCATAATCAAGCAGCTTATCGTCCGTAACACCAGTAGGGCCTGGCCGTATTTCACTTGATATGACCTCTCCCAAAGCGGCTGTTGAAGACAACCGCTTCACGATCTTTAACCCCGACAGCAGTGCACTAACATCGGCGTCAGTCGACAGGTACATAGGCTGCACTGCAGGTGGGTCCACCGAATCCGTTGACTGAATATGAACGCTACCGCGAGAAGATGGGTAGAGCCCATAAACGCCGATCTGAAATGCAGACCCCGGATCAAGTCCCTCACGAATTGATTCGGGAATTCGATCTGTAGCACTTACTAAACTAATCTGTATTCGCAGGTCAGGAACAGACTTTGACGCATCACTATACGCATATAACGTGGATTTTAATGAAGCGTCCGAAAAAAGTCCTCTACGAGTGAAAATGTATTTTGCTATTTCTTTTGCTAATTTTTTTGAAGAAAAAACCATCCCATTTATTGTGTCCGGCGAGGATGTGTAAAAGCAGGATCTCACCATCAAATGATCTTGCAGATTTTCACCAACTGCTTTATTACTCACCACAGGAACTATTCCATACTTGGCCAGATGTTCTGGATTCCCCACCCCTGATAACTCAAGTAGCTGAGGGCTACGTACGGCGCCCGCACATAGTAAGACCTCGCGGCGACTATTAATGTATCGCATACCGCTATCTGAATTTGCAACAATACCAATAGCCCGCTTATCCTGGAAGATCACACGCTGTACCGTAACACCTCGAATCACAACTAGATTTTTTCTAGCTCGCGCCGCTTGAAGGTAGCCCTGGGCTGTGCCACTACGACGGCCGTTTTTTGTAGACAGCTGTAAATAACTCCATCCTGCAGTCTTTGCTGCATTGTAATCTTCTAACTCCGCATAACCCAACTCAGAGCATGCCTTCAAAAACTGATCACATAGACGTGTCTTTTCTGCAAAACTGACATTAATTGGGCCTCCAGACCCTCTGAGAGAGGATTGAGCGCCAGACCAGTTTTCTAGCCGCTTAAAATAGGGTAAACAATCCTCATAGCTCCAACCAGGACACATTTCCCCCCACTTATCGTACATCTGAGGAAATCCTCGGACAAAGACTAATCCGTTGACAGCGCTTGATCCGCCCAGACACTTTCCACTAACCCATTCTCGAGAAATATTATTCGAATGGACGTCTGGAAGAGTACGCAACTTCCATACTCTCGTTGAATCGTTAAGCAGCCGACCTACACCAAGCGGAATTTCGCTCCAGAACCCACCCGAGTTTGCACCCGCTTCAATTAGAGCTATTCGAACTGTTGGGTCTTCTGAAAGCCTTGCCGCGAGTGTCGAGCCAGCCGAACCGGCACCAACAATAACGTAATCGAAGACTTCGCCCACTATCACTGTTACTCAACCAGTCGTAGATGAGTACTTGGCGTATTTTTCAGTGACTCGTACTGGAAGTTTCAGGGCATCCCGCCGATAAGGCTCGTTTAGAACCTCTGAGTCTACATGAATTTCTACTACCGTAGGTCTATCTGCTGCCATCGCAGATCTGACTACATCCTGGATATCCTCTGCACGATCAACAGTAAAAGCTAGTGCCCCCATGTTTGTTGCGATTTCCGCAAAAGAGGGATTAACTAGATCTGTGAAAAAATAGCGTTCGCCAAAAAAGTCGTACTGATTACGTCGCTCTGCACCGTATACAGAGTTGCTAAATATCACTGCACAGACATTTAATTTTTCTCTCACAGCGGTCATTACTTCCTGCAGCGACATACTCCACGCACCATCGCCAATAAGTGCGAGCACCGGCAAATCGGGCCGACCCAGTTTTACGCCGAGCGCTGTTGGGTACCCCACACCAATACCACCTAGACTACCAGCACCGAACCAGCGCCTCGGTTGGTCAAATCGATCAAAGTAAGCTCCAGCGCTGCCACTTATATTGCCCACATCTGCGACTACAGCTGTGTCGTCGGATACGGCTCGTGAAACCTCCCACATTGCTCTACGGGGATGAATTTTTGAGCCCTGAATAAAAGATATTTGATGAAGCTTCTCGCTCCAAGCCGCTTTCTCTTGTTCAATTTGTTGTCGTCGCTTTTTCCCATCTATCTTTAACTCTCGGGTACGTAGGGCGCTAATAAGCTGCCGCGTGACCGCGCGACAGTCGCCAACAAGCCCTGCATAAACCGGACGTAACGCACCAATCTCTAGCGGATTGATCGAATTATGAATAAGCTTGGCTGTTTTTGGAAAAAAATCAATTCCATACTGAGGTGTTGTTCCGAAAGCGTTGAGACGTGTTCCGAGGGCAATAATAACGTCCGCGTCGGCAACAAGCCGCATTGCCGCTTCAGATCCTTGATAACCCACTGAACCCACCGAAAGTGGACGGGAGTTAATAATCGCGTCATTGTGCTGCCATACACAGGCGACGGGCGCCGACAGTATCTCAGCTAACTCATCAATGTCTTGACCAGCGTTAGATTCAACAGAGCCGAGACCAGCAAGGACCGCTATTTTATTTGCCTCACAAATTGCTTCGACCGCGCGATCAATATCTTCTTGGTCAGCCCCTCCTAGTTTGCCAGCGGTTCGATAGGATGATGGATCAAGAGGCAACTCCTCCCAAGTTCCGTAGTAGCTATCTCGCGGGATGTCTACCTGGGCTGGCCCCCGCAACGCAATCGCGGCTCGGAATGCACCGCGAATCGCCTCTGACATGCGATCTGGCCGGTTAACCTGCATTTGCCATACAGTAATCGGATCTAGCATTCGCATCTGGTCAACTTCTTGGAAAGCCCGCGTGCTGATACCGCCGGACAAAACCGCGGGAGTGAGTGCAATCACCGGTGAATGATTTAAATAAGCACTTGCAATGCCTGTAACCAGATTTGTTACACCAGGACCGTTTTGACCAATACATACGCCTGGCTTACCTGTTGCACGCGCATAGCCTTCTGCAATCAAGGCCGCACTCTGTTCGTGCCGTACCTGAATAAACCTAATTCCAGCCTCTGGAAATAAATCTAGTGGATCCATGAAAGCTGAACCAACTATGCCGGAAATATATTCGACTTTTTCGTGGCGAAGCGCCTCCACGAAGGCTTCACTACCTGTTATTTTCATTTAAACCCCAAGAATATTAATTGAGAGACGGTAGCCAAGTCGCCAACTTTGGGAACATTAACAAAAGCCCCACGGCTAAAATCTGTAAACCCATGAACTGAACCATTCCGGCGTAAATATCCTGAATCGCCCACTTCGGTGCGACACCTTTCAGGAAATAGGCCGACAACGCTACCGGCGGCGATAACCAAGCGGTTTGTAATGTTACTGCTACCAAAGTACTGAACCAGATCAGATCGATTCCTGCAGCTTTAACAATTGGCAAGAAAATGGGTACCACTATCAAAACAATAGGTACCCACTCGAGTGGCCAGCCGAGTAGGAATATCAGCAGCAAAATAAGAATTAACATTGCTATTGGAGGAAGCGGCAAGCCCGTAAGTGCGCTTGCGATGTACTCAGCGCTACCCAAGCGAGAAAAAACAGATCCAAACAAATTCGACGCTGCTACTAGCATCAAGATCATGCTCGAAATCTGAATTGTTGAGAATACCGAATTACGAATTTTCTGAAAGGTCATTTTCCCCGATAGAGTCGTCAGGATAAATGTCGCTACACATCCGGTCGCACCGGCGTCAGTGGGCGTTGCAACCCCCATCAAAATTACTCCAAGTGTCGCAAACAATACGACGATGACTGGTACGACTCCAACAAGAAGGTCCCAAGCTACTGCTTTCTTGGATGTGGCGCGCAGTTCCATCGGTAATGCTGGCCCCAAGGCAGGATTTATCCAACAACGGACTAAGCACCACGCAGCAAAAAGACCCGATAAGAGTAGACCGGGAAGCACTGCTGCAGCAAATAGGTCAGTAGCCGGCACCCCGACAACAGGCCCCATAACAATCAACATCACCGATGGCGGAATAAGAATACCCAACGTACCACCCGCCGTGATTGCACCGGCAGATAGCTTTACGTCATAACCACTCTTAATCATCGAAGGCGCGGCCATAACACCAAGCAACGTTACGGCCGACCCAACAATACCCGTTGCTGCAGCAAAAATGGTGGCCGTGATGATCACTGCGAGATACAAAGATCCCTTTAAGCCAGCAAGTAGTTGTTGAATCCCTTTAAACAGTCGTTCCATCAACCCAGATTGTTCTAGCAAAAATCCCATAAAAAGGAAAAATGGCACGGACGCAAGTACTGTATCTTGCATAACAGAAAGGGTTTGCAGTATTGCTAGGTCGTAGACAACTGGGCCAAGTGCAAAACCACCAATAAGTATTGCGATAGCTCCAAGAGTAAACGCGATGGGGAAACCAATAAAAATTGTTACCAGCAAAATGCCAAGCCCGACCAGCCCGAGAATCTCGTTACTCATGATCACCTCTTTTTTCGGGCCAAGAACCCGTGGAGATCGCAACAAAGCACTTCAAGATCTCCGAAACACCCTGTATTGCCAGAAGAAGGCCTGAAAGTGGCAAGACTAATTTGAACGGCCAGGTTACAGGCATCCATGGACTTGAAACAAACTTCTCGTTTGTCTGGAATGCTTTCCAGAAATACTCAAATCCTGTAAAAGATAAAATTAGGATGAACGGATAAAAAAGAACAATGTATCCGAAAAGGTCTACCACCGCTTGTCGTCTCGGAGACCATCTTCCGTAATATATGTCAGTGCGTATGTGACCTTGACGCTGCAGCGTAAAACTGGCCCCGAGCATAAAAAATGTTCCGTAGAGCATGAATGTCATGTCGTAGGCCCACATGGTGGGCTTTCCAAACCCATAACGAGCAATGACTTCAAACGCCAAACTTAGAATCATCGGGAAAATCATCCATGCGAAAAATTTTCCCGACGAAATGGCAACGGTATCGAGTTTTCTCGATACACCGGCCGCCCAGTGATCTTTTGCTATTGAGTTCATACTTTTATGGTGTAAAAAAAGGAGTCGGCCGGGTGGGCCAACTCCGATGCGCAAAAAATTCTTACTAAACCTTACTTACCGCTCTTAGAATCTTTAGGGTTTCGAGAGGCTCTCGCGTTAAGAGAATCTTGTCCAATGTTGTAGTAAAGCGCGTTGATTTTCGTCCAGTACGGTACTGATATTTGGGCAAACTTTCGCTGCGACTCGAGCACTTCTTTAAAGAAAGGGTTCTTGCCTGCTTCGCGTTCGTAGACGACTGTCGTTGCTTTTTGGAACGCGGAAAAGAATTCCTTTGGTGTATCGTGGACCGTTACACCGTGATCTTTTTTCAGTTTCTCAAGCGCTACCGCATTACGGTAAACATTGAACGTGTAGGTTTCAGCCACCGTGGCCTGAACAGCCGTTTCGACAATTGCCTTCAAATCTGCCGGTAACTTATCCCAAACAGTTTTGTTAATTAAAAGCTCACCGACGTCAGTAGACTGATGCAGACCTTGAAGGTAGTAGTGCTTAAAGACTGTGTGGAAGCCCAGGATCATATCGTCAGCTGGGCCGATCCACTCAGCCGCATCAATAATACCGCGCTGTGCTGCAGGCACAATTTCACCGCCAGGCATGGCTACCGTCGTTAAACCCATTTCCTTAAAAATTTCAGCGGTGAGACCGGGAGGAGACCGGTATTTCATAGACTTCATATCCGCTATGGATTTGATCGGTTTCTTAAACCAACCAAAAGGGTCGGGCCCCATAGGCTGAATCATGAAGCCCTTCACATTAACCTTCATCACTTCCGAGAAGAGCCGATCGTAGAGTTGATCGCCGCCGCCATGTCTGAGCCAAGCCATGTGTGAGACCTGATCTAACCCCACACCCGAACCAGCTGCCGGATTTGAGAATAGCGCCGCAGCACTGTTTTTTCCTGACCAGAAATGAGTCCACGCAAACCCTGCATCGACCACGCCTTTGTCAACGCCATCAAGGATTCCGAAGAAACCGATCACCGCGCCGTCAGGTAAGACCTCAAACTTTAAGCGACCATTTGACGATTTATCAACGCGTTCACTGAAGTTTTTCATCAACTCAAAGTAGATGCTGGCTGACGGAACCCCGGTCTGTAACTTCAGTCGAATTGGAGCAGTTTGGGCTTGGGCGTGCAGCGCCATTGAAGTCATGATGACCGCAGTGGCTCCTAAGATTACCCTCGAGAGCTTACGAAGCATTTTTGTGTCTCCTTTTTAGATGTGTATTATTGTTTTTCGAATGTTACGTTCTAAAAGTCGCTCATATATAAGTAAAAACCCTTGAATGCTGACCATCGATGAGTAGAGTCTATGTCCGAAACTGATTTTCCTGCCTCAATAAGGGCACTACAACTCATCAGGCTTGTCGCGAACAAGCCAGGAGCGCTCTCTATTTCAGATGTTGCGGCGCGACTCAACCTTGCAAAATCGACAGTACATCGCTTAGTCGATCATCTTCTTAGCGCAGGCTTTCTTCACCGAGATGTCGACCGGCGGTTTCTTTGGGTAGGACACGAATTACGTGAGTTCGCCTTAAACGTCATACGCAACGATATTTCACGCGGTATTTTAGAGATTCGTTGACCCGGCTATCCAACGAGGTGAGTGAAACTTGCAATATCGCTGCGCTAGATGGTACCGAGATCATTTACCTTGAGCGTGTGGAGGCGCGGTGGCCCTTACGCCTGTCGCTTGATCTAGGGTCGCGAATTCCCGTACATTGCTGCGCTAGCGGAAAACTCTTCTTAGCACTACTGCCTGAGAAAGACCGTAACCGAATCTTACGGTCTTTGCGACTTGACCCAATTACTCCAAGAACAATTACGAATCAGGCTGGACTTGATGAGTCGGCTAGAGAAATACGCCGCTCAGGGTACTCGCTCGACAGAGAGGAATTTGTAACCGGTATGGTTGCGATTGCCTACCCTATTTGTAATCTTGCAGGTGACATTCGTGTCTCCCTATCGATCCACGGTCCAACCATTCGATGCCCTCGTGCAGAGGATCTTGTGCGCTGGGCTCCGCTATTAAAGGCATGTGCACAAGAAATTGAGAGCCAAATGTTTGGGCTGAATACGAGCGCTCTCTTAAAGTAGAGAGCAGGAATACGAGGCCTCTCGCCCAATCCGCGCGTAGATACATACGATCATCGCCCACAATTCGCCGACGTTTTTTATTTTGGCCTACCGCTACCACTAACTCGATGTACTTTTTCTCTCTTTTATCGCTGGTCGGAATCCCACTCCCCCGACTCATGGGACACCACGCGCAAGTCCCACGCCAAACCAGCCCCTGACTCGGCAGCGTCGGGTTACACGACACTGCCAGACCAGGCCCTGATGCGGCAGCGTCGGGTTTTTTCTCGAACGGGGGTGTGTTGCCAGCCTGGGGTCGATGACCAAACCAAACATTTTGCGAGGGCTTGCGCCTGACACTGTGCTACTTCTTTGCTA
>Ga0247843_1009292_pt1 | contig 10998 bp, 12 predicted proteins | sample LaCruzMarch2017__FD_192420 | JGI IMG/M metagenome (GOLD analysis project Ga0247843, IMG submission 192420) | Freshwater microbial communities from meromictic Lake La Cruz, Castile-La Mancha, Spain - LaCruzMarch2017_8m | ecosystem: Environmental > Aquatic > Freshwater > Lake | place: Spain...
GAATAATCTCCAATAGTAGTAGTACTAAAACCTTCAGCATGTGAGTATGATCCAGAAGCTATATTTTCATTACCTTCAGCATGAGATGCAAGTCCGAGTGCTATTGTAAGAGATCCTTCAGAGTGAGCACTATTTCCTAAAGCTTGTGTACTTACTCCTTCCGCATGTGAATAGTTTCCTTTAGCAATATTACTATTTCCTTGTTGTAAACTTCTAGAAGGATAATTATGAATGAATGAATTATTACCTCCTAATGAGTTACTTCCTGTTTGATATTGAACTTCATATTCAATACCATTTGGAAAACCAGCAGAACTTGAAATTTCAAATTGTGGTCCTACTTGATTAATTGTAATGTTAGGTCCCGCTACTAAATCAACATATGAAGCTGTTAAAGCATATGATGCTGATAATACAGTTACAGGTAATCCCATAGAGGATGTATAATGTAATTTCCCGTTTAATGGGTTAATAGTTACAATATCTGGGAAATATGTTGTTGATAACCCATTTAAGAATACATCTCCATCCATATTAAAAGATCCTGAAAGAGATATGTCATATGCTTTGATGCCTGTAAAAGCATCTATAGATTGGGTAACATGGAATGCTTCAACTGTATTTCCAGTTAATATTCCAACATTAGTTAAAGTAAGCGCCATTTGTTTATTTTGTTATACATATTCATGAAATAAAATATATTACAATTATCCAAGCATTTCTACTTCATTTATATCTATTGAAATATTGTCTACAGATAAAATATCATCAATTAATGTAAAATCTTCATGGACGGTTAGTGATGTTCCTGAATTTACATTCGATGTATCTATGTTTAATCCATTGCATATTCCATCCGTGTAAATATTAATGATTAAATTAAATCCATCAATGGTTTCTACTGCTGTAAGAGTTTTGCCTTCTAGAAATTTTTTAATAGTCATAAGTTTTATTTTATATTGGGATTATTGTTTGAACTGTTAAATCAAACCCAATGCCAGAATTGTTAAATGATGCTGTACCTTGATTAAAGGTAGTATCTATAGTTCCATTAGTGTTTAGTTTTATTATATTATTTGCTCTTGAACCACTATATGTTGTAAATGTTGATCCGCAATAAATTTTATTGTCTGAGGTAAGATACATAGCGGCAGGGAATGCTGAAAAACTATCAAATCCCGTACCTATGGTAAAGGTAGTATCTTTTGTTCCATCTGTGTTTAGTCTAATTATTCTATTAGAAGAAGACCCACTATATGTTGTAAAAGCACCAGCTAATAAAATTTTTCCATCAGGTTGTTGAGCCATGACTGTAGGAGCGGAATTAAACCCGGTAGTACCTACATTAAGGGTTGTGTCTCTCGTTCCATCTGTATTAATTCTAACTAGTCTATTAGAAGAAGACCCACTATATGTAGAAAAATTACCGGCTACTACTAATTTTCCATCAGGTTGTTCAATCATATCATAAACATAAGAATTTAAACCTGTACCTTGGTTAAAGGTAGTATCTTTTGTTCCATCTGTGTTTAGTCTAATTAAACCTGTATTTGAAGATCCACTATATGTTGCAAAAAATCCTCCAACTAATATTTGTCCTGTAGATAAAATTTTAGCTTTATTTGCTGTAGTATTAAATCCAGTTCCTACATTGAATGTAGTGTCTCTCGTTCCATCTGTATTGATTCTAACAATTCGAGTTGTTGTTGATCCGCTATATGTTGTAAATCCTCCAACAGCTATAATTTTTCCATCAGATTGAATTCGGAGATCAAGGGGAGCGCCATTAAATCCAGTAGTGCCTACATTAAATGTAGTGTCTAAAGTACCATTAGTGTTAATTCTAGCAATTCGGGTTGTTGTTGATCCGCTATATGATGTAAATAGTCCTCCAACTACAATTTTACTATCTGATTGGGTTACAGCACAATATACAACACCACCAGTAAATCCAGCTCCAGGATTAAATGAAGAAGATACTGTTCCATCTCCATCAATCATTACAACTCTGTTGTAATATGGATCTTTATATGTTTGGAAAGATCCCGCAAAATATGCTCTACTTGAAGATATTAAAGCTACACCCCCTAAAACATTTAATCCATAACCTACATCAAATGTAGTATCTATACTACCTGAGGGGGTTAATTTTACAATATTGCTTTTTGCAGATCCGCTATATGATAAAAATGAAGCACATACATAAATCCCATTGTTTTGATCTAAACTAATAGCATTGTTTAATCCTGCAAATGAATATGAAAGAAAGCCACTACCCATATCAAATGTTGTATCTTTGGTACCATCGGAGTTAATTCTGACAATTCCATTGTTTGAGGATTCACTATAGGATGTAAGGGTTCCAGCAACTAATATTTTTTGATTTGGTTGGATTTTTACGAGGGATGGTGAAAAACCGCCAAATGATGCTCCTACATTAAATGTAGCATCTCTTGTACCATCTGTATTAATTCTAACTAAACGGTTTGCTAATACTGATCCACTATATGATGTAAATTGTCCTGTTACTACAATTTTATCATCTGATTGGATATCACATCCATTAGGGTTTGCATTAAGTCCAAGAGTGCCTACATTATATGTTGTGTCTTTTGTGCCATTTGTATTTAGTCTAATTATACGGGAATTGAATGTAGTACTACCACTATATGTTGTAAATAATCCAACAACTATGATTTTCCCATCAGATTGGATTCGTAAGTCAATTGGGGTGTTATTAAATCCTACTCCTGAGTTAAAGGTAGTGTCTTTTGTACCATCTGTATTAAGTCTAATTATGCGGGTATTTAATGTAGCACTACCACTATATGTTGTAAAGGTTCCAATAGCTATAATTTTTCCATCTGATTGGATTTGGAGACCATATATAGAGCCGTTAAATCCTGCACCTTGATTAAAAGTTGTATCTTTTGTACCATTTGTATTTAGTCTAACTAAACCTGTATTTGAAGATCCACTATATGTTGCAAAACTTCCTCCAAATAATATTTTCCCATCAGATTGGGTTACAGTACAAAATGGGGAAGCATTAAATCCAACACCCATATTAAAGGTAGTGTCTAAACTTCCTGTTAAGTCTGTTGCAACTATATAATTTGTGGTTGGTTTTTTAAATGTATTAAATGACCCTCCAACTATAAAATAGCTTGGAACTGCTGGAGTTATTGGGACTCCTATAAAATTACTAACGTTTCCAATAGGGACTCCTATTAGATAGGTTATTAAACTTGTATCTGTTCCAATTATATATGCCATAACTTATTTTATATTTGTACCCAATCGTTCGATGGTCTAAATTTCATCATCCATTGTGTAGCTGTTCCTGAGTTTTGTTGGTAACAGTGACCTAATACTCTAACTATGTTACTGCCGGTTGCGGTAGGTAATGTTGTCGACATGGTACCGGTGGTTGTATTGTTTCTAATATAAATTGGGAGGCCATGGTCTGCTCCGGCAACAAATGGTCCTGCCGTTGATGTATCATCAATTACAACATGGCCTTCTAGAAGAATCTGGCCGGATTGGTTAGTTGGAAATGGTGGATTCGGTGGTAATGATACCAAGTTGTGTGCTATTCCTAATAATTTAGTAGCGCCTGTTGCTGCTTGATTAACCGGATACCAAACAGTATTAGTATCTAAATAAACCAACATTCCTGCCGTTACTGTGCTATCTATAACGGTAGTTGTGCCATTGGATTCAATTACATCTCCTAGGTAAGATTTTGCTGGATCATTGTATGTAGTTGATACTGCATCTTGGGTTGCGGCTGATTTGTAATCACGTTGATAAACTTCTGAATTTAGATATGTATCGTCAGTCCAATCTAAACCCAGTATACCATTTGAAGTTAATAAATCCCGGTTTCTCCATGATATTGAAGAACTACCGTTAGTATCATTCAATGTTCTACTACCCCAATCAACCGATAATACAGCGGCCGCTGCGGGTGGAAATAGTGGTGCGACGTATAGCTGTCTAGTTGAAGAATCAATGTTAGTTTTTCCATCGATATCTTGCACCAATAAACTTCCGGTTACTTCTAATGATCCAGAAATAATTGCGCTACCTGTGTAAGGGAAAGTTGGTGTTGATGTTCCTCCTGGTGCCCATGAAGCACTTAATGCTTGTGTTGCATATGAAGCACTTAATGCTTGTGTTGCATATGAAGCTGTACCAGTTAATGTTCCTGTAAATGAACCACTGAATGATCCAGTATTTGAGAGGAATGTATCTACACGAGTTGCTGTTAAAATAGTTGAAGGTGTTCTTGGGTGTGTTGGGCTAACACCCGCTGGTATGGTTTCTAGGGTGATTACGTTAGCTTGTTCTATATGCCAACATATTTGTATAAAATCATCTGCGGATAAACTTAAATAATAGTTCCATGCAGCAATAACTTGCCCATTTGAACCTGCTTTAAATGGAGGTACAGCTGCTACTCCAGATGAATCGGGTATATCAACTCCATTTTTTCTAACCCAAACAATTACATCTTGATTAGAGTTGTCAGTATTTGAAAATTGTGAAGAAAATTGTAGATTGTATGTTCCAGCATTTGTAAACTTTACTCGAGTTACATCCCCATTTGAAGCACTTACAAAAACTCCATTTGAAATATCCGTTGTACTAAGGGACATGGAATATACATTAGTAGTTGAAGTTGCTAATACTGAACCAGTGTCATAAAAACTACCATATGATCCGGTAGCTGTATTGTATAAATTGGTACCAAATGAAGTAACAGTTACATCTCCTAAACCACTAACTGGGGATAAATTTACATTAGCTCCTGCTAATATTTTAGTTACTCCTCCATTTGCTGCATAAGTAGCGTAAGAAGCCGTTGTAGCGTATGAAGCACTTATAGCATTTAAAGCATATGAAGCTGTTAAAGCGTTTGTAGCATATGAAGCAGTACCAGCAAATTGAGATGTGTTAGAACCAGTATAAGCATTAAATGATGATGTTGTAACAAATGAACCAGTATCAATTGTAGTTCCACCACTAGCACTACCTGTAAATTCTTTTACAATATTTCCAGAGCCAGAACCATAAAATAACTTACCATCAGTTACGTTAATTGCTAATTCACCTTGTATAAGTGAAGAAGGTGTACTTCCTGAATTTGCGCTATTTCTTGTTATTATTGTACTCATTGTTTATAAATATTTTAAAATGTACCTCCATCAATTGTACCAACAAAATAGGATGCAGTTACGGATCCTGTTATTATTTGATCGCCAATAAAAATGTTTGAACCAGTAGTTGCAAATGAACCTGTGTTGATGTTTCCTCCAGACCCCGAAATATTAAAAAGTGATCCCGTACCATCGTATATGTTAATACCATCAGTTTGGAGAACCCTCTGATATGTTGTTTCTATATTTTGACCTGTAAAATCAAAAGGTCCCGGCATAACTTATTTTTATATTAGTGTTTGAATAATTCCTTCAATTATTCTGCCTTTTTCACCATTGCTTATTTTGTTTGTTTTTAAGTAAGAAGCTATAACATTATTTAATTTGACTTTATTTGAAGCCATATTATGTACATTAATGTTTTCTTTTACAAGCATTTTTGATAAGTTTTGGACATGATCTCCAACTTTAATATCTCTTACAACAACGCCAGTTTTAGCTTCAGCTATTGTATTTTTATTTGTTTGAGTTTTTACTTCCACGGTTACTTTTCTTGCAGTTTCAACTTCGAAATCTGATTCCCATGGTGTAAAATACGTATCATCTGCTATAACTTCAAGCCTTATTTTGCCTTTTGTTGATTCTTCTAATAAGTTTTTTAATTTCTTGATAGGAACGGAACATTTGCCGTTAGAATCAATGGTTCCTTTAAATAAAAGATTTAAGTTATCTGATTCTACTATTAAACGGGCTTGACTGTTTTTAACAGAAGCACCTTCTAATGAAATAGAACATTCGAATAATTCTTGTTTGTCTGTGTATAGTGTATACATTATATATCAATTTTTAAGTCTATTCCTAGCAGTTCTTTAGCTACAAGTTTAATATCCGTTATACGTATTTGGCGTTTTAATACCTCTTTGGTTTCCTTATATTCAATTCCTTCAATTTTGCATAAAATTTTAATGAATTTTTTCTTCTTTTCAGGTTTTTGGTCAAAATAGTCAGTATGACTACCACCACCTTGCATTACATTAATTAATTCAATAATTAAAGCACAATCATTCCAGAAATTGGTTCCTGTAACTATTTCGTTGGGTGGGTATATTTTTCCATCAGTTGGATTAGTTGCATCCCAATTAAAGTTTGATGTGTTCCATTGAAATGGTATTCTTGTTGACATTAAAATTCTCCTCCATTAATATAAGATGCAGTAGATGCATTTGTAACCGTTAATGTAGCTAAACTTACATTGAATGTACTATCATTGCCTTTTGTAAATATTAGATTAGGATCTAAAAAAGATGCAGATTCAATTAAAGAACCTGTAGATGTTGGGACCGCATTAGATGCATAAGATGCTGATAAAGCATAAGATGCTGAAATAGATGTATTTGCTTGGTCAACAATTACACCTTGGAGGGTTGTTGGGCCTGAGTAATTTTTATCATCATATATGATATTTTCAGGTGAATAATATTCTTTACCAGTGGTGGGGTCTATTACTCTTGTTAAGGGGATTTGTTGGTTTTTTAGTAATTGCTCCATCTCATATCATAAATATTAATATGTTTTAGTATTATCGTCACTTAATGAAGATAATTTATTACGAAGTTTAGTTAAAGCAACACTTCTAGCAGCATGAGCGGCCCCTGATTTTTCTACTCTTTGTATTTCATGAAGTATATTTTGTCTTTCTTGTTCAATTGCAGGATTTGGTTGGGGGGTTGGTTTTAGTTCTAATTGGGGTTCTATTTGTGATTCTGGTTCAATTGATTTTATTTCACCATAAATGTTTTTTTTTGGTTTTATATCTTCAAAGGCTCGATTAGTTGCTATTATTAACGTAATAGCAAGTGGGTCAAATACAAATATGAGTAAGAATATGAACCAATTAGCTACCGTTTTTACATTCGCTCCAGTAATTTCACTTACGTATTGTATAGCACCTAATTCATTACCTTCACTAGCTTTAGATTCCATATTTAAAACTTTAATATCTAAATTAGTAATACTATCGTTTAAAGCATCTATTTTAGTTGATAGTTTATCTTTATTAGTTTGTGTTGATGATAGTTGTAATTCAAAGGATTTACGATTTGCATTATTTGCTTTAGTTACTAATTGTCCTGTTTTTTTATCAACTGATTGGGTAGTAGTATTAGTAGATAAAGCATTTCGTAACTGAGATATATCTTTGTCTAAAGTTGTTTTTTCTTTTTCTAGGTCTGTTTTAATCTCCTCAAAACGTTGTTTTTTTACTTCAATGTTTTGGGCTTGTTTACCTCCAATTTCCATTTTAGCAATGTTTTCTTGAAATCCTGTACTCAATAAACCATAGATGCCAATAGAGGTAATTATGGATAAGATAACTAAGGCAATAGTTAAATATACTTTAAGTAACATATACATTTTTTTCCAAGAATTATGGAGATATGTTGCAATAGCAATTTTAGATACTTCTAAAAATGAACCCATTACAATAACAGGTATAGCTACACTAGCAAATATAATGGATAAACCTAATACGCTATAATAAGCCGCAGTAGCAGAAAGCCCTAATGCACAAAACAATAGGAACCAAGGTAAAAATTTTTGTTTCATATGGAAAATATAAAAAGGCCCCATATAGGGGCCAAATTATTTTTTTAAAAAAGCTAATTACTTTTTATTTTTATCAATTACTGACCAAATAGCCCCAATTAGTGTTAAAGCACTACCTGAGATTTCTGTCCAAGTTGATTCATCAATAATTCCTTTCATTAAGAGAATACCTCCAGCAAATGTTAGAGTGTGGCGAAGGATTCCTAATACTTGTTCTTTTGTCATTTTATATTGTTTTTATTGGTTACAAACTTTTTAGCATTGCTATCATCTTTGGTTGTGGAGATATATCAGATTTATCTTTTCTATAAGAATTATGTGTGTACACACCAGGTATTCCACTTAATCCTTTTTTAGATATGTCCCACATTTCCTTTTCATTGTATGTTATAGGTATATTATATATTTTTTTCCAATATTCTAATAATTCCTTAACTGATTGAATTTGAGCATCTGTATAGGCATGATAGTATTTATGTCCTTTATACGGTGTAGGTAATTCACAAACTTGATCTTGGGAAACCTCTTTATCAACATAGTTATAGTATTTATCTCCACGTTTATCTAAAGGGCCCCAGTTACATATTTCAATACCTATTGCTATTTTATCTATACTTTGATATGCTACCCCTTGGGATGCAAATATTTCTTGTTTAAGTCCTAAATGATAAGCCCAATATTTTGAACTAAATCCTTGTACTATTTCACCATCAAAAGAATTACTAGCATTCTTTCCGGATATAGTTACACAAGTAGCAATTTTACCTCTATCATCATTATTCCAATTAATCATAGTATTTAAACCTGATGAATTGCCCGCTGTGTGATGAAGGACTATTTGTGTCTTTTTAGTTTCAGTTTTAATATACTGATTCTCAGATAGGGGGTATTGTTTAATTTTAGATAAGTCTAAAGCCATATTATTCTTCTTTAAAAAAGTTTGTTAAAAATTTACCTGCAGCACCTAAAGCAATAGAAGTAACTATCATTGATTTAATTTCAAATGCTGTAAAAATTTCTTTAAGGTTATCAAATTGCCATAATCCTCCAATTGCAAGAACAGAGGACACTGCTAAAAAAGTATCACCTATTCTTCTCCATTTTTTTGGAGTAGGGGCCCAATATTTTTGTTTTAGGGTTTTTATAGTTTTTTTCATTTTATTATACATATTATTTATGTTTAAAAGGACAATGTTTACAACCTTTATCACAGCAATAACCTCGTTTTTTATGATATTCTTCTGTTAGTACTAATTTTCCATCATCATTATAATAAAAATCTTCAGGCCTAAGTTTAGGTGTATGAAATTCTTTTATATACAATTGGTATATCCAATCTTGGTTAGTCGGTATTGTAGCCATATTTATGAAATTTCACATCCTCCAGAAGAACATGCAAGTTCACTTTGAACCGATGTATTATCCGTCATTTCTATTACTTTAGTTAAATCTATATTGTTAAGTGATTTAACTGCTTCTTCATATTCTTCTTTAGTAATAGTTTCAAATGGAGCTTGTACATAAGTTCCTAAATCTTCTGGGAGGAATGATAAAGCTGTAAAATATTCTTTATTTTTATAAATCCAGTCCCCAACAATATCCCACTCATGCGGTTTTACAGTAACAGTTGCTGAGACATTATGCATGTTTGGTCCTTTTCTATGGCCTGGCTTAATCCATTCTTTATTAATAGTTTTAATTCTTTCTAAAAGATCTAAGGCTGTATTTTCTTCTCTGAGCATGGCTCCATCAGGGGCTTTTTGAGGGATTTTTACAATTGATTGAATGTGTGGAATAAAATAATCATCTTCTAACATTTCTGGGTGATGTACAGCTAGATAAGCATATAAAGCTTCATTTTTTCCTAATCTAATTCTTCTAAAATAATATTGTGAATGCCAATCATGAATTCCACTTGAAGTACCTAATACAAGAGATGTTGTTCCTGCAGGTTTTACTGTTGTAGTACGTGCTGCTTTATTTATTCCTATAAGAGCTGCTACTCTTTCATTTTCTGCAACAACAATTTTTGCGGCTTCTTTAATATTAAATTTAAATATAGCTCCAGAAGCAATTCCAGTCATTCCAATACCTAATAGTGCTTCTTTTTCAGTTGTTTTTTTCCAAATATCTCTTAAATAATGGAAATCTGTATATGAAGCCTGTAAAGTACCGATGAATGCTGCTGCTTTAGACCGTGCGTTATAATCCTCTTGTGATTCAATATCTGAAGTGTTAATTTCACATAAGTTACAGAATTGATTTGGTTTTAAATTAATTTCAGCACATGGATTTGTACCTGCATCTTTATCATTTGTAAATAAGAAACCAGGCTCTCCACTATTACTCAATTCAATTTTCTTCCACAACTCCATAAATGTTGGTTCATCTATTTTACTACGAAGTAATACTGCTGAGTTATTAGCGCGACCTCTTTGTGGATTTGTTTCCCACCATGATCCAAATTTACAAGTTAGCATTTTTTCATCATCTAAATTAAATAGAGAAATTAAAGCTGCACGACGAATACCACCGGATAAAACAGCATCTGCTAAGTGACAAATAATATCATGACATTCTAAAGTTGATAATTTTTCTCCATCATTTTTTCTATCTAGAATAGCTTGCACATGAGTTAAAGCAATTTTTAATGGTTCAGGACCTGGTGCTTTTCCCCCAACTGTAATAAGTTGTGCTCCTTTTGCTCTGATATCTCTAAAATCAAATTTAGGAGCAAATGATATTTGTCCAAAATATGATTTAAATAACATTCTTACAGAATCAGCCCAACCTTCAATACTATCTCCTACTAAATATCTTTTAGATTTTAATGGTTTTCTAATATCTGGTAATTGTTCTACATGATGATTTTGTACTGAATATCCTACTCCACATCCTGAAAGTAGTAAAAACATAATTTCTGAAAATGCTCTATGATCATCAATTGGTAGATAAGAGCAATTGAATATGCGGGAATTATTTATTGAGATTGGTTTACCAGCAAATTGTAAACTTCTCATTGATGGAAGTACTTTCTTTGCATATACAAACTTATAAACTTCTTCAATTTCTTCACTTAAATTTGGAAAATTTTCCAAATGCATATTTTTATTTCTATCTACTAATTCTTCCCAAGTTTCTCTACGTTCTTTTTCGGGTTGATATTTTGCATATTTTAAATGGGTGGTAATTTCACTTAGGATTTTTGATTCTTTTGAAAGCATGGGTTTTT
>Ga0247843_1009297_pt1 | contig 10991 bp, 14 predicted proteins | sample LaCruzMarch2017__FD_192420 | JGI IMG/M metagenome (GOLD analysis project Ga0247843, IMG submission 192420) | Freshwater microbial communities from meromictic Lake La Cruz, Castile-La Mancha, Spain - LaCruzMarch2017_8m | ecosystem: Environmental > Aquatic > Freshwater > Lake | place: Spain...
CTACCCGCACCAGTTCTCTGGCGGGCAGCGTCAGCGCATTTCAATAGCACGCGCGCTTGCTGTTAACCCAGAGTTTTTGGTCTGTGATGAACCGACCTCGGCGCTAGATGTGTCAGTGCAGGCGCAGGTCTTGAACATCATGAAAGATCTGCAGCGCAGGCTTGGCCTGACCTATTTGTTTATCTCTCACAACCTCGCTGTCGTGCATCACGTGGCCGATCGCGTGGGGGTGATGTATTTGGGGCGCATCGTAGAAATCGCTGATCGCGATGCCCTGTTTGAAACGCCTCAACACCCCTACACCCGTCTATTGCTCGCAGCGATCCCTGATCTGACTGGCCAGGGCAAATCACGCACGCCCGTTGCAGGCGAGGTACCCAACCCCCTGAACCCACCCTCAGGCTGCACCTTCCATCCACGTTGCCCGCATGCGCGCGAGCAGTGCAAAGCTGAAGCCCCTGTCATGCAAAACTTCAAAGGTATCCAAGTCGCTTGTCATGGGGTGGTGCAGGGCTGGGAGATGGTTTAGCGTGGCGACAGCTAGATTCTGGCTATACTAGCTGTAACATCCGTAACAGCTGTTTCAGCCATTTGAGGGTATTATGCGAATCATGACTTCGTTAGCCGCCCAGAATCATTTTGGTGAGTTGATCGACACCTCGCAACGCGAGCCAGTGTTGATCACCCGTCGTGGGCGGCCAGTTTCAGTGGTGTTTTCGCCTCTGGGTAAACCGCTGGATGTGCTGCTGCAATTGATGGAGTTGTTGCGCACGCTCGCTCCGATCAAAGGCGAAGCTGCTGCAGAAGCCTTTGAAGAATATACCAAGCGCGTACAGGCGCTTGGTTCTGATGTTGGCTTGACTGAAGAAGAGATTACTGCGCTTGTCCACGAAAATCGCTGAAAAAAAGAGGATGGTTGTCGATACCAGCGTTTTAGTCAGCGCTGCGATTTTGCCTAAATCGGTTTCTGGGAAGGCGTTTGAATTGTCGCTGCGCAACTTTGAACTCTTGGCATCGTCCTCAACAGAACGTGAGCTCACAGAGGTACTCTCTCGACCCAAATTCGATCGCTACTTTCAAGCAGAAACTAGACTTGAATTTCTTGCGCTTTATGCTGAAGCCACGACAAAAGTTATTGTCACGACCGTTGTTACCGATTGCATTGATCCAAAAGATAATCAATTTTTAGAGCTTGCTGTAGATGGGCGTGCGAGCTGCATATTGTCGAGCGACGCGCATCTAACGGATATGCATCCTTATCGCGGCATTTCGATACTGACGCCTAGCGCGTTTTCAAGTGACGTTGCGCTGTATAGATAAAAGCGTTGTTCGTGACAGTTACACTCGTTACACCTCTTTCAGACAAAAGAAGATAGGATGTGCACCTGTGCCTTGGCAGTAAGCCCTCTCAATCATCCCGAGAGCGTGCCGAACCCAAGGTGCTTTTCCATGTGACAGGCTGTAGGCAAGCTCATGACCGCAAGCGTCTAATGCAAGGGCCCCTTAGGCGGTTTCAAGTCGCCTGCGTCGCCTTCAAACCCAACATCATCCAACTCATCATCACCTAACTCTTCAAGCAGCTCAAGGTCAGGGTCTGGTAGTTCTTCATCAGATAATTCAAAGGGCAGCAGTTCAGCCAGTTCATTCGAAAAATCAAACTCATCGCCGTTGTGATCCAAGCGCACAAAACGTGCTTCTGGGTCTTCAGTAATCTGTATGGACCACAGGTATTGGCAATCGTAGACTTCAGTATCCAGATCCAGCCCGCCTCGCCCGCCCACAAACCGCGCGTTGGGGCCGCCCATTTGCACATGCATGGCCGTTTCGTCAGGCTTTTCGTCGACGCCTAGCGGAATCGCAAAAATCACCCATTCGGCCTCCTCATCCAGCCCAACTTCGGCCAGCACAGACTTGCCCATATAGGCACTTAAGCCATCGGCGGTTTTGCCCAGCATTAAAAGTTCTTGTTCGGTAAAGCGCAGGCTTAAGTCAGGTGTGGTCATGGTGGGCAGGCCCTAAACAGGGCAAAATTTAAGATAAATTATTCGAGTCGGGCTTAGAGAGCCAGCGTCGGGCAATCGAAGTGTTCGTAGGCGTTGGATTCCCCAGGCTTAAGCTCGTTTAAGCAGTGAGACGCGCGTTGTGGCGCAAAACTCTGCTAGTCGCCATCATAGCCGTAAGTGCGTTTGACCAAGTATGTGCCTCAAGCTCTACAATAGACATCATCGATTATTTTCAACAGAGCGACAGACCAAATGGCCCAGTACGTATACACCATGCACCGCGTCGGTAAGACCGTGCCCCCAAAGCGTCAGATTTTGCGCGATATTTCTTTGTCGTTTTTTCCGGGCGCCAAGATTGGCGTGCTCGGTACAAACGGGTCGGGTAAATCGACTTTGCTGAGGATTATGGCCGGCGTCGACAAAGAAATCGAAGGTGACGCAGTACCGATGCCCGGTTTGAATATTGGTTATCTCGAACAAGAGCCCAAGCTCAACCCAGACCATACCGTGCGCGATGCGGTCGAAGAGGGTTTGGGTGCTGTCGTTGCCGCGCGCAAACGCCTGGATGCCGTCTACGCAGCCTACGCCGAGCCCGATGCTGATTTTGATGCACTTGCCGCTGAACAAGCTGATCTTGAGGCGATTATCTCTGCTGCAGCGTCAAGCGGCTCAGACGATATCGAAACCCAAATGGAAATCGCCGCTGACGCTTTGCGTCTGCCCCCTTGGGATGCCAACGTAGGCAAGCTGTCGGGCGGTGAAAAGCGTCGGGTGGCCCTGTGCCGCTTGTTGCTGTCTAAGCCAGACATGCTCTTGCTTGACGAGCCTACCAACCACTTAGATGCTGAAAGCGTTGAGTGGCTTGAGCAATTTTTGGCTAAGTTTCCGGGCACTGTAGTGGGTGTAACCCACGATCGTTATTTTTTGGATAACGCTGCTGAATGGATTCTTGAATTGGATCGTGGTCATGGTATCCCCTGGAAAGGCAACTACAGTTCGTGGCTCGAGCAAAAAGATGCGCGCTTAAAAACCGAAGAGTCGACTGAGTCAGCGCGCCAAAAGACCATCAAAAAAGAACTTGAGTGGGTACGTCAAAACGCTAAGGGTCGCCAGGCAAAATCCAAGGCCCGTATGGCGCGTTTTGAAGAGTTGTCGTCGCACGAATATCAAAAGCGTAACGAGACACAAGAAATTTTCATCCCCGTGGCAGAGCGCTTAGGTAACGAGGCGATTGAGTTCGTCAACGTCAGCAAAGCCTTTGGCGATCGCTTGTTGATTGATAACTTAAGTTTTCGTGTGCCGCCCGGTGCGATCGTTGGCATTATTGGCCCGAACGGTGCCGGTAAATCAACGTTGTTTCGCATGATTGCAGGGCAAGAAAAACCCGATAGCGGTCAGGTCAATATTGGCTCAACCGTCAAGATCGCGTTTGTAGATCAATCGCGCGACGCCTTGCCCAACGATAAAACCGTGTTTGATTCGGTTGCCGATGGCGCCGACATTTTGACCGTGGGTCGCTTTGAAATGCCCGCACGTGCCTATCTCGGGCGCTTTAACTTCAAAGGCGCCGATCAAGGCAAGATGGTGGGGCAGTTATCAGGCGGTGAGCGTGGCCGGTTGCACTTGGCTAAAACGCTCATTACCGGCGGTAACGTGTTGCTGCTTGACGAGCCTTCAAACGATCTTGACGTTGAAACACTGCGCGCTGTTGAAGACGCCTTGCTTGAGTTTGCCGGCTCGGTCATGGTGATCAGCCACGATCGCTGGTTCTTAGATCGTATCGCCACGCATATCCTAGCCTTCGAAGGCGATTCGCAGGCAGTGTTCTTTGACGGTAACTATCAAGAGTATGAAGCTGATAAACGTCGTCGTCTGGGTGAGGCCGGTGCTGCGCCTAAACGGATTCGGTATAAGGCGTTGCGTTAAGCGATCAGTATTTTTTGGCTTGGTAAGAGGTAGATAAAACTTGGCTGTAAGCCCCTTTGCTATCTTGCAACGGGGCTTTTTCTTGGGCTGTGCTTACAAATTGAAACACCTGCAGTCGATGTTTTAAAGGAGAATTGAGCTTTTATTCATTTTGGACATGTACAATATATGGAACAAGTTATAGAAATGGATCCAGATCTGATGCGAGTCATCAATTTTTCTGACGCTAGAAGTCAACTGAAGCAGGTGATTGATCAGGTCGTCGATGATGCTGATTTCACGATCATCTCTCGTCGCGATGCGCAGGATGCTGTCGTCATGTCTTTAGACACGTTCAACAGCATGATGGAGACTCTTTATTTATTAAAGTCGCCAGCAAACGCTGCGCATTTGAATCGCTCAATCTCTCAGTACCGTAAGGGGCAGACGAAAGCAAAGGGCTTAGTCGATGCAGAGTAGGCTTGTTTGGACAAAAGCCGCTTGGGAGGACTACGTTTATTGGCAAACGCAAGATCGAAAAACCTTACGTCGTATCAATCAGTTGATCAAAGATGCATCGCGCAATCCAGAGAGTGGTATTGGTAAGCCCGAACCATTGAGAGAAAACTTATCAGGGTTATGGTCGCGAAGAATCGATGAGGTGAATCGACTTGTTTACTTGATTGACGCAGATGACTTGGTCATTTTGACGTGCCGTTACCATTATGACTAATGGCCTGAGCGCCAGGGTTAAAACATTAAGCACCCTGGCTTTCGGGCGTGAAATGTATGGCCAAATGTTTGCCCTCAGCTCGGGCAATTAGCACGTCTTTGACAAATTCAATAGGCAGATCAGGGTTGTCTAAGGCTGCTTTGCCCATCCTTGCCCAAAATTCCAATTGTCTTGCGATCGTGCGTCGCTCGGCGTGTGCGTGCGCTTGTGCCTCTCGATAGAGCAAATCGTTGATTCGTACGGGTCTACCCATGATTCACCTCGAGGCATTAGGCTTCAAAACTCGAATGATATCCGAGCGACGCTATCGCAACTAGATTTTTAGCGACAAAGTCCGCAGACGCTTAGAAATACTCACGTCGTCATGATCTAGATCATGCGAATTTAGGTGCGACACGCTACTATTTAGCCATCAACGTATGAACCTTCAATGATGGTGCCAGAGCATGGAAACGATCAATTTAAGTATCACCGGCATGACCTGCGGCAATTGCGTGAAGCATGTTGAAAAAGCGCTGAGAGGCGTTGCAGGTGTGACAGAGGTTGAAGTCGATTTAGCCGCAGGCGCAGCTCGCGTGGTGGGTGACTTCTCAAAGGGTACAGCACCAATCATCGAGGTGTTAGACGAAGAAGGCTACCCCGCGCAGATCAAAAAATGAACATGACCTAGCACAGGCAGTTGTTAACCGGCAACCAACTCATCGCCACTAAAGACCTCACATCGAGTGAATCTTTGGCTTAGCCGGCGACTGTAAATTGAGTTTTTTACGGTCGGGTTCAATTTCACTGAGCGGATCCACGCACTGCATCGTGGCCAGGCACCGTTCGGTAAGTAATTGATATTGACCGGTGCCCATCGACTTCCAGGCGATCTCTTGGTCTTTCAGCTCGCGCACGACCTTCGCGGGGGCGCCCAACACCATGCTGCGCGGCGGGATGATCATGCCGGCTTTCACAAAGGCCGAGGCCCCCACGATGCTGCAGGTGCCCACCACCGCCTCATCCATCACCACTGCGTTCATCCCCACTAGCGCGTTACGTTCAACCCGGCAGCCATGCAAGATGGCGCCGTGGCCGACGTGACCATCGACCTCAACCACGGTTTCGCGATCCGGAAACCCGTGCACCACGCAGCTATCCTGAATATTGGCCCCTTCTTCGATCACAATCCGCCCAAAGTCGCCACGTAAGCTTGCCAGGGGCCCGATATAACAACGCGCGCCGATGATCACGTCACCGATTAGCACGGCGGTGGGGTGTACATACGCGGTTGGGTGAACGACAGGGGTGATTCCGTCAATGGCATATACCTTTAGCATGGTGGCTTATCCTGTGTGTCATGAGCTTGCTAGCCTTGTTATCATACTTCTCATTAAACCTACACAGAGACATTATGAGCCGAGCCCCAGCCCAAACCCGTGACGCGTTCGCACACTTTCATAAAATCGAAACCCGCTGGAAAGACAACGACGTCTTTGCGCACGTCAATAACGTTGTGTACTACTCGTACTTTGATACGGCGGTCACCGCGTTCTTGATTAAGCAGGGTGTGCTCGAATTGCAAAAGTCAAAGTACGTGGGCTTAGTGGCTGAAACGCATTGCCGCTTTATTAGCTCGATGGCGTTTCCGGATACCGTGTATGTGGGTATGCGCCTAGGCAAGCTCGGTAATAGCAGCATTCGCTACGAAATCGGCATCTTCAGAAATGATGATCAACAGGCTTCAGCGCAAGGATATTTTGTGCACGTGTATGTTGACCTGGCGACTAACAAAGCTGTGCCTGTGCCCGAGTCATTGCTCAAGGCCGCAGACTTATTGCGCGTGCCAGGCTTAGGTGTCGTAGAGCATTAACGTCACTCTCGTATTCATTTTTTTGAATGTCAGCTTAAAGCGAAGGACACACCGCTTATGAAAATGCATATCCTCTCTGGCGGCCGTTTACGCTTACGTAAAAGTATTTACATGCCGGATGCCGATCGGGCAGAGCTGATCGACTTACCGGTGAATTGTTATTTGTTGCGACATCCAGAAGGTAATGTCTTGTTTGATACAGGGTGTCACCCTTCAACCACAACGGATGCTGCAGGCCGGTGGGGTTCGATCGCCAAGGCGATTGTGCCGATCTCAAAGCCAGAAGACAATCTCATCGATCAATTGGCACTAGTCGGTTTGCAACCAAGCGATATTGACGTGGTGGTGAACTCACATTTTCATTCTGATCATTGTGGATGTAACGAGTTTTTTAAAAAGGCAACAGTAATTTGCCACGCTAAAGAACTTGAGGCAGCAAGCGAACTTGACGCTGAAAAAATGGGCTACCTGGCTGTGGATTGGAAACACTCATTACCCACCGAAACGATCACCGAGCAGCGTGACTTGTTTAATGATGGCCGCATCGTGTTGCTGCCTATGCCAGGCCATACCCCAGGTATGACAACCGCACTGGTGGGTTTAGATCGTTCAGGATCATTTTTACTAGCTTCAGATGCAGTCGCTCTGCGCGCTAATCTGGATTTAGATATCAACCCCCGAAACACCTGGAGCCCTGAGCACTCGAGCCACTCGATGAGCGAGATCCGAAAAATCGAAAACGCTGGCGTCACGGTTTTGTTGGGACACGATGATGAGCAGGGGCGGGGATTGCTGAAAGGGATTGAGTGTTACGACTAAAAACCGAGCGCTCGAGCGTTCACGAGGCGAGGGTTGTCAGTGCAAAAAGTGAAGTCGTCTTTCACCCGTTGTTCATCGTAGTATTTGAGCTATTTCATAGAGTTTTTGTAGGCAATCTCGGGCCGCCAACGCCTGCAGAGCAGGTAGACTTCTGTCAGAGCAAGTTCTATACCTAAAGTTTACAAACTCAGACGCTTTTTTATTCAATGGCTACGCACGACTAAGGGGCTCGTGCGTGACGTCTTGTTTGAAGCTGTCACCACCCATCACGAGCTCTCAAAAACTATTGGAGATTGACTATTGTGGCATCACAAAGCTGGCCTGATAGTCGAGAGGGTTTAGATGACATTTATCAGACGCTTCATGAGGCTTTGGTTCGTCAAGAATTTATACTTTACTACCAGCCTTATCTCGATCTGACGACCCATCAGGTGGCTGGTGTTGAGGCCTTAATTCGGTGGCAGCACCCTTCGCGTGGCCTGATTTACCCTGACGACTTTATCTCGCATGCCGAACTCTCTGGATTGATCGATTCGATTGGCGAATGGGTATTAAACCAAGCATGCGCTCAAATGAGCGAGTGGACAGCGCTGGGGCTTGAAATCCCCTCAATGAGCGTGAACGTTTCGCCTCGTCAGTTCAGCAACTGCTCTCTGCCAGCGCTGGTTCAAACTATCTTAAAAAAAAATACCCTGTCGGCTGCGTACTTGGATTTAGAGATTACAGAATCGACTGTGCCCTCAGACGAAAAAATGATGCGCACAAATATTGCAGCGCTGAGACAACTAGGCGTAAAAATTTCAATTGACGACTTTGGGATGGGGTATTCAAGCTTAGCAAGACTCAGGACGATACAGGTCGATCGTTTAAAGATTGATCGGGTGTTTTTGTCAGAGCTTTCCTTGAATCCGATAGATGCATGCCTGATTCGCACAGTCATTCATCTTGCCCAACAACTTGGGTTGAGTGTCATTGCTGAAGGCATTGAGGATGCAGAGGCTTGTGCCAGGTTACAGTCGTTGGGGTGCGATCAGGGGCAAGGGTTTTATTTCACGGCAGCGCTTGGTGCGGATGCGTGCGAAAAGTATCTACGCGATGTCCAGCACGGACAGCGTGCGGATCCTTGTCGATCCGTACGTTCGAGTCAAGTCTATTATCCGACCTGACCATGGCCAAACTTACGTTAAGCAGTCGATCAAGATCTTAGCGATCCAGGTGTGCGATTAAATTTATGCTTAAACGCGGTGATAAAGTGGTTGATATGAGAGTAACCAATTCGATGCGCGATGACCTTTAATGGTTGACCACCTTTTTCGATTGCCAGGTAAGCTTGTTCTAAGCGATAGTTGCGTAAAAATGAAATGATAGATTCGCCGTATTCAAGAGTGAATTCTGCATTAAGCTTGTTAGGCGAAGCTCCAAACTGACTACTGATGCACGCTAAGGTAGGCGTCTCTGCACCCACATTCATCAGCCAGTTGCGTACGTTTTGAGCGCGTACTTTAGCTGGATGTTGATTTTGACTCTTCACGATTCCAGAATCAAGGTGTAACGCTAAGCTGCAGAGATAATCTAATACTCGTGCTTGTAACTGCAGCGCTTTCAATAAGTCACGCAGCGTGTGATCGAGGCAGTTTGCTAACATCTTTGAAATCGAAGACGGAACGCGGTAACAGTTAAAGGTATTGACCTTGTCGACACTCAAACGCTCAAGCATAAGCGTCATGGTCTCTTCATCCAGCAATTGTCTTAAATATTGGATAGGAATAATCAAGATGGTTGTAATCAACGACTGACTTGAGATTGCCGTCTGTTCAACAGAGCAGCCTAGTAAATGACCAAAGCCATCTGTCCCAGGTTGCCTGAGCCGGGTCTCTTTTGACTCGAGATCAGCGATGATGACTTGACCCTCATGTACCACATGTATAACAAAAACTGGTTCTTGAAAGGTGAAACTAAAGTTTCCTAGGGGGCTCTTTGAGTGGCCAGACCGCTGAGCGAAATGATGCGTGTCTTGAATTAAAACAATTCCTTCGCGCGTACGCGTGCGCTCGCTGATTCCGGTCGCGATGTCCGGCGGGTAAGCAATCTGGATCTTGCTCGTTACGGGCGCGATCGCGCTCGTTGAGGGTGAATCTTCAATCGTCTCTAGCAGCCACTCGATATTGTGGCTTTGCGGCATGTTGGGCACCTGACTCTCTACACTTCTCGCGTTAACTGGGTTGTGTTCAGATCTACAGCCGTGTGGGCAAGTATGTCGAGTTGTGTGTCACTGGTCAATCTCTTATTTAACGCGTGGTCACCTAAAGAGCTGAGTCTTTTCTTCTCTGAAACGTCAATAAGTTTCAAGCTGCCAGCCATAGGAGTTTCTATTTAGGGCGATGCCAGCAACGCATTAAGAAAAAATATAGTTGTGTTTCGCGAAGGAAAAGTCTGTTGCGCATGACTAATTTCGATATGGGTCTGCTTTGACCTGCGACGATCGACTACCGAATGGGTGATTAGTCGTGTTCATCACGAGGCTCTTGCTTACGCCAAACTTTCACCGGAGCGGTGTCATTGACCCTGAGTTTACCCACCAAGCTCACGGCGTTAGACAGTGAAAATTGCGATGGCGTAGATAATGAAAATTAGACCGTAACCACGATCGTTGTAAATATTTAACATCGTTAAAATTGCGCCGATCTTAATATCTCTACTGATCCGCCTTGATATCAATCAATCGTAGTAAAAAATTCTTTGTTCGTAGATCAGCGACTCGTTCATATTTATCAAGAGCCCCATCGGACTCAGACATTCTTCAAGTGCGAAGTCAGCTAGCTCTTGACTGGCTCGAGATTGTTTTAGCGTGGCGATCTCTTTCTAGTGAAATAGTATCGTGTAGTGGGTGTCGCGAGAGGCTCGTGCGGATGGTCGAGCGCTTCGCGACATGTATCTGTTTCAACTGAAAGGCCCAGGCGAATCTAAAAACAAGTGGGATCCGTACAAATTTATGACCATAATTTCAGTAGAAAATACCTTCAGGCCTTTGAGTCAAGGAGGCTGTGTGTTTCAGAATTGCAATTCGTAGAAAGTTCTGGACACCACGTAGTTGACTAGTCTTGTGTTTGAAGTTGTCGATCGCTACAGTTGAGGTCACTACTTAATTTTCAAACTTTAGCCAAAATGAGCCTGAATTGGTAAATAGTTTGAAAGGGTAGTGAGTTAACTCAGAACTGATGGAGTCGGCAAATGAATGTTTTAACGGACCAAGTCACTTTTCTTCTTGATGGCACTGAAAGCTTTGCCAAGTCAAGCTCGCCAGTAGATGCTCTTACAAAAAAAGAAGTCACTGTATTGAACTATATTGCTCAAGGATTTAGCAATAAGGTTATTGCCGAAAAGCTTTCAATATCGCAGCACACCGTTGCAAGTCACATGAAGGCAATTTACTCAAAGCTTGATGTGCATTCAAAAACTGAGGCCGTCTATAAGGCGTTGATACAGATGAAGACGGTGACTCATTAGTTGTTTGATTGATTAAGGCCTTAGCGAACCCGGAGTGCAGTTGTATTTTCGTTTAAAGGCGGTAATAAAGTGGTTGACGTGTGAGTAGCCGACTTTGTATGCGATCACCTTAAGTGGCTGGCGACCTTTTTCAATCGCCAGGCGCGCTTGTTCTAACCGGTAGTTAGTCAAA
>Ga0247843_1009299_pt1 | contig 10990 bp, 2 predicted proteins | sample LaCruzMarch2017__FD_192420 | JGI IMG/M metagenome (GOLD analysis project Ga0247843, IMG submission 192420) | Freshwater microbial communities from meromictic Lake La Cruz, Castile-La Mancha, Spain - LaCruzMarch2017_8m | ecosystem: Environmental > Aquatic > Freshwater > Lake | place: Spain...
GTCAGGACCGGCGCGTTGTCGGTGGCGCGGTCAAGATAGATGACCAGAACCTCGCCCTGGGCGATGGCCACGAATTGATAGGCCTCGGACGTTGCGACTGCCCGTGGCGAGGGCGACGCACTGGTGCTGGCGATCTCCGGCCCGTGATCATGTCCGGGGCCTGCAAGTGCCTGATTTTGTGTTGAAGAAGCTGTCGCAACGGTTGCTGTTGCGACCAGAAACGCGCGGAGCCATGCGCAATGCGCGCGCGAACGCGCCGCAGTCGTGCGATTATGCATGATAGATTCTCAAGTCAATGACGAACAACGGGAACCCATGGCTCCCGGGTGGGCCGAGTTACAGCTCAGCCGTATGGCTCGGAGGCCTGTCCATCGTTGGCGCGGGGGCATCTGGACCTAAACCGAACCGCTCAGTTTGGAACACGTTCGCCTGGACTGACGGGGTGTCGAACTCCGAGCTTTGGACCAGTGCGGACGCATGGCAGAGGTGCCCGCAGCACTCGACATGCACATGTTCGGCATTGCCCGACTGTCCCGCGTCTGGAGCCGCATGGGTGTGCGCATGATCGTGATCGTGATGATCGTGATGATGATCACGATCATGGGCGGCGGTCTGTTCAACGCCTGCGCCAGTGGCTGGGTGTTGGCAATCGGCGGCAGCATAGGCTGCTGGGCAGATGAACGAACAAGCGAACAGGACGGCCATCACGGCGACCGCGATGGCACGACTGATTCCAGATTTTCGTAAACCTGCGCACATAGGTGGACGGTATCTCACGATGAGACTTAATTCAAGGTGATGCGCACTTGCTCTGCTTGAGGTCGACCCGGTTTGACGGGCTACGGGCTGCCTATGCGAAAGCGGTGGTCTTGGCTGGGTGTCTTAAACAATAAGGGGAGTTCCATCCTGAATGAGGTGGACGACACCTCAATTCTCAAGACGGAACTCCCCGAATGCTTTCGTGTGGCAGGTTACCGAACCAAATTCTCTTCACCCGCGTCGTGGGCTCGAGTGGTGCGGCTGCATGTTGCGACCTAAGCCGACTATTGTAGCGGCACGATCACGAAGGCTTGGCCTGTAATCGCGCGATGGTCAGCGCCCAACAGTCCATCGTAGGTGCCCGAGGCGCGCAGGCTGACACCCGAGGGTGACGTATAGCTTGCACCGATTTCCAGGCGGGCCGTAAAGTCGTCGGGCGAACTGGTCGATCCGGATGCTGTCGTCGTCTTGTCTTTGGCGAAGTCATAGACACCCTTGATCCCGAGGTAGGGCTCGAAGAACGACGTCTTGGACAACTGCATGCGGTATGCAAACTCAGGTCCAAACGTTACCCGACCCAACTTCACGCTCGTCTCGGGAATAGTGATGCCGATCTGGTTTACATATGCCTTCTGCTGTTCCTTGAAGTAGGTTGCATCCACCATTGGACGGAACCTCCAGGCACCCTTGACCCAGTCCCCCGTCAACCGGGCGCTGGCGAGTTCACGCGTCGACTTGAAGGTGTCTGTGTAGGCGCCGATCGGATTGACGTTGTTGGTCGCCTCACCCCAGGCATAGCGTGCATCGAAGTAGAGGTTTTTCGTCAACCGCATTCCGATGTAGGGGCCAGCCATCCAGCCAGCACCGTCGCTGTTCTGGTTCGAACCGGTCGAGTGCTCGCTGACCCAATCGCGTTGGAGCAGCACGCCGACGGCAATCCCCGGCCGTACGATCGCATCGACACCTGCATACATGACTGCGGCGTGACCCTGACGGCGTGCGCCGCCTTGATCGCTTTTGAAGTATGCCGCCTGGCCTTCGACCCAGACGTCGAACAGGTCTTCGTGCTTACCCTTGCTAGCCTGTGCAGCGCCGTTGCCGTTCACACCCAGCTTGGCCGCTTGTTCCGAGCGCGAAATGGTGCGCATCTGCGACAGGCTAGTCGCAAAGTTGAAGCGTCCATTGCTGTCATCTGCGTCGCCGCTGAACGAGAACGGAGCAGGGCCTTGGGCCTTATTCGTGCGTCCGTCGTGACGGGCAGGCAAGCCTGCGTCTTCTGCGATGCCGCCGTGCCGGTTTGGCTGACGCGGTTCCAAGATCGAGGCAATCCGCCCGCCCAGTGACGCCGATCTTGGATCGATGGCCGAACCCGGCGTCCCAACGATCTTGAGCGGTTCGTGACGCTCACTTTCGGGGGCGTCGGCTGCGTCGTCTTCGCCGTCGCCAAACAGTGGCGACGTCAACCGGTTGTGCAGGCGTTGGGCATTTGGTGCCATCGACGTCAGAACGCGGGCGCGGTCTTCCATCAGTCGCTTGTTGGCGTCAACAGTACGTCGGCGGATGGCATCGGCGTCGACGCCCACTCTGGTGGTCACGACAGGGGACGTTGGGGAACCCGCGACCGTGGTTCCTGTCGCCTGCGCTACGCTCGTGATCCCGCCATTGGTGATGTCTGCCGTCGTCGAGATGTAGGTCGCCGTGCAGGTCATGGAGGCGTTGACGGCCAGTGTTGTTGCCGGACATACGATGCCCGGCACGTTCGTGTCGTTCAGCACCAGCGTGGAAATTGCCACCGTCCCGGTGTTCGTCAGCACGTAGGTAAAGACAACGCTCTGCCCTGGGCCGCTGATCAAGGTCGGTGAACCGGTCACGGCAAGCGTCAAGCCCGCCGTTCCCGTATTGGTCAGGCTGAAGCCGATCGGGGTCGCAATTCCGGCAACGCTCGCTGTGACGCTATAGGTTCCAACCGTGGTGTTGGCTGTCGCCGTGACACTGGCAACGCCCGAGGCATTGGTCACAACCGAAGTTGAGGACAAGACCGAGCTGGCGCCCGATTTCGGAGCCGCAAATGTCACTGTGACGCCGGGTACTGGATTGTTGGAGCCATCGCGAACCGTCACCTCAAGTGCCGTGCCGAAGGCGGTCGTCACGAGTGTCGATTGCGTGCCCCCGCCCGTTGCGCTGATGCTCGCGGGAGCGCCAACGGTGTTGGTGAGGTTGAAGCTGATCGGCGTCGCGATGCCGACGACGGTTGCGGAGACCACATAGGCACCGGCCGTGCTGTTGGCGGTCGCCGTTACACTGGCAACACCCAACGCATTCGTCGTGACCGTTGTCGCAGACAGCACGGAGCTTGCACCCGACGCTGGCGGTGTGAACGTCACGGCGACACCTTGGACCGGGTTGTTTGAGCCGTCGCGGACGGTCACCTGCAACGCGGTGCCGAAGGCGGTCGTGACGACTGTCGATTGCGTGCCCCCGCCCGTTGCGCTGATGCTCGTGGGAGCGCCAACGGTATTGGTGAGGTTGAAGCTGATCGGCGTTGCGATGCCGACGACGGTTGCGGAGACCACATAGGCACCGGCTGTGCTGTTGGCGGTTGCCGTTACACTGGCAACACCTAAGGCGTTCGTAGTGACCGTTGTCGATGACAGCACCGAACTGGCACCGGCTGCTGGTGGCGTGAACGTCACGGCAACACCTTGGACCGGGTTGTTCGAGCCATCGCGAACCGTCACTTGAAGTGCCGTGCCGAACGCCGTCGTCACGAGTGTCGATTGCGTCACCCCGCCTGTTGCGCTGATGCTCGCGGGAGCGCCAACGGTGTTGGTGAGGTTGAAGCTGATCGGCGTCGGGATACCGACGACGGTCGCGGAGACTACATAGGCACCGGCCGTGCTGTTGGCGGTTGCCGTCACACTGGCAACACCCAACGCGTTCGTCGTGACCGACGTTGCCGACAGAATCGAACTCGCACCTGAGGCTGGCACTGCGAACGCGACCGTTACGCCGGGCACCGGGTTGTTCGACCCGTCGCGGACGACTACTTCCAGCGCGGTGCCGAAGGCGGTTGTCACGAGCGTCGATTGTGTCACGCCGCCCGTCGCATTGAGGCTTGAGGGAGCCCCGGCGGTGTTGGTCAGATTGAAGGTGAGTGGCGTAGCGATGCCAGCCACGGTTGCTGTGACGCTATAGGTTCCTGCAATGGCGTTCGCCGTCACAGTGATGCTTGCAACGCCCGACGCGTTGGTGGTGGCTGTCAACACCGAAAGGACGCCGGTTGCACCTGTCGTTGGGGCGGCAAACGTGACCGTCACCCCGGGTACGGGAAGGTTGGTCGCGTCTCTCACCGTCACTTCCAGCGCCGTAGCGAAGGCTGTCGTGACAGGCGTCGTCTGCGTAGATGCGCCCACCGCGGAGATGCTCGTTGGGGCTGGCGTGTTCGTCAGGTTGTAATTCACCGACGTGCCTGTCGCGATGGACGCCGTCACCGTATAGGTGCCCGCGATCGCATTGGCCGTCAGTGTCGCCGCAGTGGCCCGTCCGTTGGCGTCTGTTGTTGCGATTGTCGAACTCACCATACCGGGGAACGATGCGATCGAACCGACGGTTGGCGCCAAGAATGTCACTGGCGCACCCGGGACCGGGTTGCCGTAGACGTCGTTGACGCGCGCGACGAGGGCGGTTGCGAATGGCGTACCGGCGAACGTCGTCTGCGGCGTTCCCTGGACGATCGAAATCGCGACCGGGGCATCGGGCGTATTGGTCAGGCTATACAGCGCTGGCGACGCAATGCCTAAGACGCTTGCCTGAGCAAAGAACGTCCCTGTCGTGGTGTTGGCCCGCAGCGTGGGGCTAGTCGCGATGCCCGATGCGTTGGTGACGGCGGTGACCGATCCGTTGAATATGCCAGACGCCCCACTCGTTGGTACCGCGAACGTCACGGTCACACCGGCAGTCGGATTACCCAACGTATCGAGCACCCGTGCCTGGAGGGTCGTGCCAAAGTTTGTGTTGACCATCGTGGTTTGGCCAGAGCCCGTCTGGACGGCGACGGAACCGGGAACAGCCCCAGTGTTGGTCAAGGTGAAGTTGACCGACGGAGACGTGTTGTTGACCCGGGCGTTCAGAGTGACAGAGCCCGTCGCGCCAACAGCCGTGACAATCGTCGACGTGGCGTTGCCGGAACCATCGGTGGTTACCGTCGTCGAAGCGAGACCACCGGCAAACGTCGCCCGCGCGCCCGATGTCGGCGCGTTAAACGTCACCGACGCGCCGGGGATGACGTTCCCGCTACCGTCGCGGACAACCGCGACGAGCACCTGAGCGTAGTCTGCTCCTAACGCTGCCGATTGGCCGTTGCCAGAGACGACTGCAATTGTCGCGGCAGCGCCTGGTGTGTTGGTCAAGCTGAACGCCGTTGAGATTGCGGTCGCTTGCACGGTGGCGGTAACTGCGTAAGTGCCGGTCACAGTTCCAGCGAGCGCGGCTGGTGGCGTGGCAACGCCCGAAGCGTTCGTGGTCGCCGTTGCGGTTGAAGCGCCAGAAAACGTTGCGCGTGCTCCAGTCGTGGGTGCTGCAAACACGACGACTGCGCCCGCAACCGGGTTACCGCCGCCATCCAGAACCCGCGCCTGAAGGGTATTGGCAAAGCCGGTTGCGATGACGGCCGATTGGTTGTTACCCCCAAACAGCTCAATCGTTGCAATCACTTGGGTGTTGGACAGCGAGAACGTGACCGTCAGCGAACCAACGGTTGCCGTCACGGTGTAGGTTCCAGCGACGCCGTTAGCGGTCAAAGTGGGTGCCGTTGAAATCCCAGAACCGTTCGTATTCACAACGATCGTCGACAACCCGCCGGCAAACGTTGCCGCTGAGCCGCCCACCGGATTGACAGTGAAGGTGACCGGAAGGTTGGCGATGATTGCGCCTCCACCGTCGCGGACCAAGACCCCAAGCGCTGTGGCAAAGGCGGTGTTGATCGCCGTCGACTGTGGCGAACCGTTGGAGGGTGAGGCGACCGCCGTGACGGGCGTTGCCAGCGTGTTGTTCAGATTGTACTCGGCCGTCGTCGCAACGCCCGAGACGCTGGCGGTGACAATGTAGGCCCCTACCGTGGCGTTGGCAGTGAATGCAGTCGCCGTTGCGACGCCCGATACGTTGGTCGTTGCAGTATGCGTGATCAACGCGCCAAACAATCCAGAAGCACCCGACCCCGGCGCGGTGAACGTCACCGTCGCATTAGCAACCGGCGCGTTCGTGGCGTCGCGAACCGTGGCCTGTAGCAGCACGCCGAAGTTCGTATTGATGACAGCGCTCTGCGTCACACCCCCGGTTGCAGCGATGCTCGCTGGCGCGGTGTTGGTCAAAGCAAAGTTTGCGGTCCCGCCGCCGGCAACCGTTGCGGTCGCCGTGAACGATCCGACCGTCGCGTTGGCCGTCAGAATGCCCGAGTTCGCAATACCCGATGCGTTGGTGACCACCGTCGACGTTACCGATGCGCCAAACAATCCCGATGCGCCGAGACCGGGAACTGTGAACGTGACCGACGCGCCTGCGATCGGGCTGTTCGACCCATCGCGCACGGTTGCCGACAATTGCGCGCCGAAGTTCGTGTTGATCAAGGTTGTCTGAGGCGTACCCCCAGTTGCCGCGATTGACGCTGCAGTCTGGTTGGTCAGATTGAACGTGAACGTTAGACTTCCAGCGGTTGCCGTCACCGTGTAGGCCCCAGCCGTGCCGTTTGCCGTCAGTGCGGTCGCCGTGAGAATACCTGATGCGTTCGTGTTTCCGCTAAACGTCGTCAACCCGCCAGCAAACGTTGCATCCGCGCCGCCCACCGGATTGACCGTAAAGGTGACGGGGATGTTATTCAGTACGATCCCGTTGATGTCGCGGATGATCACGCCGAGTGCCGTTCCGAACACGCCGTTGATCGAGACAGATTGCGGCGTGCTACCGGTCGGTGACGCTGCAATCGAAGCTGGCGTCGGCGTCAGGTTGGTCATGTTGAACTGGGCCGGTGCGCCGACACCGTTGACCGTCGCATCGACGGTGAAAGCGCCGACGGTCGCGTTGGCCGTAAACGCCGTCGCCGTTGCAATACCGCTGGCGTTGGTGACTGCGGTCCGCGTCAGCAATCCGGCAAAGCTGCCCGAAGCGCCGGAAGAGGGCGCTGTGAACGTTACCGTCAGCCCGGCAATGCCGATGCCGCCGGTGTTGGTTACCCGAGCCGACATGAGAGCTGGAAACGCCGTGTTGATCGTTGCCTGCTGAGAGCTGCCTGCCTGTACGGCAATGGCTGCCGGGTTATCGTTTGTCAGCGAGAACGCCGCTGGTGCGACGACGCCTGTCACGCTCGCGTTGACGGTCACGCTGCCCGCCGTCGCATTCGCTGTGAAGGTCGTTGCCGTTGCGATGCCGCTAGCGTTGGTGATCGCCGTCGTGAACGCTGATGCACCAAACAGACCCGATGCCCCCGAACCGGGAGCCGTGAACGTCACTGTCAGCCCCGGAATGCCGTTTCCGCCTGCATCAGTGACCCGAGCCGACAATGGCGTTGCGTAAGCTGTCGTGATTGTCGCCGATTGCCCTGAGCCGCCATTGACGATGATCGCCGATGGATTGACGTTGGTCATCGTGAAGGTGGTCGTCAACGAGAGGTACGTCACGGTGATCGAGTACGTGCCTGCGATCGCGTTGGCGCGGAATTGGGTCGATGTCGTCGCGATGCCGCTGGCGTTCGTCGTCGCTGTCGTCGTGGCTGAAGCTCCAAAGAGGCCCGACGCGCCAGACCCTGGCGCGGTAAACGTCACAACGGCACCCGGCACAACGTTTCCGCCGCCATCGCGGACGATGATCGAAAGGCTTGAAGCAAAGTTCAATGTGATCGTTGCGGATTGGTTGTTGCCGGAATTGACGTCAAGGCTCGCTGCAGCGCCTGGCGTGTTGGTCATCGCAAAGTTGATCGTCGGCCCGCTGGAGAACGTTGCCGAGACGTTGTAGGTGCCTGCCACTGCGTTCGCTGTCAGCGTCGTGGCGAGGGCGAAGCCCGACGCGTCAGTTGCGACCGTTACCGTCGAATTGCCACCCAAAAATGTTGCACTGGCACCGGTGGTTGGTGCCGTGAACGTTACGTTGACGTTTGGAACGGGGTTGTTGTTTGCGTCGCGGATGAGCGCACGAAGCGTGGTGGCGAAGTTGGTCAAGACTACCGTCGACTGAGGCGAGCCCTGACTGATCGAGATCTGCGTCGGCGTGCTCGGCGTGCTGACCAGATTGAAGTTTGCCGGCGTCGTGAGCGGGGCGACAGTTGTGTTGGCTTGGACGTTGAAAACGCCAGAAATGGCATTCAGGGTGAATGCCGGAGCCGTCGCAATTCCGCTCGCGTTCGTCGTCGTCAGCGCTGTCAGCGGCCCAGAGAAGTTGCCCGATGCGCCGCTTGAGGGGGCCGTAAACGTGATGCCGACGCCTGGTGCCGGGTTGCCGAAGCTATCGACCAGCAGCGCCTTGAACGTAACCGGCAGCCCTGTGAGCACGGTGCCTTGCTGGCCTGCCCCGTCACTGATCGAAATGGTGGCGGCCGCACCTGGCCCGTTAATGAGCAGAATTGTGGTCGTAGCCGTCCCAGACGCCACCGCGACGTTGAACTGGGCGGCCCTCTGGCTGGCCCTGACGAGCGCTGCGGGTACGGTTGCCGTACCCGTGGCGTCCGTGTTGACCGTGATGGCATTGCCAGCGCCATTGAAAATGGCCGTGGCCGTCGAGGCGATCGGTCCGGCAGGCGCTGTGAACGTCACTGGCGTATTTACCAGCGTATTGCCTGAACCGTCCTGAACGATAACTTTCAGATCATTGGCAAAAAGATTATCGACAACCGTCGATTGACCCGATCCTGAAACCGGTGTCAGCGTTGCAGCCGTCTGGCTCAGTGCCGGTGCGCTCGAAAGAGCGGCCAATCCGAATACGAGCAAAGCGAACGTTATCATTCGGTGCGCCAAGCGACGCGACGATCCAGGCGATTTTGAATTCATAGGAGCCCCCCCGGGAAAAAGGAAAATCCTGACGCTCGCTAATGGAGACGACAGGCCAAAACGACTTCATTGGGGAAAGCAGACCGACAGAATTGAAAATCAGCCCCGAAGCTTCAGTTCGGGAATCTGCCTGTCTTCAAGTGGATTCAACCGCAACCCGGAGTTGCAGCAAGTGAAAACATCGACTAATTGCTCAACCCACTGCAAAAACACAACAATTTTTGATTTCTACTTGGGATTTTAAGCACTGTTCACTAAAGGTTTTGGCGTTAGATAGATATCCTATTAATCTTTGATCCCAGACTTTGCTGGATTCCAGAGCGGAAAAGTTAATGTTTGGACTAGCCAGGACGGATAGTTGTCAAAGCAAGCCAGTATAGCGTCTCCGGCAATAGTTCGGCGGGAAATTTTCTCTTTCGCTCAACGTCGAATTTTAACGTTTCGATAACTAAATCACAAAATCAGCCAGCAAGTCCTTTCTTATTGCCGCTCGCAGGACCCAAAGGTCATCGCTAGCCATGAAGTCTTCGACGGTTTTATCATTTTCACGTTGTGCTATTTGCTTCTCGCTTCAACGTGGTATCAAGCAAATGTCGCAACCATAAGAAGTTGTTCTGTTCTGCTCCCGGGCGGGTTTAGCCCCAAGACCGCATTCCGACTTGTGACGACCGAGGCGATTGGCTGTGCCCACGAAAGAGCACGCTCGTCAATTGAGCTTGATGCTGCCGAACAGGCGAACGCTGATACCGGGCTGTAGGACCTCGTCTTTTTTGAATGAGACGCTGTTGCGGATATCGTCGTTGAGCAGGTTCTCGCCCTTCAAGCCGATAATCATTTCTGGCACGTGCAACGGCGACGCCGATGGCAACTTCAGGCGCGTACTGATTTCGGCATTCAGCAGGTTATAGCCGGAGGTCGTGGTTTCTTCGGTGGCAATCCGGTCCTGGGCAAAGGCGTGCAACAGGTTGACACGAGCACTCCAGGACGCATCGCGATAGAACAATCCGGCACCAAGGCGATGGGGCGGAATGCGCGGCGCTTTCTCGCCATTTGAGAACTCCGCGTGGACGAAATCATACTGCCCCTCGATGCCCCACACGCCGCTCCAGATCGGAGCGACGTCGTATTGCGCGGCCAGTTCAACTCCATAAAACGTGGCGTCGCGCTGTTTGAAAATCAGTTCATTGAGTTCCGCTCCTGCCCCGCATGAACTCACGACATCGTCGCAAAGTCGGCCTGTCAGTTCCTTAAAGATAAAGCCGTCGAATTTTGTGTAGTACGCACTGGTGTCAAAGCGTAACGCACCGAGCGCTCTTTTAAAGCCCAGTTCAACGGTCTGGGCTTTTTCCAGGACCAGATCGGGGTTGCCAATTTCGAAGGTTGCCGTGGCCTCATGCGGGCCCTTTGAGAACAGCTCTGCTGCATCCGGCGCGCGTTCGGTGTATTGGCCGGTGAGGCGGGCGACGACGCCTAGCGGGAGTTCGTACAATGCGCCTAGGCTGGCGCTGATGGGCTTGAACGTCTCGTCGCGAGCAACCGGGGGTAAGACGGAAGGATCGGCCGGATCGAGCCCGATACCGCGCTGTTGCGTGCTTTCAATTCGTGCTGCTGCCTGGAGGCGCAACTGGCGGGTCATCTGCAGTTCTTCGAAGATGAATGCGGCAAGAGTATCGGTTGTGGCGGGTTCCAGCAGGCTGTCGCCGCCTTCAAAACTCTGGCCCTGAACCTTACGGTTGCCCCATTGGATGCCGGTCGCTCCGCGCAGTTCCCCAAGCGCTGTGCCAACGGGCAAATGCTGGGCCTCGATGCGGCCTTCGCGCTCTTTCACCGTGAAACGGGAGCCAACGAAGTCTGCCATCACAGCGGGGTCGCTGTCGAACCCCAACTCGTTGTGGGCGTAGTCGGAAGCACCAAACCACACGCGGATGGCCTCGACGCCGAAGTCCTTTACGCGCCACTCGCCACGCGCGGTGACCTTGTCCTGGACCATGTCTATCCGCGTTTTACCTTCAGCGGATTCGCCGCCGGGAATGCCGTAAAGACTAGTGAAACGCTGGACGCTGGCACCAATGAAGCCGCCGCTGCCGACGATGGATCCGCCGAAAGCATAACCCTGACTATCGACAAACGAATTGGCTTGGCGGCCGTTCGGCGTGTCGTAGTCGCCTGCGTGGCGCTCGAACCCATCGGCATGGAGG
>Ga0247843_1009302_pt1 | contig 10984 bp, 8 predicted proteins | sample LaCruzMarch2017__FD_192420 | JGI IMG/M metagenome (GOLD analysis project Ga0247843, IMG submission 192420) | Freshwater microbial communities from meromictic Lake La Cruz, Castile-La Mancha, Spain - LaCruzMarch2017_8m | ecosystem: Environmental > Aquatic > Freshwater > Lake | place: Spain...
CACTGCCATCGCCGCGCGTTGCGGCTTGTTTAAGCACGCCTTTTTCATACCGCAGCGAAAGCGAAAGCCCGTCAATCTTGTCCTCCGCCGTTAACGCGACCTCTGCATCAGCCGCGAGGTTTAAGAAGCGCCGGACACGCGCGACAAAGTCATGCACATCCTGCGCCGCAAATGCGTTGTCGAGGCTCATCATCCGTTTGGCATGAGTGATTTTTTGGAGACCAGAGCCTTCGACCGCCGCGCCAATCTGCGTGTTCGGGCTATCGGCGCGGATAAGGTGCGGAAATGCAGCCTCTAGTGCATTGTTACGGCGCACCAATGCGTCATATTCCGCGTCGCTTATCTCCGGCGCATCTTCGGCGTGATAGCGTTTGTTATGATAGGCAATCTGTTTTGCCAAGCGCATCAGCTCATTGGCAGCGTCGGCCTCAGATGTCACTCACTCGCTCCAGTGACAGGATTGGCCACGTCAAACGCCACCCGGAATAATCGGTTCGGGCGTGCCAGTTCATAGGTCAATGTCTGGCCCGGATCGATTTCAAATGCCCAGACGTTGGTGTTCGAAACCGTGCGGCCTTCTTTGGTAAACATCGCTTTGGAATAGGCATCGACGGGAAACTCCTGGCGCATGGCCGTTCCCACCTGCGCGGTGTCGCCGCCATATTGCGATACGGGGTCTTCGGTGCCATCTTTTAACATATGGCGGTGTTTCAAGCGCAGGCCGCTGTCGGTCCGCGTGATGATCCAAGTCCGCGAACGGTCTTCGTCAACATCGAACGAAATCTGGATTTCGCGGTCGGTGCAGGTGCGGACAACTGCCTGCATCTTGGCCGTGGCAAAGCTCGCGTCGCTATCATCGCCTGCAGCTAGCTTGCCATTGAAGCTTTTGCTACACAGCGTGGACATTTGCGTAAAAAACTGGTCCGCCGGTTGCGGCGCTGCGAAGGCGCTAGCCGACAAAGACACCAAAATCCCATACATGTTCATACAATCTCCAACAACCGCATTGCCTGTGCCCTTGCCTCATCGGTTATCTCTGCGCCGGACAACATACGGGCGATTTCTTGGCGGCGGGCTTCGGCATCAAGCAAAATAACACCTGTCCGCGTGACCGTGCCTTGGCTCGATTTCGCGATAAAATAATGCGCCTTGCCTTTGGCAGCGACTTGCGGGCTGTGCGTGACGGCAAGCAATTGTGTGCGGGTTGCAAGACGCGCAAGGCGTTCGCCAATCGCCGCTGCAACTGCGCCGCCAACGCCTCGGTCGATTTCGTCGAAGATAATCGTGGCGGCTCCGCCCTCTTCGGCCAACGCAACTTTCAACGCCAGGATGAAACGCGACAATTCCCCGCCCGACGCGATCTTCGCCAAGGGCGCAAAAGGCGCACCAGGGTTGGTTGAAATCAGAAACTCAACGCGGTCCATGCCATAAGCCGTCCAGCGGTCCTCCGGCAATCTCTCCACCGCCGTCTGAAACTGCGCGGCATCCAGCTTTAATGGCGCAAGTTCATTTTTCACCGCTACGTCCAACTTGAATGCGGCTGCCGCACGGACCGCAGACAATGCGATTGCGCTCCCGACATAGGCGGTGTGCTTCGCCGCGACATCAGCCTCCAACACCGCAAGCCCCTCGCCGCCTGCCTGAATCGATTGCAACTGCGCCGTCAGCTTTTCCTGCAGCGCGATAATGCCGTCTGGCGAAATATTATGCTTGCGGGCAAGTGCGCGCAGTTCAAACAAGCGCTCCTCAATCTCATCAAGCCGTGCAGGCTCATATTCAATCGCGCGCGCCGCCGCGTTTAACTTATCCTCGGCCTCGCTCGCCTCAATCACCGCGCGGTCAAGCGCGGTCAGCGCCTCGGCCAACAACGGGTGCGCGTCGGCCAAACGGTCCAGCTTGCGCGCCGCACCACGGATCAGCGACACGCCGCTTTTCGGGCCATCAAAGCTCTCCAGCACGGCCTTCAGGTCCTCGGCAATGCGCTCACCCTTTTGCATATCCGACCGCTCGCCTGCGAGCTGCTCTTCTTCGCCGGGCTGCGGATGGAATGCGGCAAGCTCGGCCACCGCATGTTCCAACCATTCGCGGTCGCGCGCGGCGTTTTCGAGCGCTTCACGGGCAATATCCAAACGGGACTTTGCATCCTGCCACGCGGCAAAATTGGCCGACACGGTTGCGGTATCGCTGCGGCCAAAGCTGTCTAACAATCCGCGATGCCCGCGCGCATTGAGCATGCCGCGATCATCATGCTGGCCGTGGATTTCAACCAACGCTGCCCCAACTTCCCGCAAAAGCGCAGCAGAGCAGGGTTGGTCGTTGATAAACGCCTTGCTGCCGCCATCTGCCTTTACCGAACGACGGATGATTAACGGCTCATCGCTATCGATATCAATGTCATTGTCGGCCAAGAACGCCGCGACATAAGCAGGGGCATCAAAACTTGCTGTAACCTGCGCCTTGTCCGCGCCAGAGCGTACCAAGCCGCTATCGGCGCGCGCGCCAAGGGCAAGGCCAAGCGCATCCAACAATATGGATTTACCGGCCCCGGTCTCCCCCGTAAGCACGCCAAGACCGCCTGCAAATTCCAAGTCCAGTGCCTCGATCAGCACGACATCGCGGATCGAAAGCCCCGTTAGCATGGCATTACGCGGCGGGCGCGTTCTTCTGCATCAGATCATAGGCACGCGCATACCATTGGCTACCAGGATAATTGGCACCCAGCACCGCCGCTGCCTTCTTCGCCTCTTCGGGAACGCCCATCGCAAGATAGCTTTCGGTCAGGCGATACAAAGCCTCTGGTGTGTGCGTCGTCGTGTCATATTTATCGATCACTTCCCGAAAGCGCAGCGACGACGCCAGCCACAAGGCGCGGCGTTGGTAGAAACGGCCAATTTCCATTTCCTTACCGGCAAGATGGTCGCGCACAAGGTCGACCTTCAACATGGCATCCGACGCATAACGCGATGTCGGGTAACGGCGCTGCACTTCGCCCAAAGCTGCCAATGCCTGCTCCGAAATTTTCTGGTCACGAGTCACATCACTGATTTGCTCATAATAAGACAAAGCAATCAGATAATATGCGTAGCCTGCGTCCTTGTTACCCGGATGGATCGACAGGAAACGGCGCGACGATTGGATCGACTCATTATATTTCTGCGCCATATAATAGCTAAACGCGCTCATAAGCTGCGCCCGGCGGGCCCATGGCGAATAAGGATGCTGACGCTCAACCTCATCAAACAACGCCGCTGCGACTTCATATTGCTTGTTATCAAGTTTATCCTTTGCGGCGGCATACAGCGTATTTACGTCACGCGCGACATAACGGGTGTTGCTACCCGGCTTCGCACCGCCACCACCCAGACCAAGCGCAGCGCAGCCAGAAAGCATGGAAGATGCGGCCAACACCGCGACGGGCACGAGGAATTTTTTGTTCATGAATGCTCCCTAGATAATCTTGTCCGCCCCGCCAAGCCTTTTGCTTGGCACGGCGCATAAACACCCAAACAGCGTGGCCGAAATATTGTGTATCGGCGATGAACTGTTGCCCCAATGGGCACAAAAAAAGGGGCCGCCGAAGCCGCCCCCTTTCGTGTTCAATCCTTTACGGATTTAATCCTTCAAGAAAGCTGGCACATGGTCGGGATCGCCCCCGCCCTTGTTTTCGCCTTCTGAACGGTCTTGGCGTGGGCCACGGTCGCCGCGACCTTCGCCCCGCCCACCATCACGTCCACCGCCATCACGACGCGGGCCACGGTCGCCACGGCCTTCGCCGCGTCCACCACCGCCGCCTTCACGGCGGGGACCACGATCGCTACGCTCGCTCTTTTCGCGCGGCGGGCGTGTATCTTCCAGCTCTTCACCGGTTTCCTGATCGACGACACGCATCGACAGGCGAACCTTGCCGCGTGGGTCGATTTCAAGAACCTTGACCTTAACGTCCATGCCTTCGCTGACGACGTCCGTAACCTTTTCAACGCGCTCATTGCGCATTTCGCTGACGTGGACGAGACCGTCCTTGCCACCCATAAAGTTTACGAATGCGCCGAAATCAACCAGATTGACGACCTTGCCGTCATAAATCTTGCCGACTTCTGCTTCTTCAACGATGCCCGAAATCCACTTACGCGCGGCTTCGATCTGCGCGATGTCAGACGACGAAATCTTGATGAGACCTTCGTCATCAATGTCGACCTTCGCGCCGGTGGTGGCGACGATTTCGCGAATGACCTTGCCGCCGGTGCCGATGATGTCGCGGATCTTCGCTTTGTCGATCTGCATCGTTTCGATACGCGGTGCATGCGCGGACAGCTCGCCGCGTGTCTCGCCCAATGCCTTAGCCATTTCACCAAGGATATGCGCGCGGCCTTCCTTAGCTTGATTCAATGCAGCTTCAAAGATTTCGCGAGTAATACCGGCAATCTTGATGTCCATCTGCATCGTGGTGATGCCTTCGGACGTACCAGCTACCTTGAAATCCATGTCGCCGAGATGATCTTCGTCACCCAAGATATCCGACAGGACTGCGAAATCCGTGCCTTCAAGGATCAAGCCCATCGCAATACCCGAAACCGGACGCTTGATTGGAACGCCAGCGTCCATCATCGCAAGGCTTCCGCCGCACACCGATGCCATCGACGACGAACCATTGGATTCGGTAATGTCGCTGGTGATACGGATGGTGTATGGAAACTCGTCCTTGGTTGGCAACACCGCGTGCAGCGCGCGCCATGCAAGCTTACCATGGCCGATGTCGCGGCGGCTTGGTGCGCCAAAGCGACCCACTTCACCAACGCTGTACGGTGGGAAGTTATAATGCAGCATGAAGTTTTCATAATGCAGACCGCCAAGGCCATCGATCATCTGCTCTGCGTCCTTGGTGCCCAAGGTGCAGGTTGCGATGGTCTGCGTTTCACCACGGGTGAACAATGCTGAACCGTGTGAACGTGGCAAGAAATGTGTTTCTGCCAAAATCGGACGGATTTGCGTTGTGGTACGTCCGTCGATACGCGTGCCGTCCTTAAGGATGGCGCCGCGCACGATTTCCGCTTCCAGCTTCTTCATCAGCTTGCCTGCCGCCATCTGATCCTGCGGGCTTGCGTCGGTAAAGGCTTCCTTTGCCGCTGCACGCGCCACATTCAAAGCGTTCGAACGTGCCGACTTGTCGGTCAACTTGTACGCAGCAGCAATATCCTTGCCGATAAGCTTCTTCAGCTTATCCTTCGCGGCGGACAAATCAGCTTGCTCTGCCATGGCCCAAGGCTCCTTCGCGGCTTGCTCAGCAAGCTTAACGATGGCCTTGACGACTTCCTTACATGCATCATGCGCAAACAGGACGGCACCCAGCATGATTTCTTCCGAAAGCTCATTGGCTTCGGATTCCACCATCATCACGGCGTCGTAGGTTGCCGCAACGACGAGGTCGAGGTCGCCTTCGGCAACCTGTGCGTCCGTTGGATTCAGGATATATTCGCCGTTCAGGTAACCAACGCGTGCTGCGCCGATAGGGCCCATGAATGGAACGCCAGAAATGGTCATCGCAGCCGATGCAGCGACAAGCGCCAAGACATCTGGCTCATTCTCGCCATCATAGCTAAGAACTTGCGCGATTGCGTTGATTTCGTTGTAGAAACCTTCTGGGAACAGCGGACGGAGTGGACGGTCGACCAAACGCGAAACCAGCGTTTCTTTTTCGGTCGCACCACGTTCACGCTTGAAAAAGCCACCGGGAATACGGCCGGCTGCGGAATATTTTTCTTGATAGTGAACGGTGAGCGGGAAAAAATCCTGACCATCCTTCACCGACTTTGCGGCGGTAACCGCGCAAAGCACAACAGTTTCGCCGAGCGATGCCATAACAGCGCCGTCAGCTTGACGGGCAACTTTGCCCGTTTCGAGTGTTAGGGTTTGTCCGCCCCACTCGATTGATACAGTTTTCGTATTAAACATAGATTTTCCTTTGACCCGCATGCCCAATGCGATCCGGGGCCTCTTGAGTTGCGGAAATACCGATCCGCCGCGGATGGGGCATTTTCGAGCCCCGATGACAGTCCAGCCTCATTGCTGGAATGTCCTTCTACCGAACGTATCACCCTAAAATTGTTACAGAATGACATGAGACGGAATTTTTGGATCCTGAAACACGTTCAGGATGACCCAATACGTAAACGGCCCGCCAAAGCGGGCCGAACGATTAGGTCACTTACGAAGACCAAGCTTCACAAGAAGGGCGGCATAACGCGCGCCATCAATTTTTTTCAGATAGTCGAGAAGCGAACGACGCTTGTTGACCATTTGAAGAAGACCACGACGCGAATGATTGTCCTTGTGGTGGTCTTTGAAATGTGAAGTCAGGGCATTGATACGGTCGGTAAGAATTGCAACTTGCACCTCTGGTGATCCGGTATCGTTAGGCTCGCGTGCGTGCTCTTTGATGACCTGGGCTTTACGTTCTGCAGTAATAGTCATATTTTTCCTTCGAACATCATGGCATAAGGTTAAAGCCACGGACGGTTTTCAATATCCCGTCGACGTTCTGCACCAGCGCAAGTGGCCGCAAATCTGCGCCTCTCGCCCAATGTAGCCCATCTTTCATGGCAATCCCGGTCAAGACGCGGCCCTGTTGGACCGCCCTTGCCTGTTCCGGGGAGAGATCAAGAGCCGGGATGTCGACCAGCCCTGCCTCTATCGGCAAGATAATGTCTTCTTGGCTGGCCCCATGGCCGAATGCATTCAGCCTGTCCAGTGAAATCGCGCTTTGCAGGGCGAATGGCCCGGCCCGCGTCCGACGGAGCATGGACACATGGCCAACAGTGCCAAGGGCATAAGCGATGTCCCGCGCTAGGCTTCGGATGTAGGTTCCTTTGGACACGTCCGCAGTTAACGTGATTTCATCAATAACCTCTGGCGTGGCGTCACAACGCGGTGTGACATCATTCTGTTCACGCAGAGGCGCAGAGACGCAAAGAGCGTAAACGGTCACGGCCCGTGCTTTTATCTCAACCACCGCGCCTGCCCGCGCCAAGTCATAAGCGCGTTGACCATCAATCTTTATCGCCGAATAGGCAGGTGGAATTTGTTCGATGGGACCATTAAATTGGGCAAGCGCCGCTTCGACTTGCGCCAAACTCGGGCGATGGTCTGAGGTCGCAACAACCTCCCCTTCTGCATCCAATCCGCTAGTTTCCGTGCCAAAACGGATCGTAAAGTCATAGGTTTTCGATGCATCCAGCATCCGCCCGCATAATTTGGTCGCTTCACCCAAGGCGATGGGCAGAACGCCCGTAGCCAAAGGGTCAAGCGTGCCGCCATGGCCAACCTTGACCTTGCCAAAGCCAGCCTCGCGCAAATTGCGTTTTACCGCTGCTACAGCCTGCGTTGAACCCAACCCAAGTGGCTTATCGAGGATGATCCAGCCGTGCATGCTGCGTTAACGCCCCGCCCGCGCCTCAATAAAATGTTTGCGGCACATGGCGATGTAGCGGTCATCACCGCCAATTTCGGTTTGTGCGCCGTCGACCACTGCTTTGCCGAACTCGTCCACGCGCAGGTTCATCGTCGCTTTACGGCCGCAATCACATACGCCCTTTAGTTCAACCAGACTGTCGGCAATAGCGAGCAAGGCGGCGGAGCCGGGAAATAACGCGCCTTGGAAATCCGTGCGTAGACCGTAACACACAACAGGAATGCCGGCCTTGTCGGCAAGGCTTGCGGCTTGCCAAACCTGTTCCTTGCTCAAAAACTGGGCTTCGTCGATCATCACGCAGGCCAATGGTGTTTCGTGATGCTGGGCAAGCACCGCCGCTTCAATGTCCGTATTGGATTCAAACCGGCTTGCATCACCGGCAAGACCAATACGCGAGCTGATCGCGCCAAAGCCGGGACGGTCATCAATGGCCGCGGTCCAGAGCATGACCTTCATGCCGCGTTCGCCATAATTGAATGCGGCTTGTAACAAAGTCGATGATTTGCCAGCGTTCATTGACGCATAATAGAAATAGAGCTTGGCCATTATGCCGCGTCGTCGGCCCCATCTTCGGCCAAGTCCTGCTGAACCTTTGGCTGCGCCAACAGACCGTCAATATGCGTTGCCTGATCAAAGCTGTCATCGGCGAGGAACTTCAACTTCGCCGCATATTTCATGCTCACCCGCGACGCGACTTCCTTTTGGAAAAAGGCAGTGTTGGTGCGCAGGGCCTTAAGCACCTTTTCTTCATTTGCACCCAATAGTGGCTTAATGAATGCCGTCGCATGGCGCAAATCAGGCGACATACGCACTTCAGTAACACTGACGCTGTGGCTGTTAAGGACATCGTCATGCACTTCGTCGCGCGCAAACAATTCGGACAATATATGCCGGAATTGCTCACCCACGCGCAGCAGGCGTACCGAACGCCCCTCTGGACCAGTGTCGTTATGTTTAGCCATGCTATTCCCCGTTTAGAACCGAGCTAAAATCACAACGTCCGTTCACGCTCCTCGATCTCGAACACCTCAAGCATATCGCCTGCCTTGACATCATTGGTGTCTGCCAAGACGACGCCACATTCCATACCGGACCGCACTTCGTCGACATTGTCCTTGAAACGGCGCAGCGATGCGATCGTGGTTTTCGACACGATAACATCTTCGCGGGTAAGACGGGCGTATAGACCTTTTTTGATGGTGCCCTCGGTGACCAACAAACCTGCGGCCTTGTCGCGCTTGCCGGACTTGAACACATCCTTGACCTCGGCGCGTCCAACAACGGTTTCGATGATTTCTGGCCCCAATTCGCCCGCCATTTCTTTGGCGATGTCGGCGGTCAGGTGATAGATTACGTCGAAATATTTCAAACGCACACGGTCACGCTTTGCCAAAGCAGCGGCCTTTGCATTGGGCCGCACGTTGAAACCGATCAGTGGCGCATTAGACGCTGCTGCCAACAACATGTCGGACTCGGTGATGCCGCCAACGCCCGCCAACAATATACGGACCTTGATATCGTCGGTCGAGATATTGTTGAGTGCAGTCACGATCGCTTCTACCGAACCCTGCACATCGCCCTTGATAACCACAGGATATTCCATCGCCCGCGAGGCGGACAGATTATCAAACAGATTTTCAAGATTTGGCGTGACTTGCGCCGTGCGGACCTTGGTCGATTGTTCCTTGCGATACAGGGCCACTTCGCGGGCACGCGCTTCGTTTTCAACGACGGTCAAAACGTCCCCTGCCGATGGAACACCGGTCAGGCCAAGCACTTCGACTGGGGTTGCAGGTCCAGCCTCGGATACCTGCTGTCCCTTTTCATTGACCAAAGCACGAACCTTGCCGCTTTGCGCGCCGACGACGAATATGTCACCGCGCTTCAGCGTTCCGCGCTTCACAAGCACAGTTGCGACGGCCCCGCGCCCCTTATCGAGCTGCGCCTCCACCACAACGGCTTCCGCCGGGCGGTCTGGATTGGCTTTCAGCTCCATGAGCTCGGCCTGCAAGGCAAGCTTTTCAAGCAAAGTATCAAGGCCAGTCTTCTTCAACGCTGAAACCTCAACGTCTTGAACGTCACCGCCCATTGCTTCGACCACAACCTCATGCTCAAGCAAACGCTCGCGTACCTTTTGTGGATTCGCGCCATCCTTATCGACCTTGTTGATCGCAACGATCATCGGCACATTTGCTGCCTTGGCATGCTTAATGGCTTCAATCGTCTGCGGCATCAGGCCATCATCGGCAGCCACCACCAGAATGACGATGTCGGTTACCGAAGCGCCGCGCTGACGCATTTGCGTGAACGCTTCATGGCCCGGTGTATCGAGGAAGGTAATGACTGAGCCATCCTTTGCCTTCACCTGATACGCGCCAATATGCTGCGTAATACCGCCAGCTTCGCCCGATACGACATTCGCACCGCGTAAGGCATCCAGCAAGGACGTCTTACCATGGTCAACATGGCCCATCACGGTCACGACCGGCGGACGCGGCTTCATGGTTTCGGTTCCGTCTACATCGTCGTCGTGGAAAATGTCGACGTCGGCATCCGAAACGCGTGTGATGTTGTGGCCAAACTCCTCGACCAGCAATTCTGCCGTGTCTTGGTCAATGGTTTCGTTGATCGTAATAGGCATGCCCATTTTGAACAATGCTTTGACAAGGTCGCTGCCTTTTTCCGCCATACGGTTGGCAAGTTCCTGCACCGTAATGGTTTCCGGCACGACCACATCGCGGGTTTGCTTAACCTGTGCCTGACGACTACCGCCGCCATGCAAGCGCTTTTCCTTCTCACGCGCACGCTTCAGCGCGGCAAGTGATCGGGCGCGCGCGCCATCTTCACCTTCAAGGGCGCGGGTAACCGTTAGCTTTCCAGACTGGCGGCGGTCATCGGCGGCACCGCGCGTTGGACGGTGCAGCGCCTTTTTGATTTCCTCACGCTCGCGCTCTGGACGCTTTGGTGCTTCTACAGGTGTAAAGCGACGCGGTGCAGGCGCGTCACCTTCTTTAGTGCCTTCTTCGGCAACGGCTTCAACAGGGTCAGTTGTTGCCGGAACGACCGCTTCAACGTCGGCTGAAGGCGGAGATGCAGCAACCTCCTCACGGTTGGCTTGGGCGCGCTGGCGCTCTTCTTCGGCGCGCTGCGCACGTTGTTCCGCTTCACGACGGCTGTTTTCCTCAAGCATGCCCAAGCGTGCTTCTTCGGCTTCGCGTAACAGCTTTGCCTGACGCTCCTGACGGCTCAGCATGTCATTGCCCGTGGGGCTTGGCCTTGGCGCAGGCGCAGCCGCGGGGGCCGCCGTTACTGGCGAAGCTGCGGGCGGCGGAGGTGGCGGGGGTGCCGCCACTTCGGGTTCGGGTGCATAACCTGGCTTACCGACGAGCTTTTTGCGTTTCACCTCAACCACAACCTTGTTGGTGCGGCCATGGCTGAAAGTCTGTTTCACTTCGCCCGACTCAAGCGAGCGGCTCAAAGTGAGCGGCTTGCGCGTCAAAGTTGGCTTATTATTTTCAT
>Ga0247843_1009303_pt1 | contig 10983 bp, 9 predicted proteins | sample LaCruzMarch2017__FD_192420 | JGI IMG/M metagenome (GOLD analysis project Ga0247843, IMG submission 192420) | Freshwater microbial communities from meromictic Lake La Cruz, Castile-La Mancha, Spain - LaCruzMarch2017_8m | ecosystem: Environmental > Aquatic > Freshwater > Lake | place: Spain...
TGTGTCTGATAAAATCCCTCCTCCTCTTCTTCAGTAAAGATTTGCGTGGAAAACCCTAGCCTGGTGAGCAGACCAAGCAAGAAATCCAATTCCTCAGCGTTTTTTGGCGTGAAAACGATTGAACCTATAATGTTTTTAATTGCAAGTGTAAAGGTAAATCACTCAATTACAATCTTATACCGCTCTAAAAGCCCCGCAATGTTCTGCATAGAAAATTTTGCCTTTTGAATGAAGTTCTGCTCTGGGTCTATAGAAAAATGTACCACCGTTCGGAAATCGGTGCCTACTAATAGGGTCCGGTCAAAAATCACCCTGCTGAGATTACAATGACTAAAAACAGCGTTTGAAAGATCGGCTTCTGCAAACTCCACGTCTTCAAGTTTGCAATTTCTAAAAACCGTCCGCGATATTTTTAACCTGAAAAAAGACGCAAAATGTGCCGTACAAAAAACACCATACTCCTCTTTTTATTACTCACCGTAAGTAGAATCATTCAATCCCAAACTCTTCCTTGCTCCCCCATAGGCCAAAATCTCATTATAAACCCTTCCTTCGAGCAAGGCTATTACGCCTTCACTTCTGACTTCGGGCGGGGCGTAAACAATGGCACGCACTGCAATTGTGCCACCCAAGGCTGGATTTTGGTGGCACAGATTTACCCGCACGTCAGTCCGAGTTGCCAGATTTATCCTTCGGATTTGTCGGCTCAATACGGCGGCCCCAATACGGCTACAAGTTCCAATCCAAACCACCCCAGCAATACTTCCGTCGCAACACTGGCTATTTGCAATTCGCCCATCCCGGACCACACTTCAGGCACTGGTTTTTTTCTGACCGTGGATCCCGATGCCTGCGAGGGACGGGCCTACTGGCGGCAGCCATTACAAGTCTGCCCCAACACCAATTATTATTTTTCAGTCTGGGTGCGAAACATTGGCGGTTTGCCCGCCCCGACCTTTCATTTTGAGGTGGATGGCGAGCCCGTTACTACGGTGAAGACTTATCCGGACGCATCCTGGGTGCAAACTTCTGTGCTGTGGAACTCAGGAAATGTGGACGGGAATGCCACCCTTGAGCTCATCAATGACCTTCCCGGCTGCGATGCCAACGATGTGGCCATTGACGACCTGTTCTTGGGCGTTTGTGCAGCCGTGGACCTAAGCAGCGAAAAACTGTTTCGATACTGCCCGGGCGATCCATCGGTGTCTTTTCAGTTGTCGGGACATGCCGTTGGATTTATAACGCCACAATACCAATGGCAACGTTTGCCCATGGGTGGCGGGGCCTGGGTTAATTTAATGGGACAAACCGATACCTTATTGATTATCAATGGCCCCACCCCAGCGGATGCAGGTTTGTATCGCCTGGTTGCTGCCGAACAGGGGAACATCGAATCCATCACTTGTTCCGTCGTTAGCCCGAGTATTCGGCTGGATCCCTATCCGACTTACCATGTGGTTGACACGGTGCAAATATGTGTCGGGCAAAGTTATGCCGGGCATACGGAGTCGGGTTTATATACCGATCATTATCAAACGATTATGGGTTGTGACAGCATCCGTACGCTCGATCTTCGGGTGCGGGGCGATATCCAAATTTATGTGCCCAATGCATTCACTCCCAACGATGACGGCATCAATGATTGGATTCAGCCTTTTTTATCCGACTTGAATGTGGATGTGTATCTCTGGCAAGTTTTTGATCGCTGGGGCAATCAAGTATATGAAACCCGCAATCCATCGGAGTCCTGGGACGGTACATTTCGAGGAAAACCCTGTGCTGCCGGGGTTTATGTCTATACGTTTAAGATGGAAATTCGGGATTGTCAGGTGGGTATGCTTAGCGGGGATTTGACACTTTTTAGGTAAATAGGTTTTCACGCAACGCCGCAACGTTTTATTTAATTAATTTTCAAAACGTTGCGTCGTTGCGCCGTTGCGTGAAAACCTTACTCAAAATCCATACACCCTAAAATTCCCATCCTCATACAACAGCTTGTAAGGGAGCTTTTCATCAGACATGTTGCGGTCCATCACGATATATTTCAGCCCTTGTTTCTGGTATCCATCCATCCATTCCACTTTGGAGGGTACATCCTGATTTACGGTCCATCCTTTTCGTTTTGCCCAATACATCATGGTGGGGCTGAACGAGCCGTCATTGACCATAATTTTATCCGTTGGTTTGCTGAATTTGTCCAGGATACCACTCAAGGCAGTTAAATAGGCTCGGTCTCCCTTGGGCGTAAATGATTTTTCTTTGTTGTAAATAAAGCCAGGCCCCAAAAGTAATATGACCAGTGCAATGGAATACGCTTGTTTCCACTGGAATTGATCAAAGAAATGTCCGAAAAACAGTGCAAGTAAGGGAACGAGCGGGATGACATAGTATTCATGGGTTGGGAAAACAATCCCAGTCTTCAGCGCAAAAACAAAGAATAATAATGAATACAGGAGTGTAAACCACTTCAATTTTGAGTTCTCGCCCGTCAATACGAGGCCCATACCCATGATTGAAACCAAAAAAGGTATTTTATAGTGGAAGGGCGCTCCCATCAGGCTCTCCCAAGACTCTTGCGCGCGCTCTACCAAAACAATGCGCCAGCCATCTTGAATAGAAACGGGCCAAATGAGCTGATTCCCATATCGTTCGATCAAAGAAGGCATCCAATAATAATACCACCAGCCTACGCAGAGCATGGTGAGGCTGACACTGATTGCAATCATTCGTTTGGCCTTGATATCATGTCGCTTATCCAGGAATGGCAGGATTAAAAAAGTAAGCAACACCAGATAAGGGATTTTGCTCAAAATTCCGAGCGTGGTCAATACAAACCCTGCAATGAGGTATTTCAATGAATTGTTTTCCAAATAGTTCCAAAGAAACCAGACTCCTGTGATGCTCAGCGAAAGGGCAAAAGTGTCGGGCATGGTTTTCCTGGCATATTCCATTACAATAGAGCTCATGATGGCAATAAGGGCAAATAAAGCGGCTCGGTTATTCAGCGTTTTTTTTACCAGGTCGTAAAAAAACCAAAGCCCAATACAGGTTACCCCCCAATTGATCAGGCGACCAGACCAATGGTTTACCCCAAAAATCTTAAAGAAAATTGCAATCAAATAATTGAATATTGGGAATTCACAGGCTATGATGCCCTCTGTTTCATTCCCAATATCCATTCTTGGAAAAAAAATGTTGGGATGGTCCAAAAAGTTTTGAGCGATGCTCAGGGTCAAGGTTTGCCGCCAACCATGGTTGTCGAACGGCGGCAAAAAGATATTTTCTAATCCTATTAGAAAGAAAACAGCAACCAGAAGTTTAATAACAAGCGATTCTTCGATGGATAATTTCATGGCTAATGGTTTGATTATTTGACTTTCAACAGCACCCAACCGCTTGAGCTTTCCAAGATTTTTTCTCCTTCTTTGATCTCGAAATTCGCGTCTTCGGCAATCCAGCACAAGTTTCCCTGTTGGCCATAGAAAACGAAGCGTCGTTCGCTGATTGGCAAACTGAAATAGCCGCTCGCATCTCCCTTAATCTTCTGTTCTGACCATTTTTGAAGCGCAGGTTCGATGCTGAAAGTTTCAACCAGCTGACTTTTACCGTCCTTAGGTTGCCACCATTCAATCCGTTTCCCATTTTCCGAGAGCCGAAAGGATACTTTAGCTGGGACACTGGCTTGATTCCGTTCCCGGTAAAAATTTATTGGATAAGCGGTGTCGAACCCTCGAATACTAATCGGCTCACTGGAATCCTCCGCGCTAATGGAAAAACTACGGATATTACTGCGCTCGGCAGCTTCAATTTTCAACCATTCCAGCAGGCCACCATATTCAAACCACGCACTGTCAACGGGTTGTGGCAAAAGATCGGAAAGCGCGTCACGGTGTTCAAGGTAGGCAATGGCTGAACTCAATTGTTCGCGTTCAGGCGCTGTCAGCAAAGTCGTTCCGGGTTTCATTTTGCCGTTTTCGAAGCGCCCGTTGCGCTCCAGTATTTTAATTACAACCCCTTTCTGACTTCGTTCTGAAACCGCAAACGCGCTCAGTGGGCCAAAGGCCCAAGCCAATGCAAACAATGCCAGCGAGATCGGGATGAACTTGAGGTTGTCGTTTTTGGAGAATAAAAAATAGAGGCAGGCCGTCGCAAGCCAGCCCCCCAGCAGCGCCACCAAAAACCGTTCTTCTGTGACGCCGTAATCGCCGATTCGTGTGCCAATGGCAACAAAAAGTAACACCGTGAGCGGCAGAACCACCCACCAAAACCAACGTTTGAAACCCCTGACCATTGGGCTGTCATCCTCCTCCGACAAATAAAAATTCAACAGGTAGGTAAAGATGCCCGCAACAGAAAAGCCTATGACCAAGGAGCTTACCCAGCCTTTCGGAAGCGACCATTGGATTGCGATTTTTGCCCCGTAGGCGTATAAAATCACGAAGTACAAAAGCACAATGGGAATCAGAATATACTTGCAGAGGTTGCGAAAAACCAAGGTGTAAGCTTTGCCCGCCGAAGCCTCGGCGTAGGCGGGACCTCCAATTTCCTCGCCCAAACCCACTTCCGAACTTTTTTCCGGAAAGTGAAACAGAAAATAGGCCGTGTTAAAGATGCCCGCGAGCAGCACAAAAAGTTTGGCGTAAATCCGCTCTTGAATGTTGAAACCGAACAAGTTGTCCACTGCCAACACCGCCAATGCCAAGCCAGCATAAAGAATGAGCGTAAACGCAGCACCCACTACGATGTTGGCAAAAAGTTGGCGATTGTATTCCCAAAAATCGCGCACGGACCGGTCATTGAGGTAAGGTGCCACCGCTACCGCCAAATGCATCACCATCAGCAAGGCAATATATTGAGGGACAACGCGCCATTCAAAATCGGGGGCTTTGGTATCCAGCCAAAACCAACATCCCACCAGCACTGCGAAACCTAAGATTTGAAGCAACCAGCCCCGTTTTTCACTCCAATTCTTTGATTCTGAATAAACAACGATTGCGGTTAAGAACGGAAGGCCCAATTGGCATGTAATCCAATTTCGGGCAAAGAGCTCTTCCATATCACTCGGCCCACTGCCGTCAATGAGGACAAAACAGGCCGCAGTGCCCAGAATAGTGCAAAGCATGGTGCCTGGAAAACGGCTCCAAACCTGTATAAAGGCGGAAAACAAAAAGCCAGGGGTGGGTATCCTCATGGTAATTAGTAAAGAAATTGCGGCGCAAGAAACGAACTTCTTTAACTTTCGGGAAGTTCAAGAGAAAATGATAAGCCATTCCTTGGCTACTTTTGCGGCTACAAATCAAGTTCATGCGCACCTTCTTTTCCCTCCTGCTGCTTTCATTGATTCACTTGCCAGCCTGCTACAGCCAGAACGTCGAGCACAAACCTGACGCTGCGTCATTGCTCACTTTCCCCGAATCCTGGTCCGGCGATTGGAACGGTACGTTAGAAATTTTCAACGGCAAAGGCAAAGTTCAGTCGGTGGAAATGACCGTGGAAATCCATAAAATTGATAGTTCTAAGGAGGGCCGCTACACCTTTGGTCTGATTTACGGTTCCAAAGAAGAGGACTGGCGGCCCTACCAAATCGTGCCGGTCGCACCCGAAAAAGGCATCTGGAAGGTAGACGAGAAAAATTCCATCGCCATGGAATCTTACCTTTATGGCCCGAAGTTGCTTTGCTGGTTCACAGTGCAAGGAAGCCGAATCCTCTGCACCTATGAGAAAACCAACGACGACACCATGGTATTCGAAGTCATTTCTGGCATGGAAACTGCCGTAAGTACCAGCGGCAACACCAAACAAGGCGAAGAAGAAATCCCGGAAGTAAAAACATTTCCTTTTTCGGTTTTTCAGCGAGCGGTGCTAACTAAAAAATGATTTACGATTTACGATTTGCGATTTGCGATTTTGTTGACCCGAAGAAGGCATGATTCGTTTCTTTCTTCGAATCAAAGCAATCGTAAATCGTAAATCGTAAATCCAAAATCGTAAATCGCTCTAATCCGTTTACCGTCCCTTTGCGTAAGTAACTTGGCGTTTCTTCGCGCCTCCAAATCAAGACTTATGTTCCGAAACTCGATTGCGATTTTAATACTCGTTTTTTCTGCCACTGTGGCATGCGCTCAACCAGGACATTTTACGTATCGTGACACTTTTTGCGACAACCAAACCATTCTCGTAATAAGCCAGTTTTTTGATTCAGACAACCCCACTGGCACAGTTACGCTGCCTGGTGCGGCACAAGGAGGCATTGACAGCGTTATTCATGTCGAACTGACGTTCAACTCGGCCATGGAGTCCACGCTCAATCAGACCCTCTGCGAAGGCGATACCCTTTGGGTGAACGGTACAGCCTATCATGCAGGTTTTTATATTGGGGATGAATTCATCGAAAGTGGATCGGCCAATGGATGCGATAGCATCATTCACATCAACCTTTCCTTCCGTAAGGTGATCCATGATTTTCAGCAAGTTATCTGCGAAGGGGATTCAGTGATGGTGAATGGACGCGTTTATACAGCGTTCGATCGAGAAGGCACAGAGGTGATTCCCAACGGGGTTTGCGACAGTATCATTCAAGTGAAACTTATCCCATTGCCCATTCCTTTTTCGGTACTGAAGGACACCCTCTGTCCGGGTAGCTCGGTGGTAATTAATGGCATCACCTACGACGAAACCAACCGCGTAGGCTTCGAACTCCTGCCCAACGCCGGGAGCAACGGCTGTGATTCGTTGGTGCAGGTGAACATCTCCTTTCGCGAACTCTGGGTCTATATCGGCGAGGACACTGAAATCATCAAAGGGGACGAAATTTGTATCGAGGAACAATACGGTATGAACCCAGTGAGCCTAACGTGGTCGCCCACGCGGCCGTGTCCGGACTCAAGTTGCCTTACCCAATGTATCATTCCGCTTAAGTCGCTATCTTTCAGCATAACCGCCGTAGATTCAACGGGTTGTGTACTGAGAGATGATATCAATATTCGGGTCTCCAACAAAAACCGGGTGTACGCTCCTACTGTGTTCAATCCAGATGCGAATTTCCCGAACAACCGGTTCTACCTCGGCGCCGACAATGGTGTGCGCATTATCCGCCGCATTTTTATCGCCGATCGCTGGGGCGAATTGCTCTTCGACGTAAAGGATGTTTTGCCCGATTATCCCGACAATGGCTGGGACGGCATGTACCGCGGACAAGTGATGCCCCCAGGGGCCTATATGTTCTGGGCAGAACTGGAACGGATTGATGGGACGAGTTTTGTGGAAACGGGGTCGTTTAGTTTGGTGCGGTAGTCAAATTCCGGTTGAGTCATTTCGTCATTGGGTCATTGGGTCATTTCGTCATTGGGTCATTTTCAAATCCCCAGCCTTGTCATCTTGTAGAGACCCGTCCACATCAAGTACGCGTACCCCGAGTATTTGCCTTTTTGGGATTTCTTGGTGTGCATACACTCAACCAAAGCGCAATTGATGTGGACGGGTCTCTACAAGATGACAAGGCATGGGATTTGAAAATGACCCAATGACGAAATGACCCCAATGACCCCAATGACCCAATCACCTCAAAAGCGTCACATTCCCCTTCTTAAACAACTCCTGCTGGCCTTCCACACAAACCACTCGTAAAAAATACCCATACGTCTCAGCAGGCTGTTCCAGTCCCCGAAACGTGCCGTCCCAGGCCTCCTCAAGATTTGTGGTTTCAAAAATCTTTTCGCCCCAACGGTTGTAAATCGCCCAGTAAAGTTCAGCGGGCAATACAGTGGCCTCTAATTTCAATGCATCATTTTCTCCGTCGCCATTTGGGGAAAAACCCGTGGGAAAAAACACAAAAGGTTCATCGCAGGGTGGTGGAATGACGCGTATCGTAACTGCTCCAGAGCGTGTGCATCCATTGGACAAAAGTGCCGTTACGGTGTAGGTAGTTGTTTGAATGGGAAACGCTAAAGGGTTGGCAATGTTGGGGTTAGAAAGACTGTCGCTCGGCGTCCAGGTGTAATTGATCGCTTCGGGAAAATCCGCGTTCAATTGCGCGGTTTCGCCCCCCATGATTTCTTCCGGGTTGGCCGAAATCATGAGCGAGCCATTGTTTTCCAACACATGGATTTGCTGAAAAAACGTGTCAGAACAGGGGAATCCAGGCGCAGCAATCAGCGCCACGGTGTACAATCCTGTGTCAGGATAAGTATGGGTAGGTGAAAAACTGCTTGAAGTTTGACTCAGATCATTTTCCCAGTCAAAATACCAGCGGAACAAGTTGGTATTGGTGCTCTTATTCACAAACAAGACACTGAACGTGTCGCACAAAATTTCAGGCAGAAAAAAGGTGGCGTTGGGTTCGCCACAATCTGCCACATTGTACTGAAAATCGCGACGGGTGGTGGAAAGCAGTGCTCCATTTCGGAATTCGTCTACACACACGCCCACCACAAAATTGCCAATCATATTGGGCACACCCGTTATAAAACCCGTGTAGGGGTCAATGGTAAGCGGGTCGCCACCCAGAAGGTTAGAAAGGTTGTAGGGCGGGTCAAGCCAAAGTAGCTCCTGATAGAATGGTGCATAAGGCGGATTGGGAGCAGAGTCCAGAGAATCAGGCCCATTGAACGGGGTGCAAAGCCGGTAAGCCAGCGAATCGCCGTCGGCATCGGAGGCGCCATGGTCAAAATCAATGGGATGATGGACACAAATGGCAACGGGCGGCCAATTATCGAACGTAGCCCCAGCATTGCATTCCATTTGACTTTCTGGAGAAATTACGGCGGTAAAAGTGATGCCCGTATTTAAAGGATCGGGCAAATTTCGGATGAGCTTATTGCGGCAACACCGTTGGTAGGCAATAATATAGCCATTTGGGTTGAAGCTGAGCTGTGTGGTAATTCGGTAAGTGGCCTTGTGGACGCAGACATCCGGTGGGACGGTCAAACAAGGGTCGTTGAGCAGGATTGGGAGAGTATCGTTGGTGTTTATGTTATAGGGAAGCTCCAGTCTTTTGACTAAAATACTGTCGTCCACATTTTCGTAAATACCAATGATAGCTTTGATGTCAAAATTCGGCACGCCGTTATAACAATCCCGGTAAACCGTCAGGGTAATCTCATAATAGTTATTGCCCACACAGCGATAGGTGATTTCACCGCCCACGATGTGGGTGGCGAGCAGGGGTGTTTTAGCGCAGAAAAAGACGCAAATGACGAAGATGAAAAGACGCATCAGAGGCCAAAGATACATTCACCCCTCACTTTGCTCCTTCAAAAATCTAAACACCTCCTGTCGCATAGAATCTCCCGCAATTTTCCAAAGATTATTGTGGCCCGCTCCCCGCACAATATACCAGCGTTTGCCTTCAGCGGGGCATGCCTCATAGTTACGTTGGCCAAACCACATCGGAATCCGTGCGTCCTTATCACCATGAATAAACAAAACCGGACGGCTGATTTGAGCTGCCGAAACGACGGGCTTCACCTCCTCTGGATCAAATTGGGCAATTTGCCCTGATTTTGCCAGCACACGATTTGTTAACCAATGACTGCGGAGACCAAAAAACCAATCCGCACCGTATTCCATTGCGACTTTGTTGAACTCGTCGAACGTGCTTTCTACAATGCCGAATTCATAACGTGGGTCTGCCGCCATGGTCTGTAAAGTAATGGCTCCACCCAAAGATGCGCCCCAAATAGCGATGGGGCGGGTTGGGAAACGTCGTTTCAAAGTGTCTGCCACTACCCGCAAGTCATTCTTTTCGTGGTAGCCAAAAGTGCAGTATTCCCCCTCGCTTTGTCCGTGGGCCCGCAAATCAAGCAGAAGGCTGGCATAACCCGCGTCTGCAAGTACTCGGGCGCGTTCAAATTCCACTTCTTTACAACCGGAGATGCCATGCAAAAGCACCACAGTGGCCAGGGTGGTATCCGTGTTGGAATCCACGAGATAAGCGCTCAGCCGGAGACTGTCATTTATTTGAATATTAAGGTCGTTGGTCTGGAGACCATAGTTTTCAGGCTTCACACCTTTGGGCATGAGCCAAAGCAAGTCTTCTGCCTGGTGACGCATCGGCATGATGCCGGAGTAGGGTAGCACGTTTTCAACAACGAAATAACCCGCCACTAAAAGCAGTAAGAGGAGAATGGATGCAGGTTTGATGATTTTTTTAAAAGACATTATTAAACGAAGTTTCGGTTTTGGCCACTAATTGCACGAATTAACACGAATTAGCGAAAATTAGTGCAAATAGTGGTTAATTCACAGACAAGGCGCAACGAAAACATTTGTGAGCCCCCCTTTGTTCTTTTGCACAAAATCCATCATGCGCTTATTTTTCCAGAATGGCACACCTACGCGGTTTTAGTGTTATTCAAAACGTACGTTTAATTACCATGCAAGATATCCTCGACGATTTTGACTTTGACGAACTGCCGGAATGGGCCGGCGAAGCGGAGATCGTCGCTAAATTCTATTCTTCCATGGAAGCTGAAATCGCAGCTGCGCGCTTGCGTTCAGAGGGTATTCACTGCTTTTTGGCGAATGCTGTTTCGCAATCCGTTGTGCCTCATTTACAAGGGATTGTTCGACTTCACACCCGTCCGACAGACGCAATGCTCGCGCGGGAAATTTTACAGGAAGCCGCCATCGAAACCGATGGACCGCTGATTAGAAAAAATAGCGGCACGGGCGCTCTGGTGTTTATGGCCGTGTTGATCGGCTTGGTGCTGGCCTGGCTTTTGGTCAAATCTCTGGGGTGATGGGGATTTGGTTAATTGGGGATTTGGTTATTTGAGTACCCAAGTTTGGCCGCTCGAATAACAAATCCCTAATTAACCAAATCCCCAATTTCTCAATACGCCCACTTCAAATACAAAGCCCCCCAGGTAAATCCTCCGCCAAAGGAGGTCAAAATGATGTTATCCCCTTTTTTTATTTGTTTTTCATAGTCCCACAGACAGAGCGGGAGCGTGGCGGCAGTGGTGTTCCCGTATCGTTCAATAT
>Ga0247843_1009305_pt1 | contig 10983 bp, 9 predicted proteins | sample LaCruzMarch2017__FD_192420 | JGI IMG/M metagenome (GOLD analysis project Ga0247843, IMG submission 192420) | Freshwater microbial communities from meromictic Lake La Cruz, Castile-La Mancha, Spain - LaCruzMarch2017_8m | ecosystem: Environmental > Aquatic > Freshwater > Lake | place: Spain...
ACGAAGAGTGTTCCGTTGATTCCAAGCACAGGCACCGCCCCTTCCACGGTTTTATCGCCGTCTAAACAATCGCCATTGTAAAAAGAGATGATTTTTGGATCAGACCAACTTACCCCTCGATCCATCGATTTACTAAACATAATCCGAGAGGAGTCCATAAAATTCTTGGAATCGTATTTATCAAATTGAGTCCATGTCATGTAAATCACCCCAGTAGCTGGATCAATATCGATCCAGTGCTTATCCTGTGCTTTTCTTCCAAAGGGTTTAGGAAAAGAGCCCTTGGAAAACGATGCTGTATTCGTGTAGGTATCTGTATATTGGCATACAATGCGATCAATCCAATATCCTTTTGGATAATCTGACAAATGAAAGTAATACAGCCTTCCTGTAGCATCGAATTGTAACACGGGATCACCGTACACACCATACGGACTTGAAAGGGTATCGCTATTCCAATGAACACCCCCATCTGTTGAGAAATAATAATAATCCAATACGGCTCCTACCGCCACCTCATTGGTATTTAGCGGATTTAGGGCAACCGAAGGCTCAACCGGATTCTGCTGGTTAATTGGACTAATTCGGTAATTGGTGAATTGTCCGAAAGCTGCTGCGTAATTAACGCAACCAATAATTAAAAAGAGGCAACGATTCATCGGTATGTCGGTTTGTAAATATAAACGTAGACCTTTTTTGTCCTGTAATTTTCACGATCACTTTACGCATCAATTGATCTCTTGAGATGGTCAATTCAAACTCATCACCAACCGCAGCTCCATTCATTAAGGCATCAAGCATCGCTTTGTCTACTCGGTAGTTCATGCACGCAATGATCTCATCATTTACGCTCAACCCAGCGTCTTCCGCGGAGGAATTTGATCTAATGCTTTTGATGATTACTTTGCCGCCTTCCTCGGACACGTTGGCTCCAAAAACAGGTTTAACTCCGCCTACATCGCTGACCTCCACCCCAAGCGGTAAAAAATACATAGAATACGGAATCACCTCGGTTCCATCTATATACTTAAGGAAGAATTCAGCCATGTCTTGTCCTGTGTGTTTCACCAGGCAAGCTTTAAATTCAGCATCCGTAAATCCACGGTTTTTGCCCACATAATAGGTTTCATACAAGTCCTTCATGAGATGATCCAAGCATTCCTTTCCGTTCGATTGTTTGATGATCATGGCATCCAATACCGCAGCGATAATCAATCCGCGGGAATAATAGGTCATTGTGGTATTGCTGCTATTTTCATTTGGACGATAGGCCTTGATCCATGCGTCAAAACTGGCATGTGCTACCGGTTGTACTCTTGCGCCAACGCTTGATTCTACATAATTTACCGCTATTTGAATTTTCTTCAACATTTCCTCTTGAGCATAAAAGCCGCAACGGCGTAAGATTAGTTCGTCATAATACGAAGTAAACCCTTCCATCACCCACAAGTAATTGGTGTATACTTCCTGATCATAATTAAATGGTCCAAGTTCGATGGGACGAATGCGCTTTACATTCCACAAATGAAAATACTCGTGAGCCACCAGGTTTAAAAAATTGATGTAATTACTTCCGTCGTAGGTCCATCGATCAACACTTAATACGGTACTGTTGCAATGTTCCAAGCCGCCATCGCCTCCCACTACATTGTGCACAATAAATACATAGCGCTTGTTTGGATTTACACCAACTACCTTGGTCTCTTCTTCAACAATCTTAGCCATGTCTTCCTTTAGGCGCTCCGGATCAAAATTCCCTTCACCATACATGGCCACGGTATGTTTCACTCCTGCCGCTTCAAACTCAAATTCATATTGATTTCCGATTTCAATGGGACAATCCACTAATTGATCATAATTATCAAACGTAAAGGTTTGGTTATTCCCTTGTTTAACATCAGATTTCAGAGATAATCCAGTTGAAATGCGCTTGAAAGATGCGTGCGGTTGAACTAACAACTCACCCCCTGTTTCCTTGTGACCATCCAGATACATAAACATGCTCGGTCCACTCACGAAACCATGAGTTTCGTCCAAAAAAGAAGTGCGAACGCTCAACTCAAACGCATAAACCTCATATTTTACAACGAATGCCGTTTGACCCTTTAAGTCTATTTCCCACGCATTTTTGGTTTTTTTTATTACCGGCAATGCCGCCCCTTGCAGCGAATACGCCTTGACCTGATTCAGGTGCCGAGAAAACTCTCGCACCAAATAAGAACCGGGGGCCCACACAGGCAATTTAACGGTAGCCGTTTTTTGCTTGATTTGCGTCACTTGCATTTCCACCTGAAAATAGTGGTTTTGAGGTCGAGGCATTTTAAGGGTGTAGGAAATTTTTGCCCCGAACGAAATCGCATTTACGGCGCATAATATTAAAGTAAGGAAAGAAAAACGAATCATACAACAGCAATTTTTGAGGCCATCAATGTGGCGCGTTCAACATGAAAATCAACGGATTCAGGACCAGAAGAAAGCGTTACGCCCATTCTTCGGTACGGACGAGCATTTGGTTTGCCGAAAAGTCGAAGGTCAGTTCCAGGCATGGAAGCCGCTACTTCAAGGCCTTTAAATTCTGGCAAGCGTTCAATGGATTGTTCCGCTAATATCACGGCACTGGCACCGTTGCGTTGCAACACAATTTCTGGAATTGGCCACCCCAATACAGCGCGGGCATGCAATTCAAACTCTGAAAAATTCTGCGTATTACCCAAAGTTACCATACCCGTATCGTGAGGTCTTGGCGATAATTCCGAAAAATACGCACCAGACGGAGTAATGAAAAATTCAACACCCCATAAGCCAGCGCCTCCTAGGGCGGTGGTTACTTGTGCAGCCATTTGCTTAGCTTCCTCTAAATGAACAGGATTCATGGGCATCGGTTGCCAACTTTCTTGATAATCTCCACGTTCTTGGCGATGACCAATGGGCGGACAAAACAGGGTTGGGCCCGTTTTTTGAGTTACGGTAAGTAAGGTGATTTCATAATCAAAGGCAATAAATTCCTCCACAATTACTTCTTTCAAATCACCGCGAGACCCCTCTAGGGCATAATTCCATGCGCGCTCCACATCATCTGAAGTTCTCACCACAGATTGGCCTTTGCCCGAACTAGACATTAAAGGTTTTACTACACAAGGGAGACCACAAAAGGAAACACCCTCCTTAAATTCAGCTAAGGTGGTTGCATACCGGTAATTAGCGGTCTTTACACCTAACTCTATAGCAGCTAAATCTCGAATGGCTTTTCGATTCATGGTAAAATCAGCAGCCTTTGCACTGGGAACTACTTGAATCCCTTGCGATTCATACGCATAGAAGCGCTCCGTACGAATCGCTTCTATTTCCGGAACGATTATGTGGGGCATATGCTTAGCAACGATGGCATCTAAGGCTGAACCATCGAGCATGTCAATCACTTCAAATTCATGCGCTACTTGCATCGCAGGAGCGCCTGGGTAGCTATCAACCGCAATCACATATTGACCGTAACGCTGACAAGCAATTACAAATTCTTTACCTAATTCTCCAGCACCTAAGAGTAAGATTTTATTCCGCATGACATCTAATTAACATAACATTCATTAATTGTTAACTCAAAAGCAAGGATTTAGAACAAAAAACGAAAATTAACGTATCTTTGGTTCTCATGTCAGATCGAAAAATCATTGAACAGCTTAAGGCTTTTGACCCCATTTCCTTGCAGGAAATGGATCGCGTAAAGCTCATGAATCGAGTTGACACCAAATTTGCTTTTGACAAAAATACGCTAATTCAGATACTCCCCTTACTAAAGTCACATTATTTCACGTTGGCAATCGAAGGGATGCGTGTGCTAGATTATGAGAGTTTGTATTTTGACGATGAATTTTTCACGTTGTTTCACGACCATCACAATAGCCGGACCAACCGCTATAAATTTAGGATACGCAAGTACGTCAATTCCCAAGTTTTCTTTTTTGAAATCAAACACAAAGTAAAAGGTAGAACGGATAAACTGCGGATTCCTACGGATGGATTCCACGACCAACTTCATGCAGCCGAATTGGATTTTGTTGGGGCAAATGCGCATAAACCGTATGCATTAACCTCTGTGCTCAGCAATAAATTCACTCGAATTACTCTGGTAAACAAAACAGAGAACGAACGTCTTACGCTAGACTTTAATGTGACTTTCAATAATGCATTAAAATCGGTTGAATTATCTGAATTAGTCATTGGAGAATTAAAGCAAACCAAACTCAATAGAAATTCAGTCTTTTATCAACTTATGAAATCCTTGCACTTACGACCATATCGTTTGAGTAAATACTGCCTTGGTGCGATTGCGTTGGTGGGTAAAGAAAAGTTAAAATACAACCGTTTTAAAAAGAAATTATTATACTTAGAAAAAATAAATAATCATGCTGCTTAACTTTATTCCCCCTCGTTTAGCGAAAGCCCAAACAGATATTTCTACCTTCTCATGGGATTATCAAGATTTAGACGGTTTAGGAATACGCTTAGCCATCAATTTAATCGTACTGTATATCATTATTCGATTATTATACTATCCAAAAGCGAAACGAAAAGACTATTTGTTCACTTATTTCCTCATTGGAATCATCACTTTCTTCTTGTGTTTTGGGTTGAAAAAACTCGACATAGACACGGGAATGGGCTTAGGATTATTTGCCATCTTTGGAATTATCCGCTATCGAACCGATGCCATTGAAATTAAAGAAATGACCTACTTATTTCTAGTGATTGGATTGAGTGTAGTAAATGCCATGTTGGCTACTGAAGTGGAAAAAAGTACCTACCAAATCAACCTCTTTGAATTAGGAATAATTAACCTGACCGTAATCATCGTATTGTATGTGATGGAGTATCTTTGGCTCGTTAAACATGAAACCCGGAAAATCGTAAATTATGACCGCGTAGATCTTGTGCACCCGGAACAACACGAAACTATGAAAAAAGACCTTGAAGCGAAAACTGGGCTGGTGATCAACCGTTTTGAGATTGGTAAAATTGATTACTTGAACGACACCTGCTTAGTGCGCCTGTACTATTACGCAGACGACCAAGATTTTTCTAATTACGGCGCAGGATAAGACATGAGTGCATGGCGATGGATCCTTTTTCCTTTGGGCCTAATCTATTGGGTCATCACACGCATTCGCAATGCAAGCTATCATGAAGGAATATTTTCAAGTCATGAAATCGAAGGGAATTCCATCTGTATTGGCAATTTAAATGTAGGAGGTTCAGGGAAAAGCCCACTCACTTTATATTTAATGAAGGCGTTTCAATCCACTCATACTATTCAAGTACTTTCTCGAGGATATGGAAGAAAAACAAAAGGTCACATTCAGCTTACCACTGCACATCACGCAAAGGATGTTGGCGATGAACCCTTGATGTATTTTAAACACAAGAATCCACAGGATGAAATCCACGTTTCTGAAAATAGAATGGACGCCATACGCAAGCTAAACAGAGATTCAAATCACATCTTATTGCTAGATGACGCCTTTCAACACCGAAAGGTGCGTGCAGGGTTTAGCATCTTGGTTAGTGATTTTAACGCGCCATTTTTTAATGATTTCATCTTACCCATAGGAAACCTAAGAGAACCTAGGATGGGTGCTAAACGTGCAGACCTTGTGTTGTATACTAAATGTCCAAGTGAAATTAGCGCAGACACCAAGAAACGGTATACTGATAAAGCTGTACAGCTTGGTCTTAGCGCTTTTTTTAGCAAAATCGCATATGCTCCCCTGCAATCCATGAATGGAATCCCACTTCCGAAAGCAACTCATGCCCTTTTGGTAACAGGTATTGCCAATCCCCTTCCCTTAAAAAACCACCTCGAAAAAACCTTTACGGTTAGTCATATTGAATTTTCAGATCACCATGAATTTACAGAGGAAGAAATCAAGAAAATTCATAAGAAATTTGATACCTTTGAGGCTACAAAAACAATCATTGTTACCACAGAAAAAGACTTCATGCGCCTTAATTCAACAGAATTGCTTACTGAACTGTCCGCCTATCCGTGGTTCATTCAACCCATTGAATTGTCTATTGAAAATGAACCTGAATTTTTAACCTTAATTAGAACATATGTTAGCACAAATTAAAGAGACTGTTGCCTACCTTCAATCAAGAACCCAAGTATCCCCTACCGTTGGGATCATTCTTGGCACGGGATTAGGCGGATTAGTAAATGAAATTAATGCCATCGACGTGATCCCTTACCAAGAGATTCCAAACTTTCCGGTTTCCACCGTGGAAGGACATTCCGGAAAATTAATTTTCGGTGAATTGGGCGGCAAACATGTCATCGCCATGCAAGGACGGTTTCATTATTACGAGGGCTACAGTTTACAAGAAGTTACCTTTCCCGTACGTGTCATGAAGCTCCTTGGAATAGAACGGTTATTTGTAAGTAATGCCTCAGGGGGAGTAAATCCAGCCTTTGAAGTGGGAGAAATCATGATTATGAATGATCACATCAACTTATTCCCAGGCAATCCACTCATCGGTAAAAACCTCGATGAATTGGGTCCAAGATTCCCAGACATGAGTGTTGCGTATGACCCCGCAATGATTGAGCTTGGTTTGCAAATAGCCAAAGAAAACAACATTAAAGTTTCGCTAGGATGTTATGCAGGGCTCACGGGACCAACCCTTGAAACACCTGCCGAATATGGGTATGTTCGTGCCATTGGTGCCGATGCCGTAGGGATGTCTACCGTTCCTGAAGTTATTGTTGCGCGACACATGCAAATCCCCTGTTTTGCCATTTCCATCATTACCGATCTTGGAGTACCAGGGAAGATTCAAAACGTAACACACCAAGATGTGGTGGAAGTAGCGAGTCGTCAAGAGCCAAAGATGACTAAAATTATGAAAGAATTAATTGCTCGAAGTTAAGATGATAGACGAAACAGTTCGCGCATCATACAAGGTAGTCATTGGCTTAGAAGTCCATGCGCAAATGCTCACCGCTTCGAAAGCCTATTCTTCGGATGCGAATCGCTATGGAGACGCCCCAAATACTCTAGTGAGTCCAATCACCCTTGGACATCCCGGAACCTTACCCGTGATGAACGAAAAAACCATCGAATATGCGATTCGGCTCGGTTTGGCATGTTCATGCAAGATTAGCGAACACCAGTTTTTTGCCAGAAAGAACTATTTCTATCCCGATTTACCCAAGGGGTATCAGATCACTCAAGACAAAACGCCTATTTGTACCGGCGGGCATGTCATTATTCGAACGGAACAAGGCACTGAGAAATCCGTCCGCTTAACCCGTATTCACATGGAAGAAGATGCGGGAAAAAGTATTCATGATATCGATGTGTATGACACCCTAGTCGATTTAAACAGAGCGGGAGTCCCATTGCTTGAAATTGTTACCGAACCAGACATAGAAAGTTCGCAAGAAGCCTACAATTACCTAACCGAAGTACGGAAACTCGTTCGCTACCTCGATATTTGTGATGGAAATATGGAGGAGGGATCGCTGCGCTGTGATGCCAATATATCCGTGATGTTGAAAGATGCCAAGGAGTTTGGAACCAAGGTTGAGGTAAAAAACATGAACTCCATTCGCAACGTACAACGCGCCATTGAATTTGAAATTAGCCGTCAAATCGAAACCTTAGAAAACGGGGGCACCCTGTCGCAAGAAACACGAGCCTTTGATGCGTTAAAAGGCATCACGGTTTCACTTAGAACCAAGGAAGCGGCGAATGATTATCGGTATTTTCCAGAACCGGATCTCCCGCCACTTCACATTCATCAGACGGATATTGATACGGTGCAAGCGAACATGCCTCCCCTGCCCCGTGCGCTGTTTGAAAAATATACTCAAGACTTACAATTGAGCGAATACGACGCCTATAACCTCACGGACTCTAAAGCCATTGCGTTATATTTTGAGCAGGTCATTTTGCATACCTCGCATTACAAAGCTGCAGCAAACTGGATTATGGGAGAGGTTAAATCATACCTAAACGAGCAAGGAATCGACATCGCGTCTTTCCCAATTGATGCGCCTCGTTTAGCCGGCTTGATTAATCTGATTCAAGATGGAAAAGTTTCCAATACAACCGCTGCGCCAAAAATATTCCCGTTAATGTTGACCCAAAGCGACTCGGCCCTATCCATAGCAGAGCAACAAGACTTGATACAAACCACCGACAACCATGCCGTTGAAGCCGCGATCAAACACGTACTTGATGCAAATCCTGCAGAGGTACTTCGGTATAAAAATGGGGAAAACCAATTAATCGGTTTTTTTATGGGGCAATTCATGAAAGCCTCAGGCGGTAAAGTGGACCCAAAAACAGCCAATCAAGCTTTACGAAACGCATTAGAATCATGAATATTCATCAAGTAATCCTGTTTCTGCTTACGATTGTAACGCTTGCATCCTGCAAGAACTCAACAGATGACCAAGGAAATCCAATAAACCTTTGGATAAGCGGTACCATAAAAGGTGCTGAAGGAATGATGGTTTTTGTAGAAGCACCTAGCGAAGACGGAATGATCTCCTTATTTTCCGGAAAAGTAGATGACCAGGGGGGGATCGCATTGGATGGAAATATTGCTGGTCTCGGGTTCTATCAACTGCGACTCGGAGACAACAAAGAAAATGCAATACCCATTACCCCACTTCCCAATGACAAATTGATACTCAGTACTACCCTAAACGAGTTTACGCTGAAACCGAATTTATCCGGCCCTTCCTGGACAAAAACCTTGAATCAATACATGGCGAAACAAGCAGAATTCCGAACAGAACAAATGAAACTCATGGCTTCACAGGGTCAATTAACGGAACAAGAATACGCGAAGAACATTATACAGTTCAAAGCACCTTTGGTGAATTTCGCTAAAAAAGAAATCGATAAAAACCCCGCTAATCCCTACCATATTATTTTGTCGATGGAACTCTTCCCTATGACTGGATTTGATGGGTGGGATTCCTCGAACTTAGGCAGTTTTAAAAAAGTGAGTGACGCGTTCGCAAAAACCTACGGTGTTTGCCCAGCTTCTTCGGCTCTGGAAGCGCAGTACCAACAACTAGAAACGGGATACACGCAGTTTGCCCAAATTCAAAATGGGGAAATTGTCGCCCCGAATTTTGCCTTATTAGATGTAAATGGTAAAACGGTCAAGCTTTCTGACTTTCGCGGGAATTTAGTGCTCATAGATTTTTGGGCCTCGTGGTGCGGACCGTGTCGCCAAGAAAGTCCGAACATGGTTAAACTTTATAATACCTATAAAAATAAAAACTTTACTATTCTTTCTGTATCTTTAGATGAAGATCCTGGGAAATGGAAAGAAGCGATACAACGAGACGGCCTACTTTGGAAAACGCATGTGAGCGACTTACGGGGTTGGAACAGCGGTATGCCCCAACTTTACGGTTTCGATGGCATTCCATACACGGTATTAGTGAATCCAGACGGAAAAATCATTGCCAAAGGACTTCGAGGAGAAGCCTTATTTCAGAAAATAGCATCCTTTTACACAACGAATCCATGAAACATTTCTTGATTAGTATTTTTGCAGTACTGCTTGTATCGCATACTTATAGCCAAACTACCGTTACCGTTAGTGGTCAAATCCTAAACGCGCCATCAGACTCCATCTATATCGCCAAATTTACAGGAAAAGGATATATTAACTACCAAGGAACGAAGGCAGATAAACAGGGAAAATTTACCCTAAAAACTAAGGTCCCAGCGCCAGATTATTATGTCATTCGCATTGGAGAATTTCATGCCAATATTATTCTTCGAGATAGCAGTAACATTAAAGTGTATGGCGACAAAAAAAACATAAAGGATATCTGCAATTTTGTGGGTTCGGATGAGTCCCAAGCTATGAACCAGTTCGCCGTTCGCATGGAACGTTGGAACTCAAAAAAAGATTCTGCCTACAAAGCCATGAATGCAATGCCTGCTGCCGATACCGCTGCAAAACGAAAGCTCAATGACTACATGACGAGGGAATACATTGCCTATTTGGGGGATCGTCAACAATTTGTGGCTGCCAATCAAAATTCTGCATCCCTCATCGTCGCTCTCGTTTCCTTAGATGTGAATTCCGAATTTGATACCTGGTCATCCATACTCAATCAAATTGTTACGGGTTTCGGTGAAAGCCCTACTGTGAAGGAATACGTAAGTTATGCCAACAATTTAGCCAAACAAAAAGAAGAAGAAAAAAGGAAGGCAGAAAGTGCAGCGATGTTTGCTCCCGGAAAACCGGCACCAGACTTTGAAGAATTACTAACGGATCGTAAAACAACCCTGAAACTATCTTCCTTAAAAGGGAAATACGTGTTGATTGACTTCTGGGCATCTTGGTGCGGACCGTGTAGAAAAGAAAACCCGAATGTGGTAAAAACCTACAATAAATACAAAGACGATGGATTCACCATTCTCAGCATAAGTTTAGATACAGACCAACAAAAATGGTTGGGTGCTATTCAAGCAGACGGTCTCATATGGCCGAATCATGTGAGCGACCTAGGCGGATGGAACAGCAAAGTTTCAAGGCAGTACAACGTTAGTAGTATTCCATTTACCATGCTCATTGATGCGGAAGGAAATATTGTGCAAACGAATTTAAGAGGTCCTGCACTTGAAAATAAACTTGCCGAAATATTTGGTCACTAACCCTATGCAAGTTTGTTATTTTGCATCTGATTTTCATTTAGGAGCACCATCAAAGGAACAATCAAAGGCTCGAGAACTCGCCATTGTTAGGTGGTTAGATTATGCTGCAAGCGATGCTACAGACATTTATTTAGTGGGTGACGTTTTTGATTTTTGGTTTGAATATGCCGCAGTTATCCCCAAAGGGTTTTCTCGGTTTTTTGGTAAGCTTGCGGAATTAGCCGACCGCGGCATCCAACTTCATTTTTTTTACGGGAACCACGACATGTGGGTAAAGCACTATTTTACCGAAGAATTT
>Ga0247843_1009307_pt1 | contig 10979 bp, 7 predicted proteins | sample LaCruzMarch2017__FD_192420 | JGI IMG/M metagenome (GOLD analysis project Ga0247843, IMG submission 192420) | Freshwater microbial communities from meromictic Lake La Cruz, Castile-La Mancha, Spain - LaCruzMarch2017_8m | ecosystem: Environmental > Aquatic > Freshwater > Lake | place: Spain...
TCCCCGGTGTAGGAGAAGAAACCTACAAAACCTTGCGTAATTTGGGCATACAATACATCAAAACCCTGCAAGAAATCCCCCGAGACCTCATGTACCGCACCCTTCAAAAAACAGGCACCGAACTGTGGCAAAAAGCCCAGGGCATAGACGACCGTCCCGTCATCCCCTATTATGAAAGGAAAAGCATCAGCACCGAGCGCACCTTCGAGACAGACACCATCGACGTGGATTTGATGCGCAACCTACTCAGTGCCATGGCCGAAAACCTGGCATATCAGTTGCGCAAAGGCGATAAACTCTGCTCCTGTGTTACCGTAAAAATCCGTTATAGCGATTTTAATACGTACTCACAGCAAATGAAAATTCCGTATACCAGTGCCGACCATGTTCTCATTCGGCGCACCTTGGAAATATTTGATAAACTCTTTCAGCGCCGGCAACTCATACGCCTCATTGGTGTGCGCTTTAGCCACTTGGTAAGCGGCGGATTCCAAATCAACCTGTTCGAGGATACCGAAGAAATGATACATCTCTACCAAGCCATGGATCAAATCCGAAACCGGTATGGGGAGCTGGCAGTGCGGCGCGCCAACGGCATGGATGCCAAAAGTATCGGTCGTTTTGGCAATCCCTTCGACGGGAAAGCCCCCATTTTATTGGCAAATAGAAGGCAATAGGTGCGCGATTAATCGCGTGCCTTCATCGGTAATTGTCTGAACACGATTTGGACCACCCCGTCAGCCGAGGTGAGATTTTTGCATTGTAGAAACCAAAGCAGGTCCCTGTAATTCGAGTACCTCAGCAGCCGCGACTGTAAGGAGTCGAATGGGCCGGTAATGTGTGCAAATTGTCTGAACAAGATTTTAAGGATTTAATGGATTTGCAGGATAATCGATTAATTTAAAATTGTACATAGAAGAGCAGGACCACCCCGTCAGCCAAAAAGAGATTTTTGCATAGTGGAATTATATGTGAACGGCTGACACCCCTCCAAAGGATGGGAATTTTTAATTTCTGCAAAGGTCTGGAATAGTGCGGGGAATTGCAGTGGGAAAAGCGCAAATAGACAGGTCGCTTCCCCGACCTAGGCCGCGATAAACATCCCCCAAAAACAGAAAGAGAACATTCTTGGAACTACGAATTGGCGCAAAAAATGGACAGATGGTTATATTTACTCCTTAAAATTACACCAAAATACCTAAAACTGTCGTTAATGTATTAAATTTGTATTTCAATACAAAAAAAATGCGAATCCTCATAGCAACTCTCTTTTTTGTAATTTCCTTCACTCCGCTTGCGAATTTCGCACAAACTCCAGCACAAACTATTTGCGTAAATAGCGCCATCAATTATACCGAATTCAATACCGGTGGTTCTGTATCTAGTGTTGGCTGGGAGTGGACTTTTGAAGGCGGTGTTCCTGCAACATCAACCGTAAGGCAACCTTCTGTAAACTACCCAAATACGGGATTGTTTAAAGCCACTTGCGTTAGTATTTTCCCCAATGGCGACCGAGACACCAATTCAGCCTATATTTTGGTCATAGACGGAATTATTCAGCCTATGCCCATTAATGACTCTACCATTTGTGCTGCTACCATTAACCTATTGCTCGATGTTCAAAATAACAACACTTACAACCGCTTTGCATGGACCAGCTCAGACGTAACTCTTTCTAATGCAGATACTTTGAGGACATTGCGCGTTACAAGACCAGGCACATACACTATTACCATTACCAACAAATGCAATACGGCAAACAAAACCATTGTTGTGAAACAAGGTGAAGTTCCTACGGTTGATTTGGGCGGGGATTTGTTTGTATGCAGAAATATTTCACTTACCCTCACAGCCGGAAGCAATCCGACATACACGTACTTGTGGTCACCTACAAATGAAACCACTTCTACCATAACAGCAAGCATCGCAGGAACATACACAGCAAAAGTAACCAGTGTCGATGGTTGTAAAGCAACAGACCAAATAAACCTTATTGATAGTTGTCCACCGGTAATTTGGCTTCCAACTGCTTTTACTCCCAATGCTGCAGCTCCAAACGACGTTTATCGTCCTTATTTGGAGGGATTCAAATACATGAACCTACGCATTTACAACCGTTGGGGTGCCAAAGTTTTTGAAACCGAAGATTTATATGGCAGTTGGGATGGGCAATATAAAAATGAGCCAGCCATTGAAGGACCGTATGTTGCCTTGGTTGAACTGATAGGCAACGACGGATTCCGGAAGGTAGTTCACAGCGATTTTCAACTGCTTCGATAGGAAGAATTATTCCCCACTTTTACACAATTTTCGTATTTTCAGTTTTTGAATATTAAACTTGTGATAATTCCATGCCAAGATCATTAACATCCCCCATGAAAAAAACAATCCTTTTTGCCCTGTTTGTATTTATTTATTCTGTTTCATTTGCTCAAATAATGAGCATAGTCAAAGCCCAAGATGCCATAGACAACAAGCAATTTGAAAAGTGTTTAAAATTGGTAGATAAGGGCTTAGAGAAAGACCGCACCTTAATTGAATTATACTATTACAGAGCTTGGGCAGAGTATGAATTGGCAAAAACCCAAACAGCAAATGCCGACATGAACTACGCCAAAATGTGCGTAAAGTCCATACAAAAAGCCATTGATAGAGACGAAACCAAAGAATACAAAAAGAAATACGGTTTCCTTATTCGTCAAATTTCCGATTTTCACCGTGCTGAGGGATTGGAATTTCACCACCGAAACCAATTTGGCAAAGCTATACCCATTTTTGAAACCTGTTATGAATTGTCTGGTGATACCACGTCTTATGTTTATTTGGGATTGTGTTATTGGGCCATAAACAACCGAAAAACAGCCATTCCAATTTTACATAAAACCGCAGAATGGATGCATGGTGCTTGGGAAAAAAATACCGGTAAAGAGATTTACAACGTTTTGGTATTTCAAGAAATGGCAAAATACTATTCTTCTAAAAATTCTGCAGATACAGCCCTATTCTACATAGAAATGGGCATGGATATTTTCCCTAACGACATTAAACTTTCCAAAACAGCGGTTGAAGTGGTGAAGATGAAAATAACATCCCTCAAAAAAGAAACTGGACTCAATGCACAAGTGTTGGCGTGGGTTTATAGAGGGATGAAATACAACAAATCGGACATTGAATTTTTAGAATTGGAGAACGATTATTATTTGCAAAGACTGAATTACCTTTTTTTAAGAAAGAACATTGTTGACGCCGCTTCCTTAGATTCTACTTTTTACCAATCCAAAAAGAGGGAAGTTTTGGCCGGTGCAGTGAATAAAAACGACGAATATTTGATTGCAGACAGCGCCAAATTTGTAGACAAATTATTGCAAGTGTTTTTATCTAAAAACAATGAAAAAGCCATTGTTTATTACTTTTACAAATGGTATCCATTGGCATTCAAAACACCCCAAATCAACGAAAAGGGATTGGAAGTTATATTGAAAAATCCTCCGTCGGCGATAAGCAAACGTTTGATTATGGCCTTATTGCACCACGGCAGTGAAACTTACCCAAAAAATGCTAATTTTAAAAATTATCGGTTATCGATTTACAGAAACTGGGTTAAAGGTCCCATTCACAATTCTGAATGGAAATATCTCTTTAACTTAAACGATTCGGTAAGCAAAAACTTCCCTAAATCGCGACCTGAGTTTGCGGCAGATAGGGAAAAATTATTGACGCGTGCAGTGGACACCTTCATTGGCAAAGGCGAAATGGAGATTTCATGGGGATATTTTAGGAAGCTAAAACGTGAATTCCCTAAAAATATCTTGTTAGATTCTTTAAACAAGCGTTTGGCGATTGCTGATTTCAACATTCGTTATAAAAATACGCGTATTTATTCTAAAAAATCAGGTTCTACGCAAGTAGCACAAACGGGATGGGATGGAATTTCTAAGAGTTGTAAATACGGCAGTATGCCCGATTCTACACAGCAGAAAGTAACGGATCGCATCAACTATTTCCGTCAGAATGCAGGTGTAAGGGACATTGTTACTTACAATAAGAATCAGGCTCAAAAATGCCAAGAGGCTTCAGTGATGTACTCACCAATTGGAGTATTTACACGTGAGCCCACTCCAGAAACGCATTTGTGTTATTCGCAAGAGGCGGCAGAGGCAGCGCGTTTCGGACAAATGGTGAAAGATAACAATCCCGCCATTGCAGCAACAGTGTTAATGTCTGACGAAAAAAGCGAAGAACTATACAACAGACAATACATTTTGGCACCGCACGGTTTGTATTATGGATTTGGAGCAAGTGAAAACAATTCAGTTTTTTGGATGGTACATCCAGAGGACAAGTTGATTGATTCAGCATACTATGATAAAAACTATATTAGCTGGCCTCCACAAGGATATTGCCCACGGATGTTTTTATTTTCGAAGTGGAGTTTTTCAATGAATGCCGATTTGAGCAAGGCCAAAGTAGAGGTATCGTCGAAGAGTTTAAGCAAGGTAAGTTGTACTACTAAGGTTGAAAAATCCCCGATGTTGCCATTTAGTACTTTGGTCATTACTCCAAAGATTGAAAAATATGAGGCTAATTTGTTGCCGGTGGGCGAAAAGATTACGGTGACAATCACGCTATCTCCTAAAAATATCATCAGTTACGATTTTTCCGTAATTGATCCAAAATAATTGCATTTCTCATTTGCATAAGTTCTGAAAAACAATTATTTTTGCACCCTTGTTTTGAGAAACATCAAAACTCGACTGCACGCGTGGCGTAATTGGTAGCCGCACCAGACTTAGGATCTGGCGCCGCGAGGCGTGGGGGTTCGAGTCCCTTCGCGTGCACTCATCCAAAAAATGGAACAGCCTGTTCCATTTTTTGTTTATGTTGAACTGTTTAAATATAGCTATCGCGTGAATATCCGTTTAGAAAAACACAATCCCTTAGAAGCAACAGTCGTTATCGACTTAGACAAAAACGACTATCAATCAAAAGTTGATTCTCAACTTAAAAAGATACAAAAATCAGCCAACATTCGCGGTTTCCGTGCTGGAAAAGCCCCGATGGGAATGATTCAGAAAATGTATGGCAAGTCTGTACTCGCTGAAGAAATTCAAAACATGGCTTCTGATGCCCTTAACCAATATATCGAAGATGAAAAGTTGGACATTTTGGGTTACCCAATTGGTAGCACTCATATTGAAAGCGATTTAGACATCGACAACAAAGAAGAATTTAGTTTTGCCTTCGATTTAGGATTGGCACCAGAATTTGATTTGGCTGTTTCTAGTAACGATAGTTTAGATTTATTTGCGGTAACTGTTACAGACAAGGAAGTAAGCGAAGACATCGATTACGCGCGTAAAAGACACGCCAAAATGGAAGAGGCTGAAACTTCAGACGCTGAATCCATTGTGTATGCCGATGTAACAGAATTAGACGAACAAAACAATGTACTTGATGGCGGCGTAAGCACCAAACCAGTGAGTTTTGTGCCAAGCATGATAGAAGATGCAACTTTACAAGCTGCTTTCATTGGAATTCAACGCGGTTTTGTAACCACTGCTGACGTAAGAACGTTATTTAACAACAACGAATCTGTGATTACCAATGCATTGGGTTTACCGAAAGAAGGTATTCAAGATTTGTCAGCTGCATTTACAATAACTGTTACGGATATTAAAGCCCGCATCGTTCCGGAATTAAACGAAGACTACTTCAAAGAAGCTTTGCCAGGCGAAGAAGCGCCTAAAACAGAAGAGGAATACCGTGCTAAAGTTAAATCCAACTTAGAGCACTATTATCAAAATGAATCAAACTTATGGTTAGACCATGAAATCGGTCATTTGCTTATGCAGAAACATACTTTTGAATTGCCTGATGCGTTCTTAAAACGTTGGTTGTTGGCCACCAAAGAAGATACCTATAATGCAGAAAACATCGACGAAAAATACGAGTTGGAAAAAGATGCATTAAAGCGCAGATTGATTATTGACAAAATTGCAGAAGAAAATAAACTTCAAGCTGAGCAAGAAGAAGTAATTTTAGAAGCCAAGATTTATTATGCAGGAATGTATCGTCAGTACGGAATGAATATTAATCCAGACGACGAATTTATTGCACAAACTGTCCAAAAAAGATTGGGTGAAAAAGAATTTTTGAGCCAAATGGCAGACCGTGTAATTTACAGGAAAGCATACGATAAAGTGCGTGAAATCATCACCATAGCAAATAAATCTGTAAGTGTAGAAGACTATTTCCAACATGTGAATGCACATAAAGAAAAACATGGGGAATAACCTTTTATATTTATCTTTGTTAAAATAGCATTATGGACTACGGTAAAGAATTTAAAAAATACGCTACCAAGCATTTGGGAATCAATAGCTTGTATGTAGATGAATATACAAAAATCACAGCAGGGGTAAACGGCATCTATAATTTAACGCCCAATATCATTGAAGAAAGACAGATGAACGCAGTTTCTATGGACATCTTCTCTCGTTTGATGATGGATCGCATTATCTTTTTAGGTGTTCCCATTTACGACGACGTGGCCAACATTATCATGGGTCAATTGTTGTTTTTAGAAAGCACCAATCCAAACAGAGACATTCAAATTTACGTGAACAGTCCTGGAGGAAGTGTATACGCTGGTTTGGGTATTTACGATACCATGCAATACATTAGTTCTGATGTATCCACCATTTGCACAGGAATGGCAGCAAGTATGGCCGCTGTATTAATGGCTGCTGGAGCTGCAGGCAAACGCACAGCGCTTCCTCATAGTCGTGTGATGATTCACCAACCTTTGGGTGGAGCACAAGGACAAGCGAGCGACATCGAAATTACCTATAAGGAAATCTCTAAATTGAAAAAAGAATTATACGATATCCTTTCAAACCACTCTGGACAATCCTTTGAACAAATCGAAAAAGACAGTGACCGCGACCATTGGATGACTGCACAAGAAGCCAAAGAATATGGCATGATTGACGAAGTGTTGGGAAAAAGAGGGTAGTAAATACGTATGAAAACTAAAGGTCAAACCTGCTCCTTTTGCGGAAGAAAAAAAGAGGAAGCCATCATGTTAATTTCGGGTTTGGAAGGCCACATCTGCGATCAGTGTGTGGAACAAGCCCATGTTATTGTGGCCAAAGAGTTGGGTGTTAGTGCTACTTCTGCACCTTCTACCCTTTCTAAATCCACTTTAGAAAATACGGACAAAACCCCACTTCCAACTCCCGCTTTCATTAAGGAACATTTAGACCAATATGTAATTGGACAAGACGAAGCGAAACGCACACTTTCTATTGCCGTTTACAACCATTACAAACGCATTCAACACAAACATCAGGCCAACGAAGTTGAACTAGAAAAAAGCAATGTGTTGCTTTTAGGGGAGACGGGAACAGGTAAAACATTGCTTGCCAAATCTTTGGCTAAACTTTTGAACGTTCCTTTTTGCATTGCCGACGCAACTGTACTTACCGAGGCCGGTTATGTAGGTGAAGACGTAGAAAGTATTTTATCTCGTTTGTTACAAGTGGCAAATTACAAACCTGAATTGGCCGAACGAGGCATTGTTTATATTGACGAAATCGACAAAATAAGCCGCAAATCCGACAATCCTTCCATTACCCGCGATGTAAGCGGCGAAGGTGTTCAACAAGGTCTTTTGAAGATTTTAGAAGGAACCATTGCCAATGTGGCGCCTGAAGGAGGTCGCAAACATCCCGACCAAAAATACATTAAAATCGATACTTCGAACATATTGTTCATTTGTGGTGGAGCCTTTGATGGCATAGACAAAATGATTGGACGCAGATTGCAAAATCAATCCGTTGGTTTCAAACGCAACGAACAAAAAGACATCAATCCCAAAAGATTGTTGTCTCAAGTAACTCCAGCCGATTTGAAAAGTTATGGATTGATTCCTGAAATCATTGGACGAATTCCAATTATAACAGCATTGGAACCTTTAGACAAAGAAGCCATGCGCAACATCCTTACAAAACCAAAAAATGCCATCATTAAACAATATCAATTGATGTTTGAATTGGAAGGTGTTACGTTGCTGTTTGACGATGATGCCATCGATTATATTGTGGACTTGGCATTTGAAAATAAAATTGGCGCCCGTGGATTGCGTGGTATTTGTGAAACCATTTTGAAGAAATTCATGTTTGAGATTCCATCTTCCGATAAAAAACGCAAAACCATCCGACTAACCAAAAAAATTGCGGAAGAAGAATGGGGTCACATTCAAAATCTGAAATACGCATCTTAACATAATATTAATGGTATTTTTCTATTCGGGAATTGCATTATATTGCAACCCGAATGGAAAAAAACAACAAAAAAGTATTGCGCGCATGGACCATGTACGATTGGGCCAACAGCGTTTACTCTCTGAGTATTACTTCTGCTATGTTTCCCGTATTTTACGGCATTTATACCCCAGATAGTATGAGTATAGGCGGTTATACAGTGAAAAACACCGTGCTTTTTGCCTATTTTTTGTCTTTGGCTTATCTCATTAACTCACTTTTTGTGCCCTTTCTTTCAGGCGTTGCCGATGCCAAAGGCAATAAAAAGTCATTTATGCGCTTTTTTGTAATTCTTGGTAGTGTTAGTTGCAGCAGTTTGTTCTTTTTTGATGGCAGTAACTATCTTTATGGACTAACGTGTTTTCTTCTGGCAACACTTGGGTTTGCTGGTAGTTTGGTATTCTATAATGCCTATTTGCCAGAAATTGCCACCCCCGAAAGATTCGATAAATTGTCTGCTCGCGGCTTTACGATGGGCTACATTGGAAGCGTTATATTGCTGATATTAAATATCTTATTCCTGCAAAAATCGCATTGGTTTGGGCTACCAAAACCCACCGCAACCGATAATTTGGCTTTCCGTGTTGGGTTTTTAACAGTGGGAATTTGGTGGTTTGTTTGGTCACTTTGGCCTTTGTACGTATTGCCCGGAAAAACGGAAGGAAAAAAAGGAGTAAGTATTTGGAAAGGATACGGAGAACTCAAAAAAGTATTCAAAGAAGTATCAACTGACAAAGCTGTAAAGATCTTTTTGGCCGCATTTTTTGTTTATTCCATGGGTGTTCAAACGGTTTTGTATGTGGCCACATTGTTTGGACAAAATGAACTGAAATTAGAATCTTCCGACATGATAAAAACCATCTTGTTAATACAAGTAATTGGTGTGGCTGGAGCGTACTTTTTTGCTTGGTTGGCCGATTATAAAGGAAACAAATTTGCCATCGTTTTGGCCTTATCTATTTGGTCAATTGGATGTGTTTTGACTTATTTTATCCAAGAAAAACAGCCCAATCAATTCTTTGGTTTGGCTTGTTTGGTAGGTACTGTAATGGGTGGTATTCAAAGTATTTCGCGGGCAACCTTTGCAAAACTCATTCCTGGCAATAAAGACAATACTTCATTTTTCTCGTTTTACGAAGTCACAGAGAAAATTGCCATCGTAATGGGAACATTTGCTTGGGGATTGGTAGAACAAATTACAGGCAACATGCGAAGCGGAATTACCGTGTTGATGGTATTTTTCTTGATTGGAATTGGTCTTATGTTGTTCCTTAAATCCGATAAAATAGGTCCAAAACGCAAGGCAGTATTAAGCCATTCCGAATAAGGCTTTAATAGACATCCAAACAGCCCGTTTTTCTGAATCCGCAGACGCTGCAGTTTCCGCAGATGGCAAATTTAAAATGGCTGTTTTTGGCGATATCTGCAACAATTTTCCTGATTCTTTTTCGCTGTTATCGGACCATATTAACACATATTGGGTGTTGTGTGAAATTTCTAACGGAAGTATTTCATCTATTTCAAGGATTTCAAGGTTACTTGAATTTAAAGGATGTCCATTGATTTTTACCGCTTGCATTATTTTAGAAACCAAAGCCAAGGAATCATACTGGTTTGACTTTATTACAATATTCAAAACCATTCGCCCTTGAGTTGAAAGCAAAATGGGTCTTTCTTCGTTTTTGTGGGATGTTTCATCGTTTTCTTTAGGAATGTTCTCTGAAATCACAGCAATTTCTTTGACTTTATATTCTTCCTTAATTACATATATACCATTGCGATACAAATCGGAATATGCCAAGGGGTTTTCAATATTTTCGTTATTGTTATTCATCAGTCGTGGTTTTACGCTATTTTTGAATCAGATGGAGTTCGAAATTAAGGTTGAAAAGTTAAAAGAAAGCAGAATTTCTCAGTTTGATCCAAAAAATATTGGTTTTGGAAAACTCTTTACCGACCACATGTTTGTTTGTGATTATGAAGGGGGTGAATGGAAAGATTTCCGGATTGTGCCTTATGGTCCATTTCAATTGAGTCCAGCCACAAGTGCTTTGCATTATGGTCAAGCCATATTTGAAGGAATGAAAGCGTTCGCCAGTATCAAAAACGAACACGACATTTGCTTATTTAGACCGTTAGACAATGCAAAACGCCTGAATATTTCTGCCGAAAGAATGGCCATGCCTATTATTCCTGAGTCTATTTTTATGCAAGGACTACATGCTTTGTTAGATTTAGACAGGCAATGGATTCCACGTGAAGAAGGGGGTGCATTGTATATGCGTCCATACATGTTTGCCACCGATGATTTTATTGGTGTAAAACCTTCTGAAAGATATACTTTTGCCATTTTCTGTTGTCCAGTGGGACCCTATTATAACAAAGCACTGCGTGTAAAAGTGGAGGAAGAATACAGTCGGGCGGCTCCAGGTGGCGTTGGATTTACAAAATGTGCAGGCAATTATGGAGCTTCACTTTATCCAACAGCACAGGCCCAAAAAGAAGGATATGACCAAATTTTATGGACAGATCCCATCGAACATAAATGGATAGAAGAGACAGGAACAACCAATTTTTTTGCTGTAATAAACGATACCATTGTTACCCCTGCGTTAACGCAAACCTTATTGGCTGGTATAACGCGTAACTCGGTGA
>Ga0247843_1009308_pt1 | contig 10978 bp, 10 predicted proteins | sample LaCruzMarch2017__FD_192420 | JGI IMG/M metagenome (GOLD analysis project Ga0247843, IMG submission 192420) | Freshwater microbial communities from meromictic Lake La Cruz, Castile-La Mancha, Spain - LaCruzMarch2017_8m | ecosystem: Environmental > Aquatic > Freshwater > Lake | place: Spain...
TATATTTCTTTTGCTTTTTAATGAGAAGCGCGACTCATCTTTCCCTTCCGGTTTGTGGATTGTCCTCTTTTGGCTTCCCGCCGAGACGTTGAGTTTAAAACGACTCCTAGGTAAAAACAACGATATAATCGGCGGGAACATCGATTCTCTTCTCTTCCACCCTTCTCGCGGGAACCCTTCCGTTGAACTCGCTTTTTCTAGCTGCACGAACTTGGTTGGACGAAAAATCGACAAAATCTGAATTCAATTTCCTTCCAACTCCCCAACCCCTCGCGTTAGACAGCGTTGCGTTGAGTGTGTCGCGACTACTTTGCCGTAAACTAAACGGAGGAAGAGTTTGCAAGCCACATACCGGGTGAAATATAGAAAGCATAGGTCAAAGTGTCGCGTTGCCACAATATATATATAATTGAGATTGAAAAGTTGATTAGCTAGCATAGAAGAAGAGAGATCTATCACGCGTACATTAGAAGAGGTAAATCATGATGCATCGTCATTCGCGATCACGATCACGAGGCGTCGCTGCACGTGAAATGGAGGTCCGACAACCAGTCGAAGATGGTCGTAGCTCGTCGCATCATCAGTCTTCACAGCAAGGAGCAGGAGGAGGAGGAGGGGGATGGCCCAGTGCTCCAATGAATACAGTCGGCACGCCTCACCAGCAGCATCATCGTGGTAGTAGCTCGGCGGTACAACACCAGCAGCAACACGGTATGACGACACCGCCACCTCCACCAGCTCACATGCCAGTGACTCCTCACTCGTGCCCTCCTGCCACGTACACTCCACACCACCACGACGCCGGCGTTGGTCATCATGGAGGAGGACAGCATAGTAGTGCAAACTCCACAACCTCATCAGCATACACTAACTTTCCAAAAACACGATGCTATCGTCTCAATTTAGAACGTCCGTTCGACATATCCCTTCAAAAATCACCACTGGGCAGAGATTATAGTGGTCCACCAGTACATGAATGTGATTTACCCCCAGCACAAGGCCCGGTTGAATATATCCCACCAGTACATTTATGTTCCAAGGAAGAATTAGCGCGACGTCGTTGTCATTCATGGGGTGGTGCTACTGGAACAACAACTGGTCAGGGTGAGGCAGGAACAGTGGCAACGAGCTATACTGGTGGACCGAACAGTACCATCCCATCGGAATTATTAGATAATTTACATGTTAGCATGTCAGACGAATCCACATCTCCGTCAGACCCAACAAGTATAGCTATTAGCACTGCACGTATCTTTCGTGGTATCGTCGTAGATCGACATGGTGTAATAGTATCAATGAACCCACGTGCTATGCGTTCTTCACGTGGCAAGGATGGAAAAGGAGGTGCGGCGGGTGTAGGTGGAGGGACAGCAAAGATGGGTGAAAAGTCAAGACAGGCTGCCAAGATTGATAAAGCGAAAGATTTAATTGATGACTTTGTTGAAAATGGACCTGGTGGTGCTGGTGGTGCTGGAAGTGTAGGGAATGCCATGAGTGATGTAAGTATAGTCTTTTGGTTCGTCCTTGTGTGTTTGTGTGTGTGTGTGTTGTAATAGTAGTAGTCTCAAAGCTCTCTTTACTCTTTGTATTTTGTACTAACAAATGATACTCTTCTTTTTCATATGTCCTATCTTATTCACAATCCTCCGGCTAAAAAAACACAGGAGGAGAATGATCCAACCAAAATTGTAAGTCTCTTTGTCATGGGTGAATACGAGGACCTTAATGATCTCGTGCGTGACGGATCCAAGAAGTTGCGTGAATCCAAGACACTTCCCGATGAAGAGTTATTACGATACAATCGTCCACGACAATTCCTGAATCTACATGGTGGTCATCATGTCAGTTCCGTTGGTGGTACTACTCATGGGAATAATATGATACCATTCAGTCCCAACAGTACACACTTTAATCATGCCAATACTCTCTCTCCCTACGGCGGGGATGCCACCATGAGTGGTACGTCCAGTAACGGCACAGGCGGTACCGGCTCCGATGGTCGGTTACGTAAACGTGTCTTTTCGGCCGAGAAGGGTCGGGCGATATATCACAAGGTACTTGGGAGTACACCCAAGATTAAAAGTAATCCTCGAGATACACGTGCCTCTTCCTCGTCCGGTAATGGTGGGAGTGGGAGATCGGATGCCAATAACCTCAACAAGTCCCAACAACAGCAGGCACAGTCGTCGAATCAGCAGGGCCAGTCGCAGCAACAACAATCGACATATAGTCCAAACTACTTTCCAACACAATGTAATTTTTTTCCAAATAATAATGATTGGACTGAAGTATTAGGGTTTAGTGTCAATTCATTATGGAATTGTGGTGCTAATGGTGATTTAACACCAACGATGAGTCCGCATTCCAATCCATCAAGTCCGACCCATAATGGTGCGGGGTCACCCACGAATCAACAGTCGCAGCAGCATGGTGGAGGAGGGTATAGTAGTGTACCACCCCAATCGCAGTATCCACAAGGATCCACTCCTGGCTACGGTGGTGGCACATCTGCTGCCTCGGGGTATCACAATCATCAAGGATACAACAGTGGCTCTGCCAATGGTGGTGGTGGTACAGACTATGGCAGTGCGGCATATAATAATGTCACACCAAGTCAATATAATAGTAGACGGAATAATGATGAAGGTCGTAATCCAAGCTATGGATATGGACGGGGTCATAGTGGTGCTGGAGTACGAGACACCGTAGTCATGTAATTTGGAGGGAGGGGGCCGCCAAGCGGATATGTATCACAAGTAAGAAGAGGTGCTATGTGCAAGAGGAGACTCTTGCTATTGACGTGCACTTCAACCATTTTGTTGCCTCGTCCAACAAAACATTACACAGTAGTAGTAGAACCAAAGCTAGTTAGATAAATTTGGTAATTCAAACAATGCATACAAATCATTGTCTCTTCTGCTAAGTATATTTTATACATGTCATGATTTTCTTTTACGGATTGACTCAAGCAATTCCTGTCGTGGATCGACCGCTTTCCAATTCTTTTCGGTTGAATCGGTACCATCTACTCCCTCTAGCTTGTCTTCGGTATCATAAATCTCTTTTAATAATGGATCCAAAGTTTGCTTATATGTCACTCCTTTTAGGAAATCTTGCTTGACACTTGCTGGTGCCTCACTCAGCATGCGATTTACCAATAGTACCCTCGATGCCCTACGTGCTATCTTTGTGTCAATGTGTCTTATTCTTTCAGGTACTGAATCGGCAGACTGAATCGGCCTACGTTCACTCGGTAGACTATCTCTCCTACTCTTGATCGAAGCTAACAATGCTTGGTGAGGATTACTGCCTTTGCTTTTACCTTCAAGCTCCGACGATGAACTCTCTTGTTGGTCACTCCCATGCGAGCCGATATTATTAATCTTTTGAACTGCTGCTCTTGCTGGATCTGTCCATTGATCGGGATTATTATTAGTACTCGACCCATCAACGACCTCAGTCGATTCCACAATAACCTCAGTCTTGTTCGGTTCCGCAATAATGATTGTACGCAGTGCCGCTTTGAATTTACTTGATATGTCTTTCCCTTGACCTGAAAATGTTGGTATGTTCAGCACATTAACCTTGTCTGTAACATCCACATGTGGTTGGAATGACGATGCTTTTAGCATCTTCAATGGTGTTCGAGCGGTGTTAGGAGTATTCTTTGCCATTTTGTCCTTCCCCAAGAACACAGTTTCCTTCTTATCGGCTTTTCTTCTCTGCACCTCCACTCTCTGGTCATACTTCTTGACACCGCTCTCGAGGGACTGGGCAAAGTTTGACAGAACTTGCAATAGTGCCGATGCCGATCGCTCTCCACCTTCCTCACCACAGTATACTGCAAGACCCTGCGATAATACAATGTAAGACGAAAGTCAAAATATAAATGGTGTCAATGCGTATAAAATACTGGCGGCGATACAACTACAGAAAGCACTGTACATACCTTACAAGCTCTGATGGCCGCGTCTTGATCTTTCTCCGCAAGGGCAAGGGTGGATTTAGACTCATTCAAAAAAATCTGTAATCGATGAACCCCAGGAGTGTATGTCGGTGATTCCTCGTCTATATCTGCGCTTTGAGGTATCTGTTTGTTCTTGATTGCTGCAAACAATGCATTTCTAGGATCGTCGTCCTCATACTTTGAGCTCCTCGATTTAATCTCAGCAAACAACGCACCTCTTGGATGATCATTGATACTAATTTCATCTTCTATCTTCTTCGACATGCTACGCGTAAGGCGCTTCGAGGATTGATCTCGTTTCATACTCGTAAGCTCACTTTTACAAAGCTTGTAATCATTCCGAAGCAAGGTCAAATTGTTCATAAGATCACCTATCGACAGTCGACAAGAATCTTGAATTGTGGGGAACTCAGACATTAACAGTAGCGTTTCCCTATCACCCTTTTCAATGAATGATTCAACGATATAATCTAAAATTGTTGTCTTTCCATCAGCACTCTTAGTTTGTGATAGCTTCGGAAGACTTTCGAACTTGAATGCCTCCACGCCTCCATCGAGCGTTCCTGCATTCATCAAGTTCCCAATATTTAGTACCATCTCCAACACTTGAATAAGCTTTTCACTATCCATAATCTGACCGCAGACTACTTGTAACGCAGTAAAGCCTGCCCTTGCCTCCTTGACATTCTCGTCGAATGTGGACATGGCACGCATCACCTTAACCTTATCCTCAATGCGCTTGATCGGGACTAGGTGGCGAAAGAATAATTCAGCAGTGATAAGCCTATCATCATCCCCACTGTACTTCTTAATTGACTGTATTTCATTTGCTGATGGCAATAGATTGGGTATAAATTGGACCCGTTCACTGTCAATTTTATAATCTGGATCAATATCATTAATTGTTTCTGCCAATGAACGGAATGTAAAATCATTAAATGCCTTGAGACTGATCGCCACATTATTAGCACGTGTGAGATCTAACAGCTTGGCCATGTCGTTCGTGTCCTCTTGACCGACAGTCATCTTCTTCGTCGTGGCATTATTATGTTTCTTCTGAAAGACTTCCTCAAGCTTTTTAATATCCAATTCTTCCGGATTTGTTGATATAAGCTTACGTTTCTTCTTAAGCTCAGTCCGTCCAAATATACTTTTCTCAAGAAGCTCCGGCGCCAAGTTCGACGTTGTCCAATGAAATGCGATTGTTTTTGTCTTCTTATTATTTGTTGCTTGGACAAGTGATTGTTGGTCTAACAAACCTATACTACTACTGCTACTACCACTAATATCGACCTCCTTGCCAATGACAGCATCCATAATCTTATCAATGACACCTTCTTGCTTCATCTTATGCCGAATCGCATCCTTTGGAATGCAAACCTTTAACATGTTGCGATACTTCGTTGCTATTGCCTCCTCATCCTTTGACAGTGTTGGACATAGTGCGTTGGTATTCTTCGTCGGCAGGTCAGGAGCTGTATCACTCTCATCAACTCTACTGTCAGACAATTGCGTTGCATCTCCAGCTATCACAGATACAATCTTCAAGTCGATACCATCCAGGCCCATCTTGTGTTTGACATCATCAAGTGGGATACCGACCTTGAGCATCTTGCGATACTTGGAAGCTATAATTTCCTCATCACTCGTCAGTTGAGTTGCACCACCTGCTGCCCGTGGTAACGGTGTAATATCATCACACACGGATTTGACAATGTTCGAACTCACTCCCTCAATTGCCATCTTATGCCGTACACCATCGATGGGGACACCCATTTTCATCATGCTGCGATACTTGGCAGCAATCGTCTCTTCATCGTCAGTGAGATGCTTGTCGTCGTTAACATTGTTCGCATTCGTGATCTCATCGAGAACAGTGGCCATGATAATCGGAGCTATATCGTCCGATGTCATCTTATGACGGACTGCATCTGGAAGTATACCCATCGATAGCATTTTGCGATACTTGGATGCAGTAATCTCATCTTCGTAAGATAGGGTGGGTTGATGTATCTCTCCAACAACATTCTTCACAGCAGTTGATGTAGTATTATTATCTGCGTCAACGATTGATGAGTTGGTAATGATGGACGTTGTTGTTGGTGGTGACAAAGCCACTTCCATCACTTGCATACCACCCTGCGGCGATAAACATGTCAATCGTAGCTTCGTACGGTCACTCTGTGAGAATTGACGATACCGATCTAATAATCTTTTTTCATCCTCGGCTAGATCATTCGACACAACATTGACAGTTCTCATTTCAGTCTCGTGAATACTTTTCTTTTTGTCATCGGCACCACCGTACCCCTTCTCTTTCGTAGCAACCAATGACGTCGTTATTGGTGATGTAAAGTTGGCCGTTGTGGTAGTAATGGCAGTAGTGCCGCCACGGCAATTATAAAATGCCTGTGCAAAGTCCAAACAAACATTGGCACTGTTAAACAATAACGATGTTTGACCATGTACATGCGAAACATCCACGCCGGTGGCCTCGACGTTTAATGTTAATGAACGTATTTCCGACCGTAAACAGCTCCATGTTACGCGTGCAATACGTTTTGATCCAACGTTAATTGTTGTGGTAGTGACTGCGGCACTGGTATTCACGGTGAACAATACCAATCGTCGAACGATAACAAAAGTATTATCAATGATCTCCTCTTCTTCGCTAATGCTATTTTTACTCGATTCGAGAGGAAAGATCATTACCTCATCATCACCGTAGTCGTCATCCTTCACACTATTTGACGATACGTCAGTTTTGTTCTCGTTTAGTAGTGTATCCAAATTTATTATATCGCCCACGTTGAATAATGATGCATTTGACACCGATGATGATGATGATGCTAATGTTGTGGCGTGGCCATTATTTGTTGCTATTGTGGCCGTACGAGACAAGACATGATTACTACTAGCAGTAGTAGTATTAATCGGCGATGTCGTTGGTGTAGATTTTGGCGTAGTACGCAAATAATGAACATTTGACCAGGATGGTACCACCACCACACCAACCCCCCCCTCCTTGGTCGGATCGGTAGTATCAGTACTTATCATCAACGGTGACAATGACAATGATGTCGATGACGTGCGTGACTTTTTACGTGGTGAATCACGATTCACATGACGAAGTTTGACGGTACCAAACGGCGAAATATTAGTAGGACTATTACTACCGCCGCCGACATTAGTAGGAGTTGGGAGAGGAGAGGATATTATTTCCGATCGACCTAACTTTCCTTTTGTACTACTCGTAACAACAACAATAGATGTTGCAGTAGTTTCATCCTTCCTCATTGTTGTAGTTGATGATGACGATGATAATTCCTCATTAGGTCGTTGTTTCCTACTCGATCGGCCAATTTCCTTATAATAACGTTTATCATTCACTAATTGACAATTACTTGTCATGAATCGTCCTTTAATACGTTCATTGGACATTAGGTTGCGATGTATTATTGTTAATGTTTCTTGTGTTTGATTATCCATCTTAATCCTCTTGGACTTCTTCTTCGTCGTATTATTCGTCATTGTTGATTCATCATTTACACCATTATTGCTGGCATTATCATCATTGTTGGTACATAATGGCACTTGCACTTCTCGACCGCAAAGACTTTGAAAGCTCGACCATAATTCAGTATGATCGCCAGATACCTCCCGACATAGACCATTAATGAATGCTCGAAACTTGACATCATCATCTACTACATTACTTTGTTGCTGCCGTTGTTGTTGTTCCTCGTCGTCGTTGTCATCATATCGAACTTCTTCCAACACATCCCCACCTTTCATGTCTCTACATGACGACGAGTTATCGTTTGTTAATCGTGGTGCCATAATATCATTAGTCGTCATACCATTCCTCGTAACGTTTGTTTCTGCCGTTGCTTCTATTGTTGTTGTTGCTTCTGTCGTTGCAGTTGATATGAGCAATGCCTCCATTCGTTCTTTTAATCCTATTACATTACTTGTCATTTCCACCGTTGTTGTTGTTGTTAGTGGGACTACTACTACTTCTTCTTTGTAATTGTCCATTATTCTTATCAAACCACCACCACCAATACCACCAATACATTTCTCCTCCTCTCCTTCCCTCATCTCCTTCTCGGTGAATAATAATGTATCATCACTAATGGCATCACTAATGGCATAACTACTAGCATTATTATAACTAGTAGACGTGCTGCTGCTACTAGTTATAATACTACTACTACTACTAATTAGTAATGCCTCCATACGTGCCTTTAATCCCATCGCCGCCATTGGCTTGGCCACCACTCCTCCCATACTACTACTACTGCTACCATCATTATTTTCATTATTATTACATGATAGTTTCTTCGCAACGATCGGCGGCGGCGGTGGTAGTAGCATTGGAGAAGAAGAAGATGATGACGATCGAGCGACGGCAGGAATGTCGTTGTTGGTGGTGGCGGCGGATGATGGCGGTGGTGGTCGTCGTAATACTCCGATCACGACGTCTTTTGCCATCATCTTCTCATCATGAATAATGCCGTCGTCGTCATCGTCGTCGCTACTACTTTTACTTTTACTCGCACTACTACTACCGGTTCGCGATAACGGAGTAGCAGTAGTAGTGGTGAATGAGTCGACGGTCTTCTTCGTCGTCGTCTTTTGTAGGAGTAACATCTTTTTTGTCGACGACGATTTGCCACTACCATTATTATTGTTGCTGTTGTTGTTGTTGCTGGCATTAAGAAGTTGTTGTTGAACTTGTTTGTCGTTGTGAGTCCGTTGCTGCTGCTGTTGCGACTGGTGCATGCCTAAATATTTATCCAACGCTCTACGCGTCGTCGTCGTTGTTGGTCTTGCATCCTCCTCCCTTCCTTCGGCCATACCGCACTTATCTCCCAATGACGTCGCCTCGTTGTTCGTCGGTTGTTGCGAATGTCGATGATCCTCCCCCCCACGACTACTGTTGTTGGATGACGAAGATGACGATGCGGCGGAAGGATGCGAAATCGAGGAGCGCCGCTCGTCCTCGATTTCCCGCCTTCGATCGTCGACGCCGGCGGCCGCGGCGGATGGCGCCGAAAGTATCGACCGCGCACGCCGGCGTCGTGCCGCGAACAATCCCTGAAATACGCCATCGTTGCTAGTCGATGCCGTGTTGGAGGCGTGGAATGCAGCGCGCTGTTTGGCCGTCGTCGTCGAACTCATGATGCGTACTTATAAAATTATCCACACGCGGCGAGCGGTGCCCTGGATGTCGTTTTTCGCGAACAAATTGTTATATGGGTGCCCTCTCCAGACTCTTTTTCGTCGATCGACGTATCTCACTTAACAGTGCTCTGGTGCTGCTACTGCAATACTACCATTGAAGATGACACGCCGTACGATCTCAACAGTCGTTGGTCATTGGAATTTTGGCGCGAGTTTGGGATCGTTTGGAATGAAACAATATAAATGATGAACGAAGCGTATTGACGAGGGTATCACGCCGTGGTGGTTTAAAAAAGGGAAAGAGTGTTGTATGTAGAGATCTCGCTAAAAATGCGCAGCAACAACAAACAACAGATTACTTTATATCCTTGAGAAGTATGTAGTTTCAACCCCCTCATTTGCCCGTTTTCGTATCATGCGGATGGCACCGACAATGAATAAAGTTACGCATATATCTACCCTCTATCATTACAACATGCATACTACTAATTCATCCCAAATTCTCTCTCATCCCCCTTTCACACACACTTCCAATCTCTCTCTTTTCAAACACACCACACAATCCAATCGCACACCCTACGCAATTGTATTATCATTCAAGAATCGTGCCTCGCTTTCCATACCTATCATCCCATCATCATCATCATCCAAACTCAAATCGCCCTGCATGATCACGCGATCGCTTTCGTCCTTGTGCATGCTCGCGTCCCGTAGCAGGCAGTGCACTCCGCATATAAAGCCGGACGTCCCGATGGTCATCCAAAAGATGTGATTCAGTAGCCAAATCAGCACCAGGACGGATATTCCCGACATGGCAATCGTGGCCTGTTTTTGGGTAATGGTGATCCCTGTTTGTGTGCGGAAATAATGGAGAGTAAAAGAAGGTGTGCATCGTTCAGAAAAAAGCACACACATTTGACAAAACAAATTCATCAAACATGTATTTGTGTGATGAACGAGGTATATAACACTTCATCCCTCCTCCCCCCCCACACACTCGAAATATATGACGTACCTTTAACGACAATCGATCCTTCGGCCGTGGCCCGTATCAACCCCAACCAGGCAAATCCGAGTAAACCAATACCGATAATGGCACTGGGACTGATCAACAACGTCAAGGCGAATAGCACCACCGTCACCGCCATGTAATTCAGGTAAAAGAAACTGATATTGTGCGTGACGCGCGCGGTGATCAGACTCGGGACCCTTTCGACGTAGAACGGCTGTTCCTCGCCGATGCCGAAGAATATCGTGGGCGGACGTAAATTTTGACGATTGAATATGCGCGTTTTGGCGAGCGATAACGATTCTTGTGCTCCCTTCGTTGTGTTAGTTATTGGTGGTATATATTTTCACATGGTGTGGTGTAAGTGTGTGTAAATAGAAATGAAATAATTTGTGGAAAGAGTGATTTTTTTTTCGTGAGCAGAGAGAGAGAGAGAGAGGTGTTTGGGCGTGTGTGTGTGAGAATAATAGGGTCGAGAAAAGAAGGAACAATGTAATATATTATTGACTCCATTGTCCCCCCCCCCACAATTGTTAATATGACGGTTTTTTTCTTTCGAGAAGATCCGAGGGAGCAAAGGAACCAAAAGAAGTATTTCGTTCGATGTCATTCACACGCACCCATGCACAAACACACAGGACTAGATACTTTTTTCTTTCTTCTTATTCTCACCTGAGGTAGATTTTGTTGTGCCGATGCCAATACTGATGATGCGCCAGATTTATCCCATGCACTCTTTCTGTATTAATTAATGATTATTATGATGAGAGTGTTTAGAGTATAATTATGTAAAGTAATAATTGAATATATTGAGT
>Ga0247843_1009310_pt1 | contig 10977 bp, 8 predicted proteins | sample LaCruzMarch2017__FD_192420 | JGI IMG/M metagenome (GOLD analysis project Ga0247843, IMG submission 192420) | Freshwater microbial communities from meromictic Lake La Cruz, Castile-La Mancha, Spain - LaCruzMarch2017_8m | ecosystem: Environmental > Aquatic > Freshwater > Lake | place: Spain...
TTACGGTTGGCGCGATAGCTCTGCCTTAACATATCTCATTATTTATGTTCTCAATTTAATTATTAATATAAAAAATAAAAATTCAATTTTATTTTTCCGGCATTTTAAATCTTCAAGGGTGTAAAATTAAACATTAACTCTCTTTCTATAATTATCTTTTGTTTCACCTGGGTGTCTATAACAGCAGACTTTTCCATTTGTTGAATTTAAATAGCTGCCTCTATTATCCTGATTAACCCCTCTACATTTTTCATTGAAACCGCATAATGAAACAACTAGTTCATCAAAATTATGTGCATAACGACAATTACTTTTATGAGGACATTTTGTTTTTTCCTTGACAGAACGACACATTTGAGTCTTTTCTTTCTTTTTCGGTTCTTCTGTTGTTTTTGGGATAATATCAGATTGTAATTGACCAAAGTATTTGACTCCTTCAAATTCAATACACTTTTCCTTTTGAAGAAGTGATAAAGCGTAATTCAATTCTTCTGGAATATCATACTTTACAATTTTGACAATTTTGATCTTTTTAACTCCAAGTCTTTCAAGAAAGTTATCAACCAATTCATGTCTATGAATCTTATTACAAAATCGATCGCTATTTTTATTAGAAAAATATCCATCTTTTTCAATCACCATATTACAATTTTTGAAACCACAGTCATTGATTTTCAATTCTTTTTCAGAATGAGCATATGTGCAACCTTTTCTATTACATTTTGTTCCTTCGATCCAAGTTAGACATGGTTTAGTGAACTCAGATGAGGAACCTGAATTATCAACATCTTTCTCAATTTTCTTTTTATTACTCACTTTCATCCAATCAATTTCATCTTCTTTTTGCAAAAAAGATTCATCTTTCTTCACCACAAATTCTTTCTTATTTTGTTTAAATATTTCTGATGAAAGACTCGGATAGTCATCGTCACTTACTACAGACTTTAAAGGCTTTGATTCTTCGTAATCACTGTCATCACTATCATATACAACTTCTACGACAGTTGGCTTTGTCAACCAATTTAACTTGGTTTTCATGACTTCCTTATATTCGTCATTATGTTTTTCATCGCTTTTGTTGGTATCATAATTATTATCAAACTTATCAATCGATTTCAAGGCGATAGGTTTAGGAGCAGAAAAACTCTTTAATTTCCCTGTGACATATCGTCTATTATCCTCAATAACGTTATCATAGTCATCATCCGATAATTCAAGACAATTCATATCATCTCCACTGGAATTTTCATCCCAATCACCCCATTGTTTATGTTCAAAAGAATTATCCATATCAGTTTTTGTGCTGTTCATAATCAAGATGATTTTTTTAATCAAAAAATGTTAAAAAAATCAATTTTTTTTTACTTTCTATTTATAATCTCTATTGGTAATGAAGAAATTTCTCTTTTTATATTAAAAAAAGAGCGACGCGAACGCCATAGAGCACGACTCATTTTTCTATTTTGTTTAAATATATATCTATTAGATTTCACAAATTCTCTTTTTTGTTTATTTTTTAAATTATAAGCATCTCTTAACTTTGTGTATTTTAAATATATATTTTTTAACTTTTTAGACGTGTTTTTTTTGCTTCTACAAAAAGCAAGTATATGTCTTAATATTGTTCCTTCTGATCTATAAAAATTAGAATTATTTGATGCAACACTTCTACACATAGGACATCCGTCATTGACTCTTAGCCATGTTATTAAACAAGAACTATGAAATTGATGTTTACATTCATCTAACTCGTGTATATGATTTGAATTTAAATTATCTAAACAAATAGAGCAATTTTCGACTAATAATGATTGAGGAGGCGAAACATTACTATCTTGGTATAATCTGATTGGTTCATTCATTTTTTATAATTCATTTTTTGTCTTTATATCACATCAATTTTATTTTTGTATCACATGTATTTTTATATCATGTAATGTATTTCTCAATAAACTCTTCTTTTGAAAAAATGGAAATTCCTAGATCTCGTGCTTGTCTAATTTTAGAAGTTTCTTTTGTATTATCTTTCACTATTAAAATAGTTGTGTTTTTTGAAACCGACGTCATAATCGACCCATTTCGTTTTTCAATATTATTTGAAAGCTCTGAATCTCTGAAACCTGACATTACTATTTTATGACCATCTAAATTATTTTCAACCAGAACATCATCAATTCCTTTTTTAGAAAGTGTAATATAAGGTGAAATGGATTCTATAAATTCTAAAGCATTAGGAATATTTTCTATTATTTTATTTGCCGAAAGATCTGAAAATCCTTCAACATTCAAGATCATTTTTTCCAAGTTCTCTTTAGACGTTTTTGTATTATAAAGTTCTAATAAATCTGGTATATCTTCAAATAATTTTTTCACCTTTCTTTTTCCAATACCAAAACCAAAACATGATGCTGAACCTATTAATAGTGGTATACTCACATTTTGTAATCCTTCATGTATATTATTATATGTTCTTTCAGCCATTTTTTCTCCAAAACGATCTAATTTTTCAAAATCTTTTATACTCGCGGATAAAATTTTTGGTAAAGTGTCATATCCACTTTCAAACATTCTTTCTATAGTTGACACACTCACAAACTTAATTTTCAAATCAGAAAAAAACGATGCTATTTGTTTTATTTTCGAAATAGAATTCTCATCGGATTCAGCTATAATATCAACTTTTGTTTCATTCCATCTATATTCCTCATCTGGGAAATCTGCTGTTGTTGATTTTTTAACTTCAACTATAAACGGTATAACATCATTTGATCTCGTTATAAGAACTATTGAACCTTTTCCTAGATTGTTTTCTAAAATATATTTTGCATTAAAACCCGTCGCATAATTTATTGAAACTCCACATAAATTCACTGGTTTAACCTTTATTCTTGGTTTCAAAACATTCCATTTAGTATGATTCCATTCAACTTCTTCAACAATTGTTTCTGCTATATTATCGTCCATTCTAACCTTAAATGCAAATGCATAATCAGGATTACCACTTATATTTCTTTTATATTTTTTATTAGTATGAATTATCACACCATCTATTTCATACTCAGAAGTTTTCTTAAATTCCAAGAGTTTTTCTGTTAGAATTTCAACGTCTATATCTGATAAAATTAAATGATTTACAACTAGAAATTTATTATTTTTAAGTAAATTAAATTGCTCAAAAGCCGTTATTAAATTATTATTGTTATTTATAATTTCATATGCAACAAAATCAATATCGTTCGCTTCCTCTTTTATGGTTTTTGAATTTATTATACCTGAAACCATATTTCTCGCGTTTGCAAATGTTTTTGCATATTTTTTATCGAAAACATCTTTTCTCATTATAAGTTCTCCTCGGACTGTCAAAGAACAATTCGATTTCGGTATATGCTTTATATATGGTGAAAGATGAGATATATTTGATCCAAATTCACCGTCACCTCTAGTGTAAAGTTTAATTTCATCATTATCCATTAATAGCAAACAACTTACACCATCTAACTTATCCTCGACTATATAAACATCATCTTTGTATTTAGTCAACCATTTATTCACATCATTTTCGTTTTTCATTTTATTCATTGAACCCAAGAAATAAGGTAATTTTATTTCTTTATCGGAAGTTATTTTTGAACCAATTGGAGCAATATAAGTAGTTTGTTCTTTTTGTTGTATTATATCAAGAAGAATGTCGTAAATATTATCTTTAAGAATTATTTCCGAGTCGCGAGTGTTGAAATAAATATCATCACAATAATTTTTAAAATCATGTAATTCAGATAGTTCCTTATTTTGAAATATAATAGTAATTTCAGAGCTGTTAAGTTTATTTAATGTTTTAATTTGCTTGTTCATTTTAAATTTAATATTAAATTTAAAATTATTAAATCAATTTTGCATTTTATTCTAGAATAATTTCTTTTGCGATCTCTTCTTTGACGATCTCTTCTTTGACGATCTCTTCTTTGACGATCTCTTCTTTTGCGATCTCTTCTTTTGCGATCTCTTCTTTTGTGATCTCTTCTTTTGTGATCTCTTCTTTTGTGACTTTCTTCTTTTACCATCTCTATCTAATAATTTTAAACGTTCTTCCGGATGCATAGCTTTATATAAGTAGTCGTTATTTAAATCTTCATACTTATAGTTATCGGATTGAGCAATTGGGCCTTCAGCTAGACAATCTGCAGGTTTTCTGGCACATCTACCTAGTTTGCTTTGATGTGAACCTTTTCCGCAATAATAAGGAACTTGTGATCTACACCAATCTTTTTTTTCATGAAATTTGCCTGTCTGTCCAGTATGAAATATTTCATCATTGAAATATTCATCTATTTCATCTCCAACAACATCTCCAACAGGTTCAACACCAGGATTTTTAATTCCGGCGGTAGGTATAAATAATTTTGCACGTTCTTCCTTAGACATAGCTTTATATAAGAAGTCGTTATTTAAATCTCCATACTTAAAGTTACTACCGGATTGAGCAATTGGGCCTTCAGCTAGACAATCTGCAGGTTGTCTGGCACATCTACCTTGTTTGCTTGAATGTGAACCTTTTCCGCAATAATAAGGAACTTGTTGTCTACAAATTCCTTGTTTTTTCGAATAATTTTTATCATTCGTATTCACATATTGAGTATTAAATGTTTCTTCTTCAGCACTATAAATTTCTTTTTTGTCTGGTGCATCATCAGTCAAGTCGACATCAATCAAGTCGACGCCCTCGGAACTCGAAGATGTTATAGGTATATAAATTTCTGTTTCATCATCAGTCAATTCTTCCTTAGACAAGTCATCAGTCAAGTCTTCATCAGTCAAGTCTTCATCAGTCAAGTCCTTGAACCTAACATGTGGTATAGGTATAGCATCCTCCCAAATACCATATAAATCAAGAGATGGATCAAGAAGTGTATCAAAAGTACCATCATGACGTGCCGATCTCTTCAAAGATTTAACTTTGGTTTCAAATTCATATGTAATTTTTTTTCCAGATCTCATAACAGTTATAGGATTTCTAACTCTTGAGAATTTATAAGCAAAAATTTTATGAGAACTACCTTGTGTGGTTTCTCTAATTGCTATTTTAAATTTTATTGATGAATTGATATTATTTAGTCTACAAACCGAAGAACCCGCTTTCTTAGCGGCAGATGCTGGACTCGACGATTGAAATCTACCACCGACGCTTTTTGATTTAACTCGGCGATCACTAGAATTAATCTTAACTATAGTAAAACTTCTCATTTATTTATTAAATAAAAACAAAAAAAAGAAATTAAAAAAAAAATTGATATAAAAAAAGTATTTTTAAATTGAAAAAACAAAACAAACAATGGGTATTTTTCAGTTTTATTCATGGTTTAGAAAAACCTTTCCGGAAGACATATATAAGGTAGATAAATCTATACATAACGAATTGTCAATAGAAATAGATAACTTATTAATTGATATGAATGGATTATTTCATACTTCAGCCCAAAAAGTATTTAAATATGGTTCATTTAAACCACATTATGACGTCATTATTAAAGAAAATAATAAAACTCATCAGCTTGTTTTCAAAGATATTTGCGAAACATTAGAAAATATTCTCATGACTGTCAATCCAAGAAGGAAAATAATTTTATGTGTTGATGGTCCCGCACCAATGGCAAAACAGTGTCAGCAACGAAAACGAAGATATAAAAGTTCATTAGAAAGAGGAGATGATGATAAAAGTTTTGATTCAAATCAAATGACACCAGGAACAAAATTCATGGATCATTTATCAAAATATATAGATTGGTTTATTAGAAAACGCATATCAGAAAATCCATTTTGGCAAAATATCGAGGTTATATATTCACCTTCATCAGTTCCAAGTGAAGGTGAGCAGAAACTTTTATCTTATATAAGAAAATTTGGTGATAAAAATGAAAGCTTTGTGATTCATGGTCTGGACGCAGATTTAATAATGCTTTCTTTACTTACACATTATTCAAAATTTTATGTTCTAAGAGATGACACTTTTGATCACAAGAATAACTTTCTTTTGATAGACATAGGGTCAGTTCGTGAAAAATTAGTAGATCTCATGAAATGGGAAAAATCAGAAGAAGCATTATTCGATTTTAAATTTAACAAAGAATGGGTTATAAATGATTTTGTATTTTTATGCTTTATTGCGGGAAATGACTTTTTACCCCATATTCCATCTATAGAAATTATAGAAGGGGGTGTTGAAGTTATCATTGAAATATCGAAAAATGTTGGTAGAACGCATGGTCATATAACTAGAAATAAAACCGGTAATATAGTTTTTTGCAAGTCATCTTTAAAAAAATTCTTAGAAATAGTTGCAGATTCTGAAAAAGAATTATTGGAACAAAAGTTTAAAAATAGATCAAGATATTTTGAAGATAAAATTTTAGAAAAGTCTGCGACATATAATGCATCAGAGAATAAATACGAAATAAATATAGATAAATTTAGATCTTGTTATAATGAAGAAATTTTTCAAAACGAAGAGGATTTAGAAAAAGCATCTTATGACTATTTAGGTGGGTTGCAATGGATTTTGAAATATTACACTAAAGAAGTTCCAAGTTGGCGTTGGTATTTTCCATATCACTATTCTCCAACTGCAAGCACATTAGTTAAATATATAGATTCTTTTGAATTCCCGAGATGTTTCAAGGGTAGTCCTCTTACACCATTACAACAATTACTATGTGTTTTACCTCCAAAAAGTTCCAAATTATTACCATATCCATTAGATTCATTGCTTTCAACCAAATTAAAAAGATTTAATCCAGATGATGTTGAAATAGATTTATCAGGAAAAAAACAAGAATATATGGGAATAGTGAAACTGCCGTTTATCGATTTTGGTGTGGTGAAAAAGGTGTATGATGAAAATATTTTGAAAGTAGATGAAAAAGAATTAAGAAGAAATAATTTTGGAAAATCTGTGCATTACATATATGATTTTGATAACGAAAGAATTTTTAAGTCTTATTATGGAGATATAGAAAAATGCATGGTAACCACAAAAGTAATTGAATTTTGTTAAATTTTATTTTTATAACAAAAAATATTGTTATAAAAAAATCTAAGTTTTTAATAAATGAAATATTTCATCACTTATGTTAATGACATAAGAAAACATTTATTGATAAAAAAATGGAAGAATGGAAAGAATAAAAAATGCGATCCTGATTTAATATGGTTGCTTTATAAAGATATGGATTTTTCAAAATATGATGATGAAACAATACTGAATCATTTTAAGAATAGTTATTTGTTTTCAATTAAATCAAATCTTGTTAAATTATCAAAAATAAATGAAAAAATAAATGAATTTTCACCAAAAAGCTATTTACAAGATGAACTTAATAAGAAAGATATTGATAAATCTAAAACATATATTGTTAAACCATCATCTGGTTCACATGGGGAAAATATAAAATTTTTTAATGACATAGCAAAGATGTTTTTATATTTAAAAAAAAAAGATAATATCATTCAAGAATATATTGAAAATCCTTTATTGATTTCAAATAAAAAATTTGATATAAGACAATGGGTTTTGATAACATCTATAGACCCTTTGGAAATTCATTTAGGCGAATTTTTCCTAAGATTTTCAACATATGATTATAGTATTAAAAAAACAAACAAATTTATTCATTTAACAAATTCCGCAATTCAAAAAAAGAGTGTAAAAAAAAGTAATATAAAAAATAATATGTGGGATTCAGATTCATTTAAAAAGTATTTGTTTGAAAAAAAAATACCCTTTCATTTCATTGAAAAACAAATAAAAAATATAATAATTGAAACGATTAAAGAATTTTCAAAATATATTATTCATCGTAAAAATTCGTTTGAATTATTAGGGTATGACTTAATGATAGATGAAAATTTGAAGGTTTGGTTGATTGAAATAAATGTCTCACCTGATTTATCTCATAACACTCCAATTAAAGCAAAAATTGTTCAAAATTCTTTACCTGATATATTAAATTTCAAAATTGATAATCAAAATCTATCATTTTTTAAAAAAATATATTAATACATGAAAATGAAAATGAATGTATTAATAATTATATATAGAATAAGCTTCTTCATAAGATATAATAGGTTTTTTATACCTCTCGTTTACTTTATTATGAAAATCGACAAAAAATCTGAACAATGAATCTCTACTAGAGCAAATATCATTTAATTTATTTCTATGTTTTTCGATGAACGCGGTGGCGTGTTCTTTGCATGTCACACATGGAACCATTATTGGTATACCTATAATAAAATTTTTCATTCTTTCGGCATGTAAAGGGCTGGCATGTTCGGGATAATGATAAGCACCATTATGTAGAGTATACCAGAAAGGAGGACCCCATGAAAGCGGATTATTGTTTGCCTTTTTATTATGATATGTGCAACTTTGTTCAAAATTTTCACTGATTTCCGGTAAAGTATCTTGGTCTGGTATTTCAATCCTTGTGTAAATATTTGAATTCAATCTAATTTCAGAATTGTCAAAAGTAGTGGCTTCACTTTCTTGATATTTATTAGACATTGAAGTATCTATTATTGTAGTTTGATAAGGAGATATTTCTTCTTCTGAAATTAGATGACTTGGTGATATCATATTATCCGGATTATGAAATTTATAAATTTGAGAAACGCTTTTATAATAATTAGTTCTTGAAGTCATTTTTATTTTTATTTTATATATAAATAAATTTTTAAAACCAAATATAAAACTTATTTATAAAAATCAAAATATTAGAATAAAAAATGAACAATTTACAACAAGTTTTTTCTAAATTTTCGAATAAAAATAAAGAAGTATTGATATGTTTAGATGAAACATTTTGTTTTGCTCGGAGTCCTGAAACAAAACCAAAAAATTGTATTAGTATTACAAGTATAATGGATAAAGAAGATGTTTACGAATGTTTGAAAGAAGAAGGTAGTGCTATTATAAATTTCAAATTAACAAACAAGGGTGTTAATAAAAATTTAAATATAAATAAAATTTTAAATTCTTTTGTATCATCTTTAGTTGAATTCAATTTTGAGCCTTTTATTGTAACCCTTTTAAGCACAGAAGTTATAATAAGCGTGGTTATAAGCGACAAGGATATAGGTTTTGTGAATGACGACATAGAATTAGATTATGATTCATCTGTTCAAGGGGGAGAGGAAGATAAATATGGTGAAGACGATGACGATGATAAAGAATGTGAAGATGATGTCGAAGATAAGGGTGATGAAGATGTTGAAGATGATGACGATGATAAAGATGATTATAATGAAGGTGAAGATGTCGAAGATGATTATAATCAAGGTGAAGATGATGACGATGGTAAAGATAAGGGTGTTGAAGATGTTGAAGATGATGAAGATGATAATGGTGTTGAAGATGTTGAAGACGATGAAGATAAGGGAGTTGAATGTGAAGAAGATAAGGGGAAGGGAGTTGAATGTGAAGAAAAGGGTGTTAAACATGAAGAAGTTATGGGTGATGATTCTTGTCATGTGATAAATTCAGAAGGAGAAGATGATAGTATAGATGGAAATACAGAAGACGATCATATTAAAAAAGAAATTAGAAATGAATTAAACAATATGAATATTGATAAATTAAAAAAAAACGATTTTATTTCTTTTTTGAAAAGATTCAATATTAAGAATATAAATGGAAAAAATACTCGACATTGTAATAAGAAAGAACTGCATTGTTTTTTAATTGAAAAATTAGAAAATTGATTTTTTGAAACTATTTTGAATTTAAACTCACCAAATTCAAAATGAATAGTTTAGTGCGAAATTTCGAAAAAGATGTTGATGCTTATTTAAAAAAGTTTTTGAATCATTTATCTAGTAAATATAATATACCTGATATTTCAAATGAATGGGAATCTTTTTCTCCTCAAAATGTAATTCCTTCATCTACAATGGTTGTTTTTTCGTCGTCTACAACCAAAAATACGTGTAATTATGTATTTATCAAAGGGCAGAATGAGGGTAAATCATGTCAAAATCTAGTTGTTCCCGGAACAACTTTTTGTAAATCTCATTCTAAACATGAAGAAAATGGTCAAAAAGAAAAAAAAATTATTCCTAAAATTCAAGAAAAAAACACAAAGCGTACTTTAAGTGTTTTGCACGGTACAAATTATTGGTGGCATCAATCTAGTAGATTGGTTTTTATTTCATCAAATGAAAAGACTGTAATCGCAAGATATTTAGATGGAGATTTACAAACTTTAAATGACGATGCGATTGAACTATGTAAACAAAATAGATTTAATTTTGATGAAAACTACAAATTTGATAAAATTGGAACGACAAATTTAGATGTTCCAAAAAATCCACCTGAATCAAATAAGAAAAATATTAAAGAAGAGAAAATTTTTAAGGAAAAAGTAGAAAAGAAACCTGAATCAAATAAGAAAAATAGAAAAGAAGTAGAAGCTGAAAAGAAACCTGAAGCGAAAAAAGTAGAAGTGGTTGAAAAGAAACCTGAATCAAATAAGAAAAATAGAAAAGACGTAGAAGTTGAAAAGAAACCTGAAGAGAAAAAAGCAGAAATAGAAAAGAAAACTGAAGAGAAAAAAGCAGAAATAGGAAAGAAACCTGAAGCGAATAAGAAAAATATTAAAGTAGTAGAAAAGAAACCTGAAGCGACTAAGAAAAATATAAAAGAAGTAGTAGTTGAAAAGAAGCCTGAAGCAGAATTATCTAAAGAAATGCAAATTTTTAGAACAAATGTTTGTGCTCAAAATATAGAAGATGTTATGGGAGGAATGTTTAACAAAAATAGTGTAGATGACGATGACGATGACGATGACGATGACGATGAAGATGAAGATGAAGATGAAGATGAAGATGAAGATGAAGATGAAGATGAAGATGAAGATGAAGATGAAGATGAAGATGAAGATGAAGATGAAGATGAAGATGAAGATGAAGATGAAGATGAAGATGAAG
>Ga0247843_1009311_pt1 | contig 10976 bp, 12 predicted proteins | sample LaCruzMarch2017__FD_192420 | JGI IMG/M metagenome (GOLD analysis project Ga0247843, IMG submission 192420) | Freshwater microbial communities from meromictic Lake La Cruz, Castile-La Mancha, Spain - LaCruzMarch2017_8m | ecosystem: Environmental > Aquatic > Freshwater > Lake | place: Spain...
GTGGCCGCGGATTGTCGGCCCGGGCAAGCCGATAGACACCAACCGATTCTTCGTGATCTGCGCCAACGTACTCGGCGGCTGCATGGGCACCTCGGGGCCTGCGTCGATGCATCCGGACGGGCGGCCGTACGGCCTGCGTTTTCCGGTGTTCACAGTCGCTGACATGGTGCGCGCGCAGGCGATGCTCGTCGAAGCGCTCGGCATCAGGCAACTTTTCTGTGTCATTGGCGGATCCATCGGCGGCATGCAGGCGCTACAGTGGGCGGCGGCTTATCCCCAGCGCGTGTTTGCCTGCGTGCCGGTGGCCACCGCCGCGCGCCATTCGGCGCAGAACATCGCGTTCTACGAGGTCGGCCGTCAGGCGATCATGGCCGATCCGGAATGGCGCGAGGGCGACTATCTCTTGCACGGCGCGAGGCCCGCAAAGGGCCTCGCCGTCGCGCGCATGGCCGCGCACATCACCTATCTGTCGGAAGCGGCCCTGCACCGGAAATTTGATCGCGCGCTCCAGGAACGTGACAGGATTTCCTTCGGGTTCGATGCAGACTTCCAAGTGGAGAGCTATCTGCGCCATCAAGGCCAAAGCTTCGTCGATCGCTTCGACGCAAACTCGTACCTCTACATAACGCGCGCGGTGGACTACTTCGATCTCGCCGGCGATTTCGGCGGCTCACTCCCCCGCGCCTTCCACGACTGTCCTTCGCGCTTCTGCGCTTTCGCCTTTTCATCGGACTGGCACTATCCGCCCGAAGGCATGAAGCACGCGGTGCGCGCGCTCATCGCGTCAGGATGCGAGGCGTCCTACGTCGAAGTCGAAAGCGACAAGGGTCATGACGCCTTTTTGCTGGAAGAACCTGCCTTCGAACATGCACTTGCGGGCTTCATAGACGCTGCGGCGCTCGCGCGCGGTGTCACGCCAGGGGCCACGCAATGAAGCATGCACGCGCCGACTACGAAGTGATCTGCGCCCTCGTCCATGAAGGCGCCCGCGTGCTCGATGTGGGTTGCGGCGACGGTGCGCTGTTGCAGAAGCTCATCGCGGAAAAACAAGTCAAAGGCCGCGGTATGGAGCTGTCGCAAGCGGGCGTGAACGCCTGCGTCGCCAAGGGCCTCGCCGTGGTGCAGGGCGACGCCGACCGCGATCTGCAGTTCTTTCCCGACGGCGCATTCGATTACGTGATCTTGTCCAAGACGATCCAGGCGGTACACAGGCCGGGTGAGGTGCTTGCGGAACTCGCGCGCATCGGACACCGGGTGATTGTCTCACTGCCGAACTTCGGGCACTGGAAGACGCGCATGGCGCTGCTCTTCGGCGGCCGCATGCCGGTGAATCCATCCCTCCCGTCGCGCTGGCACGAAACAGGCAACATCCATCTGTGCACTGTGCGCGACTTCGCCGAACTGTGCGCAAGCCTCGGCCTGATGATCGAACGCGGCGTACCGATCAGCGGCGGCCATTCAGGCTCGCCTTTCGCGAGGGTTTTGTGGCGCGCAAACTGGTTCGCTGAAGATGTGGTGTTCGCAGTGGTCGCGACGGATGTGTCTGCAACGCCCGTAACGAGCGTCTTGAAACTGCGGGCTTGAAGCGGACGCAGGATCGCCCATCTTGATGTTGATCGATATTCGATACATTTCCGACGGGTGGACTTCATGATGACGCGCCGACCGGTTCTTGGCGCCCTTGGGGGCGGCGCGGCTTTGCTGGGCGTGCGGGCGCACGCCGATGAGCGCATTGCGCTGGAGGGAGTCTGGACAGGCGCTCTTGAAGTCGGCTCGCAGCGCCTGAGGTTGAAGCTGGAGATCGCCGCCGACGGCGTCGGCACGCTGCGCAGCCTAGACCAGGGCGACACGGCGATGCCCGTGCGCGTGCTCTCGTCGACGCCGGCGCGCGTGGTCATTGAGGCGCCCGCCGTGGGCGGTCGTTTCGAAGGGTCCGCTCAGGTGAATGGACGGCTTGAAGGCGTCTGGCGCCAGGGCGGGCCCGCGCTTGCTCTCGTTCTCCTGCGCGGCGAGGCGGGCCTTACCGCGTCAGCGCCAGTGGCGCCGCTTGAGGCGACACGCCTGCGCGCGCTCCGCGTCGAGGCGGGATCGCCAGCACTGGCCGCAGCGCTGGCCCGTCGCGGCGCAGCCGCCCGCTTCTGGTCAGATGGAGAGCGGGAAGCCGGCTCAGGCGTCCCGGTGACAGATGGCGATCATTGGCACGTCGGCTCCATTACGAAGTCAATGACCGCCACTCTCGTCGCGCGGCTTGTCGAAGCCGGCGCCGTGCGCTGGGAGGACACGGTCGGCGAGGTGCTCTCTGGGACGGCGGTCGGCATGCGCGCCGAGTACCGGGCGGTCACATTCCGGCACCTGCTCTCGCATCGGTCTGGTCTGCCCGGCAACTTGCCGCTGCTGGACCTTCTGCAGTTTTCTCGCGTCAGCGCCGATCCGCGCCAGGAACGGCAAACTTACGTCCGCAAGGCCTTGGCGATGGCGCCGAACGGCGCGCCCGGCGCGGCGTTCGAGTATTCGAACAACGGATACGTCGTGGCCGGCGCGATGCTGGAACACAAACTCGGCCAGCCGTGGGAAGCGCTCATGCGCACCCACGTGTTCACCCCGCTTGGCATGACGAGCGCAGGCTTCGGCGCGCCTGGCGCACGCGGCAGGATTGATCAACCAGCCGGCCATTCGAAAGCGATCTTCGGCGATCGCCGCAAGAGCCACCCGCCCGGCGCCGAACTCACAGACAATCCTGCCGTGATCGGACCGGCGGGGACCGCGCACGCCAGTTGCGCAGATATGCTGCGTTATCTGGATGCTCACCGCGACGGAGCGGCGATTCTGCGTCCAGAAAACTGGCGCGTGCTGCACACGCCGCCGTTCGGCGGCGACTACGCGATGGGATGGATCGTGCGCCCGGACGGATCCCTGTGGCATAACGGATCGAACACACTTTGGTATGCCGAAGCGTGTTTCGATACAGCCGCCGGCGCGAGCGCGTTCGCAGCGGCGAACGATGGCCATCTCGCGGTCAGTCAGATCGCGGTGGGAAAGGCGCTGCAAGCCGCACTCGCTGCAGGCTGATCGTCCGTCGTCCCCCGCGCGGCGCGACCGCCCTTTCCAGAGCATTATCCGGCCACACTCGATCGCTGTGGCGATCGAATGGTCGGATAAGGATGCTCTATACGAATGGGTCCAGGGAAGCTTTGTTCGATCTCGCAGTTGCTGCTGCTATTCTGAGAGATCGGATGTTGCACTAGTCAAGCACCGCCTGATCGTCGCGCTCACCGGTACGTACCCGAACCACAGTGTCCAGATCGGCCACCCAGACCTTGCCGTCGCCGATCTTGCCGCTCTTGGCGGCCTCGACAATTGCGTCGACGATGCGCTCTGCGCGGTCCACGGGACAGGCGATTTCGAGCTTCATTTTGGGCAATAATTTGACCGCATACTCAGCGCCGCGATAGACTTCCGTCTTGCCCTTCTGACGCCCGAAACCGCGCACCTCTGTGACGGTCAGCCCGGTGGCGCCCGCTTCCTTGAGCGCATCAAGAACGGGATCGAGACGGCTCGGCTTGATGATCGCTGTGACGAGCTTCATACGTGCAATCAATCTGATGCGTCAGTTTTGTGCAAGTGCGGTGCGGTTTTGTGCAAGTGCGGTGCAGCATGCGCCGGGGCCTTTGCGAGCAACACCTCGCGCCCCTCCTTGCCACTGGACGCGTAAAGCCGCTTCACCGCTTCCATCATGACCAACCCGCCGAACGGTGAGCGCAACAGGCGGCCTGCACTTTCAAGACTGTCCGCCAGCGCGGCCGCCCACCCCCACGGCAGGGCATGCAGCGCAACCGCCGACGCCGTTGGCTCGAACATGGCGTCCGCGAGCAACCGACCAAGCTGGCGGCGTGAGTACGGTCGACCGGATCCGAAAGGCGTCGCGTCCCCCAGCGCCCAAAGCCCCGTGCGGTTGGCGACGATCACGACAAGGCGCCCCTCCGGCGCCATCACGCGCCATACTTCCCGCAGAAACTGCCGTGGCGCGGTCGACTCCTCAAGCGCGTGGACAAGGACAGCGCGATCAAACACGCAATCGGCGAACGGCAGGCGCAGTTCATCGCCCAGCACCACTGCGGCCGCGCCCTGCGATGGCCAGCGTTCCGCGCCTTGCGCGGCAGGCATGAAGGAGACCGCGCGCCGCGCGCTCGCCCGCCACGGCTCCATCAAGGGGCCGGCGTAGCCGACACCCAAGACGTCGAGCCCGGCGTTGGAAGTCCACAGCGTTTCCAACCGCCGCGCCGCGGCGGCTTGCGCGACACCCCCGAGGCGCGAGGCATAGAACCGTTGCAGGGCGAGTACATCGACACGCATGCCTCGTACTTAGGATGCTTCGACGTCCGCCTCTACAGGCCGACCTTACGGAGCATTTCTTCGCGGGTCTCGGCGGACAGGCCGTCCGCGCCTTCGATGAATTCGCGCGCCGACTTCGCATCGGCGCCGCCGATGCGCACCACCGCCCGCTCTGCGCCCGCGGTGTTTCTGGCGTCGACATCCAGATCGAAACCCATGGCCTTCATCTTGACGCGCCCGCTCTCTCCGTTCGGGCCGCTCTCGGTGACTTTCAGGGAAAAGCCGGGCAGCGAGATGTTTACGTCTTCGCCTGCCGGCGCGTCGGTCGCGAGCGCCGCCTGATTGGTGGAAATCAGGTTCTGCGCTTCGGCGGAACCCAATAGGGATGAAACCTCGCCCTCGACCTTCGCCGCCGCCGACCGCCCGTCCGGCGCCGTTACGATATAGATTTGCCGGGAGTCGGACCCGACCAGCTGCAACGAGTAACCGCCGCGCCCGTTGACCACGACGGTCTCGCCATTGTCGGTCCCGACCTCGATCTTTCCGGGCGAGCAGGCAGTCACTCCGAAAAGCGCAAGCGCACATAAGCCAAAACGCATCATCGATGGTTCCTCCGCACGCTGACTCGCGCCTGTGTGTATGGATGCAGCCGAAGCCGCTGCTGGATGCATATCGCGTGGCTGCGGGCCCCCGGAGGCGGTTTTCGAACATGATATCCGGGTGGAGCGGCGCCACCTTTTGCCAGATGGGCGCGGGCGTCGGCTGTGATCAGCTGGCACCCCTCCGTGGTCCAGCCGCGCGCACAGCGGGGTTGTTCCGATACATGCAACCGTCGAAGCGGTCGAAAAGCGCCTCGCCGCGCGTCGCCAGATCGACCGGCAGCTTCAGCTGTTCGCTCGCCACTGGATGGTCGGCGAACCGCGCGTGGGCATCAGCATCGGCTGTCCAGAACGAGCCCCGTAACGAGCCCCGTAACGAGCCCCCGTAGCCAGGATCGAAAAAGATGCGAAGGCCCAACGGGGTGGTCTTTCCCAACGGTCCAAACTCCATGTTGCAATTCGGAAGCGCAACTGTATGGTGCGTTCCCTTCGCGTCAGGGGCGAACGACGAGTCGTCGCTGATCGATGGGTGTATAGCTCAGTTGGTAGAGCAGCTGACTCTTAATCAGCGGGTCGTAGGTTCGAATCCTACTACACCCACCATGGGGCCCAAGGGTTTCCGCCTGATAGACACCGCCGCCGAACTTCAAAAAATCGACCCAGGTCACACATAGGTCACAGAAAATCGAAACCGGGGCGCGGTGAGGGAAACCGTCCGAAACACGCTGGGCGTGACCTAGCGGTCCAGCCCAAGGCCGCGGACGAGCTTGAGGACGGTCCGGTCCGGCCCGAGCTGAAGGTTCTGGCCGGGGTTCAGGTCCATGCCGCGCGGCGCGAGCGCCAGGGTGACAGCGTCCCGGCGTTCGAGGGCGACGTGCTTCCTGCCGCCGATGTCGAGGCTGTCTCGCACCCGCCAGGTCTGCGCCTGCTCGGGCGCCTTCTGGAACGGCTTGCCGGTTTCCCTGGAGAGCCTGTCGCCGGCGCGGTCGAGGTCGCGCTCGTATTGCCGGTCCCGCACCAGACGCCGGCGCACGTCCAGATGCCTCTCCAGGCCGTCGAGACGCTCGCGCCAGTCAGGTTCAAACCGCACGCGCCCGCGGTCCTTGCGCTCGGCGAGCCCGAGCCGGATCAGCTCATCGGCGCGCGAACGCACGCGGCGGACAAGGTCGCGATCTTCGATCCCCCGGCTGAGATCGGCCAGGCGCGCCTCCCGGTTCAGATCGAGCCGCTCGGCGATGAAGCGGTCAAGCCGGGTTGGGCCGTGGCGTCTGACCTCGCGGTCCAGCGCCAGACGCTCCTCATCTGGCCCCCTGGGGCCGATCCGCTCGCTCGCAACATCGCGGGCGATCTCGCGAAACTGGTGGCGAACGAAATCGCGCGGCAGTCCCAGCGGGCGTCCATTGGCGAGGCGCCCGCGCAGGACGATGTGGGTGTGGGGATTGTCGGTGTCCCAGTGGTCGACCGCCACCCAGTCGAGCGGGCCGCGCTCCAGCATCGCCTCGGCGCGGCTCATCACCTCGCGCGTGTAGGCGTGGAGGTCGCGGATCTGGCCGCCGTTCTCCGCCGCGAGGATCACCCGGAAATGGCGCGCGTCGGCGCGCGACCACTCGGCCATGCGTGCGCCGCCATCAACGCCATTCTCGGAGCGGTCGTAGAAGCCGACTTCACTTTCCCGCGACAGATAGCGTGCATGTGAGTCCGCACGGTCGACTTCGGGTTCGCGCACCTCCTGGCCCGGACTGAGGTCCCCGCGCTCGGCGCCGTCGCGCACCACATAGCGACCATGGGCGCGCAGGGCGGCGGCGCCGCCGCCGCCATGGGAGAAGAAATGTACTTTGACAATGGCGCGCTGGCGCGGGTCGGACGCGTGAGAAACAAACGCAGCGCGCGCGCCGCTGGCCTGCTTTGCAGCGCCGAAGCGCCGGACGCGTCCGAGCCGCTTGTTCAGAGCGTTGGAAAGGCTGGCGCCGCGGGATGTCCGACCGCGCGCAGGGCCCATGCGCGGCTCGAACATGTCTTCAGAGGTGTTGGAGTCTCTCGTCATCGCTCATTCCAACGCACCCTGCCGCGCACCTCACATCCACCTTGCGCGAACTGCGCATACCCTGCGAAAATCTCAGTGTTTCCAACGTCAAACCGAGCGGCGCGAGGTGGTTTATCTTGCCTTCGCACCTTTCATTTCTGAGATTGAGCATACCACACTTCAAGATGCCCATGAAGCGAGCCGTGACAATAGCGACGCGTTGCAATGAGAGTTGAATTGAAAAGGCGTCTTGCTTGTACCTCAAAAATGAATGCGACACCTCAGAGTCGATCGCGCTGATAGCCATCCACGACCTGGACATTGCCTGCGCATGTTGACTCCTGATGGCCCGTCACGGTCTGCGAGGCGGCGCGCGGACTCACTCGTGGCGTTTCCGAGTGTTTCCAATTGTTTCCCGCGGAAATTGCCTGCAAGCAACCCGCGGAGATGTGCGCACCCTGCTTGTGAGGTGGACGTGTGCGATTGCCGGAAGATGTTGGAACGTGTCGCATGTTGTACGTTCGCGCGTGCGGGGAGAATTGCGGCTGCGCTTCAATCAGCGATTGGAGAATGCGCGCGACACGATGCGCGAGCGATCTAACTTGTCTCCCGGGAGATAGCACGAAATGGCGCGCCTGGGGATCACCGTCTATCTGCCGCCGGAACTTGAGGCGAACGTCTTGCGCGTCGCCAAGGCCCGCAATCTCTCCGCATCAGGCGTGATTGCAACCGCCGTCAAGGCCGCATTCTCAGACAATCCCAATGGCGCGCCCGAAGGGGTTACGCGCCAGCTGTCCCGCGTTGAAGCGCGGCTAGATCGCGTAACCCGGGACACCGCCATCTTGAAGGAAGCGCTCTTCTTCTACGTTCGTGTCTGGTTCGCCCACAATCCGAAACTCGACGAGGACCAGGAGGAGGCTAGCGCAGAATCCGATCACGCGCGCTTTGAACGCTATCTCGACTATGTCCGGGATGGTCTCGAGCCGCGGGCATCGGTGACGGGGGAATGGGGAGCGGAAGCTGACGCCATCATCGTGGAGGCGCGGAGATGAGCCTGCAGTCCAAACGACGCACTGTCCGCAACGAACCGGTCGATCCGCGACAGCAGGACCTGTTCGCGGAGGACCGTCCCCAGCCGTCTTGCTCCGCATCGGCGCCGGTGGCGAAGCCCGCTCAAAGGAAAGCCGATGTCCGGCATCCGGAAAAAAGGGTGAAGGCGAAGGCGCCGCCCCTGGTGAAAGTCAGATCTGCGCCACCGGCGTTCAACGTCAGCGATGATTGGTGGACGACGCGTGCCGTCTGCGCCTTCCTCAAGATTGGCCGCAAGGCGCTCTGGAGTATGCGCCGCGACCCGACCTCGGACTTTCCAGAGCCCGTAGACGCCGTCGGCCATCGCCACCTCTATCTCGCTGCCGAGGTGCGCGCCTGGATGGAGGCGCAGCGCGACAGGGCGCGTTTGCGCGCTCAAGATCGACGGCAAGCGCTTAGGCAGTTTTCGACACGGTCTTCGTGAGAAGTGGGGGACGGGCATGCCAGCCCTGCTCTCCCCGGCGGGGAAAGGATTGCTATGGCGTGCCGCGGGGGTGTCGCTCATCACGATGATGGCCCCTCGCAGTCCTTCGTTGGTCGCCGTGAGGCGTCCATTTCAGAATGGAAAGGTCACGCTGCAACTCTGGTGGCCTGATTCCGCTTTGGGGCAGGAACAGTCGAAGTCGTCCGGCGCGAAGGGGCGCGACATCGGACATTCGAGGGGAAGGTTACGGACGAGGAATCTTGCCCCCTTGCGACATTCGCGCGAAAGGATCTGACCGCCCGTGGTGCCGATGGCCGCAGGATAGCAATCGGCCGCGTTTTCGATAGTCTGCTCCTGTTCGGGGAGGGTGCGATGCGGCGGGTGATCGTGCTCATGGGCGGCTCTCCTGCTGCGCGCGCCAGTGTACCACGCTTCGGAGCGCATCGAATCCGACGGGTGCTTCCCTTCCACGCCCCGGACGCCGTAGGCTAACGGGGGACATTGGAGGCTGGATATGCGGTGGGTGTTGCGGGCGCTGGTGGCGTGTCTGGTGCTGGCGGCGGGCATGGGGAACGCGCAGGCGCCGGCGGCGAAGCTCGCGCTGGTAGTGGGCGTCTCCGACTACGGACGCGAGCGCGCCGCCCAGGAAGCCGCGGGCTTCGTCGTGCCGCCGGCGCTGGCGAACGCGGTGCGGGATTCAGAACTGATTGCGTCGGCGCTTGAGGCGAAGGGCTTCACCGTCACGCGGGTGACCAACCCGGACAAACGCGCCTTGCTCTCGGCCCTGAACACCTTCGCATCGACCCTTGGGCGCGCGGGGCCGGACGCGGTGGGGTTGTTCTACTTCGCCGGCCACGGCGCGCAGGGCCGCCCTGCGCTTGAGCGGGACGTCGACAACTACCTCATCCCGCTCGGCGCCGATCTGGCGACCGAGGTGGACCTGGAGTCCGAGGCGCTCGCACTCTCGCGCGTATCGGCCGCGCTGCGGCCCGCCGCCCAGGGCGCAGTGGTCTTGATCCTTGATGCATGCCGCGACTTCGCGCTGCCGGCGGCCTCGCGCAGCGGGCTCGTCACGCGTGGCCTTGCCGAGGCGCGCGCGGCGCCGGGCACGATCATCGCCTACGCCACATCGCCGGGCGCCACCGCGCTCGATAACCTGCCCGGCCAGAGCAACGGCCCGTATGCGAGCGCTCTTGCCGCTGAAGTTCGCGCGGCGCAGGGCGCGCGGCTGGAAGATGTGTTCATCGGCACGCGCAACCGCGTGCTGACCGCGACGCGCAACACGCAGACGCCCTGGGAGAACGGGTCGCTGCGACGAGCGGTGACGCTGGGCGTGGCGCCGGTGTCCATGACCACGACGGCCATCGATCGTTCCGAACTCCCGGCCCCGCCGGCGCCGAAGACGCGGCCGGGCGAGACGTTCAAGGAGTGCGATGTCTGCCCGGAGATGGTGGTTCTGCCGGCGGGGCGTTTCCTGATGGGCTCGCCCGCGACGGAGCCGAATCGCGGAAGCGATGAAGGCCCACAACGCGAGGTGACGATCGCGCGCCCGTTCGCGGTGGGGCGTTTCGAGGTGACGTTTGCACAGTGGGATGCGTGCGTGGCGGCCGGCGGCTGCGCGCCGCCCGAGGAGGGGCCGTACAGCCCGCCCGACCAGAACTGGGGGCGTGACAACCGCCCCGTGATCAATGTGAGCTGGCAGGACGCGAAGCGCTATGTGCGCTTTCTGAACGGTCGCGTTGGCGGCAAGGCGTACCGTCTGCTTACAGAAGCCGAGTGGGAGTACGCAGCGCGGGCGGGAACGACGACCGCTTTTTCGACCGGCGCGACGATCGCGCCGACCCAGGCGCAGTATGCACACAACCGGGCTTATGCCGGCTCGCCAGTGCTTGCGGCGGGTCCCGGCAAGACCGCGCCGGTGGGATCATTCCCGGCGAACGCGTTCAAGCTTCACGACATGCACGGCAATGTCTGGGAGTGGGTCGAAGATTGTTACGCGGAGAGTTACGCCGGCGCGCCGACGGACGGTTCAGCATTTGTTAACCAATCGTGCTCCGACCGCGTCTTCCGTGGTGGTTCTTGGGACAACATTCCGCATGTCCTCCGCTCGGCGTACCGCAACTGGCTCACTCCCACGCTCCGGGACTTCAATCTCGGCTTCCGTGTCGCCAGGACGCTTTAGGCCCTTTTGGGCCTAAAGCTTACCCCTTGGGTCTTCACCTCTTTACCCGCGTGCGACTGCACGCGTTCGGCGAAGCCGCACTTGTTGATCGGGGTCTGGGGGCGAAGCCCCCAGCGTTGTCGGCGCTTTTTTTTGCTTACGACCCCGTGCGACTCCTGCCACCGTCAGCATTGGAAGGGTCGTCCTTCCCCTGTCAGGCTCCGTGCTCCAACCGCGTCAACCGTGGTGGTTCATGGAACAACAATCCGCAGAACCTCCGCTCGGCGAACCGCAACAGGAACACACCCACGAACCGGAACAACAATCTCGGCTTCCGTGTCGCCAGCA
>Ga0247843_1009315_pt1 | contig 10974 bp, 14 predicted proteins | sample LaCruzMarch2017__FD_192420 | JGI IMG/M metagenome (GOLD analysis project Ga0247843, IMG submission 192420) | Freshwater microbial communities from meromictic Lake La Cruz, Castile-La Mancha, Spain - LaCruzMarch2017_8m | ecosystem: Environmental > Aquatic > Freshwater > Lake | place: Spain...
ACCGGGCGATGTGCTGCTGTCCGGCACCCCTGCAAATAGCCGCCCAGTGCAACCCGGCGATATTGTCGAAGTTGAAGTGGAAGGCCTTGGGAAATTGACCAACCGCATCGTTTACGGCCCTGCGCCGATTCGCGATGATTGCGGCGCACAGCCGACCGAATCCGAAGAAGTGATTTCGACTGCTATGGGAGGTGACTGGGAGTTTCGCGGCAAGCGGGCCGCCGGCGGCCAAGGTGCTGCCTTCTATAAATCAAAGCTCGATGATGAGTGAGTGTGCCAGCAACGATGTGGTGCGTTCTTGCGCTATCATCCTGAAGGCTGGCCATTACCGGCATCAGACCGTCAAGTCGGCTTACGACAACAAAAATTGAATCTTTTGCAAGGGAAACAAGTGATACGCATTTCAGTTGAAGCGCGCGATGGTGCGGTCCGCGAGGTGTCCGGCAACGCAGGTGTAAGCCTGATGGAAGTGGTTCGCGACAATGGATTCGATGAGCTGTTGGCACTTTGTGGCGGATGCTGCTCATGTGCCACTTGTCATGTGATTGTCGCCTCGGACTATGCTGAAAAGTTGCCGGCGATGACGGATGATGAGGATAATCTGCTCGATAGCTCGGACCACCGAACGCCCAATTCACGCCTTTCTTGTCAGATAAAGTTGAGTGATGAGCTGGATGGCCTGAAGATCAAAATCGCTGAGGAAGACTAGCTTTGTTTCTCTCGTCAGCTCAGCGTTGCCGCTTGAAGCATGCACATCCTTTGCAAATTGCTAGATATCGGCAGTTAGTCCGTTAGCCACACCACTTGTTTCGTAGGCAACCACTTCCGAGTTTGAGATCTGACTTTTGAGGGCACTTTACCAAGTGTGAATGAACGTCAGGCTCGAATATCGCGGAGCGAATCCGGTAGCTATTGATTAATCTATGCCCAAAAGTAGACAGTCGGCTCCCGGCCCAACTGCAGCCGTTCAGATTTGCGCTGTCGCGCCCTAACGGTGGTGTGTTCTTCGGTATAGCACTGGTAAATTCTGCGCTGTAGCAGCAGAACTAAATACTCCTACATGAGCGCCAAATGTTCTGACGACGGACACTTCATCCCATTGCCAGTGCTATTTTTCAAATTGTATGGGGGTGATGTTATCACAAGGTCAAATATTGCATCAGGGAGACTTTTCATGCCTTCTAGCGTGTCACCCTGAACAACCTTATTCATTTCCATTTTTTAGCCCTAAACTCATTTTAATTTTAAAATTTAATAATTTCCCGAATCAATAACTGAGCCTGCCGCGACTAAGAACGATAAATTCCAGAAACTCACGCTGCACGATAGCACTCGGCTGACAGTGGGCAAGCTGCTCATTCGTAACACACACAACTTTCTCAGCTTCTGCTGACAACGGACGAGAGGGTTTCGCCCACTCATCAAACTCATCCTCGTCATCCCAACGATTGACTGCATAGTAGTGAATTATCTCACCCTTCTCTGGAGTGAGTGCGCTTGTCTCAAGCTGAATGATAAGCTCACGCTTCAAGCCACGAGTGCCAGCCTGAAACAACTCCATCCCACCATCAATGTAGAGTTCAAACAGACCGTCGTGCAGCCGCTTTTGGCTTTGGATTAGCCTTTCGTTCATCTAGCGATTGCCTGCGCAGCTTTGCGAAATGCGACCTCATCATTCTGAGCTCCATAGACATACCCGCGCAACGCTTGTTGCTGATCTGCAAGTGTCGGCTCAGCTTGACGAATTCCCGTAAACAAAATTTTTGTCAGCGGCGGCGGCAGCAACCAAACTCGTTTGGCCGCCGCCACTTTTGCTCGCCCAAACTGACCTCAATAAAATGCTCCATAGTCGACAGCGTATATGTCCCCGTTTTCATCAACTACGAATCTATCCACATAGAATGAAAATTTCGCTTCGTGCGTGGTCCCATCATAGATTCCGCTAACTTTACCATCACCCGCGCACATTTTCCCAGAAGGACGTGTTTTATCCCACGAAACGTTGCCAACTGAGTATGCATTATTTGCAGCGAGTTCAGCATCAGCTTTGCTCCCATAACCCTTTGCCCATACTTCAGCTATATTTCCATATTCTGGATTATTTAGCTGCTTAACATTGAGGCATAGATACTCCCAGTCACTGATGGATGTTAAGCATGTCACCCCGTTTTGTTGGTTCCCATTCGCGCAATATGAGTTTGGGACATTTGCCTCATAAACCCCCGCAGAGAATCTTTTCGCTGCATTCGGTGGAGGGCGTTCCTCTTCGACGTTGCTTACGTTTTCTTCATATTCTTCAGGACCTGAGGTTGTTGCGGCTTCCATTGAGTTTTCGGCTACAGTTTCGGCACTGTTTTTTTCTGCGTTACTTCCGAGCAGAGCGAAGAGAACGATCATCCATCCAAGCGACACAATCCTCGCCACTTTGCTATAGCCTTTTCTCAGAGTGAACCACGCAAATACGAATGGCAGCAGCAGAATACCGATCCCCAATGCCGCGCCAACCTTGCGCCCGCCGGCCGCAGCCTCTCTCTGTTCGCTCATAATGCTCCCCCTAATGCCATCAAATCTGGAAAGATGTTGCAGAAGTGCGGAGCGTTTGCAAGAAGCGGGGACTTTAAGTGATCAAAGCTGCAAGCGTTTGGTTGTGCCGCAGCTTTTGCAAAGCGAATACAAAGGGACGGCGATGAAAATCATAAGGCTAGTGACAGCGGCCATGGCGGCTCTCGCTTTAACAGTATCCGCCGCATCGCACGCAATTGTTCAATCCAATTCGAAACAAGATCCGATTGGAGCAATAGGCAATTTGTTCGGTACACTGGCAAAGGCTGGCGCAAAATCTAAGGCCCAGAAAGGGTGGTCCCAGACCAGTCCTGAGGTCAAGCGATGTGTCAACCTAATGTTCTCAAGCAAGAATGTCACGGTTGAGCAGATTGCTGCAGAAGGCATTGCGCCTAACGACCAGCGGATCGCGCCAATCGTCAATGCGTGTAATCAATTCGTGACCGTGCAGCTACGAACTAATTTACCTTGCACTGTGACGAACTCAAAGGGGGAGCAGGTCAATACGACTTGTATGGAGTCATATGCCAAAGAAGAGAACGGATCACTTGTAGCCATCTCGGGGGAAGATTTTCTGCGGGCAGCTGGGAATTCCGAGAAGGTAGTATCCGCAAACTTTGAGACAGCAGATGCAAACGCTGCTCGTCTTCAAGCTGAGCAGCAACAGGCTGCAGCTGAGCTTCAGAAGGCGCAAGCTGAACGGCAGCGTTTGTTGGCTTCGGCTGAGGGAACGAGGCAAGCGGCGGCAGAACAAGCCCGAAGCAGAGCCCGCCAAGCTCCGGCAGCCACGCAAGCTCCACGTCTAATAAGCTACAGGTTAGTATGCAATGGGGATACTCGCGCGCAACTTGGCGGAACTAAGATTTATATGAATTGTGCAGATCCATCCAGTATTTTGCAGGGAATACAGAAGGGAATGGATATTTTCAAAAAAAGCGGAAAAATGTCAGGATTTTATAAGTGCCAAGAAAGCTATAAATCAACTCAGCAAGCAGTCAGCTATGGGATTTTCGGAAGTCAACTCAGTGCAAGCCAAGCTATATACGAATGCAACACTGCTTTATTAAATTTCTATTCGTACTAAGTTTTAATTTTCAGCGGCGTATTTAAGGAAATCCGCCAGCACCGATTCCGTTAAACGGCATTGGGCAAGCTGTGCATTCGTCACACCCAAGATGCGTTCAGCTTCTGCTGACAACGGACGAGAGGGTTTCGCCCACTCATCAAACTCATCCTCGTCATCCCAACGATTGACTGCATAGTAGTGAATTATCTCACCCTTCTCTGGAGTGAGTGCGCTTGTCTCAAGCTGAATGATAAGCTCACGCTTTAAGCCACGAGTGCCAGCGAGATACAGTTCCAGACCACCTTGCACATACAGTTCAAACAGACTGTCGTGCAGCCGCTTCTGGCTTTGGATTAGCTTGTCGTTCATCGTGCAATTGCCTGCGCAGCTTTACGAAATGCAACCTCGTCGTTCTGAGCCCCATAGACATATCCGCGTAACGCTCTTTGCTGATCAGTATGCGATGGCTCAGCTTGACGAATTCCCTGCTGAATTGAAGAAAGCGCCTTAGAACGGTCCTTAGAGTCATTCTTACTATTTTGAGTGTCAGTATTGCTTGGTTTAGGCTTTTGCTGCTGAGGCTGCTTCTGCGGGGCTGGCTTAGGTGGTTTAGACTTTCGTGAACTGCACTGTTTAGCAAGTGCATCGTTTCTGCTCACCAGAACTGTCACCAACTGCGATGCCACACCCATCATTAGATCAATGTCAGCCTTGATCTCTTTGCTCTCACTCTCAGCTGCCAGTTTCGGCAGTAGCAAGATTGCTCTCTTAATCTGTTCTCGTGCGTCCATGCGTTACACTCCTTGATAAGTGTATTTATCACTATGACAAAGCATGGTTCGCGATTGAAAGCGGCGCAGCTATACAACACGAGCGCCGCCGATCAGATTTTCTCTGTTTGGTTAATATATTGAAATTAAGAGAAATAATGGTGCCGCTTATAGGATTCGAACCTACGACCCCTTCATTACGAATGAAGTGCTCTACCAACTGAGCTAAAGCGGCAATGGCGTGTCTATTAGCGGGAATACGTACAATTTCCCAGCCTTTTTTTGACCCGCTTTCATCTTCAATCGTTGATGGTGCCGCTCTGTAGTTGGGCAATATTCATCTCGGCAGTGAGATGCTTTGCGTAGAACCGATCAATCATCTCGACAGATGTTCGTGCGCTGCGGGCGATAGTAAGCAGATCGATGCCTTCGCCATTGATCATACGGAACATGATACATGTGTGCCTTAAGCTGTAGAGCGTCCTCGCATCGCCATTTGAGCCAGTTTTCAACCCAGCAACCTTCAGCACTTGATCAAATTGCCGTGTGATATCCCGCAATGCATAATCACGGTTCAACTGCTGTGGACAAAACAGATAGTCATCTGGCTTCCCAAACCCTTCAGCCTTTTGACGCTCCAATAATTTATCATATACCTCAACCGCTCGTTTGAGCGTCACGACTGGGCTTCCATGACCTTTTGTCGGTGGATGCGTCAGCCGCAGATAAGTGTCCTTGCCGCGAATAATCGCAACATGCTTGTGCTGAAGCACTTTGATGTCAGTTGGACGAATGAACGAGTTCGTCATGAAGATGATGAGATCATACACATCTTGCGTAATCTCGACATTGCGAAGGAACTTTCCAGCCTTTGTATTCACCCGTATTTTTGTGCCAATGCGTGAACGACAGACGGAATGCAGCGCACCGTATTCGGCGCTATTAAACCAAGGACGGGCTGTGTCAGTCGTTTTGAGACGCGGGAACGCTGGAAGCCCCGTAATCACGCCAACTCGCTGAGCGTACTTTAATATCGTCTTTATGTGGGAGAGATGTATCTTCAGCGTGTTGATCGTCAGCGGACGATCTGGCGTACTGAGCTTGTTGATGTAATCGCTGATGACGCTGTAATCTATGTCCGCAATCTCATACTTTCCGAAGTGCGGTAGCAAGTCAGCTTCGAGACGCCCTGCGTCATAATTGACTTTCTGCTTTGATAATTCACCACGCTTGAACCGTGCATCATTCTCTTTGGCAAGACCGCGAGCGCAAACTTCAAAGCCACTCGTTTTTGTGAACGGCAGATTGTTCATCTTGCGATGCTTGAGATCAACAAAGACCTTCTTGGCAGCTTTGATTGCTTCCTTTTTGTCAGCAACCTTCAAACTACGACGAACGATTTTTCCGTCCTCATAATACCGCGCATACCAGAATGGAGACGCTGCCATTTTGTAAATTGTGAGCGTTCCAAAACCCGTCACCTTCTGTAGCGAACTTGGGATTGGCTGCGTGCGGTCACGCACTGTCGGGTCAACACGACTTTGACTATTTTTTACAATGCCTTTGCTCATCAAATTGTTGTATAGTAAAAACTATACAACAGCAAGCGTGTCTAAATCACTGTAAGTGCTGCATTCTCTAGAAAAATGGGGTGTTCGCCAACACATTACGAATGCGATGCTCTACCAACTGAGCTAAGGCGGCAACTGGCGCTTGGGCCATTCCTTCGCATAGCCAAGAGTGCTGGTGAGTTCAAGTGGCCTTTATGATAGAATAGCCCGGCGTGCGTGGCCTGCGCCTACCAATGAAGCGGAGACTAGTCGCCCGAAAGCACCCAGCCGACGCTGATCTGCTTGGCCGCCAATGGAACGTCAAGCCGTGCCTCGCTAAAATCGACCTTTGCGCCGGGTGCAAGCGTTCTTGCCTTTGCTTTCATTTTCCAACTGTAAACTGGTCTGCCGCTCGCGTCCTTGAGCGTTACCAGCATGTCGGGGACATTTTGTTTCACGCCGGTCGGGTTCACAATGCTGCCGCTGGCGATAAAATAGGGCGTGCCGTCTTCGCGTTCGTTCAGTTCCAGATTTTCGTTGAGCACGATTGTCAGATCGGGTTCTTCCGCCGCGCTGGAAAGGCCAATATTTGGCATACCGAAATAAGAGATAGCCGTGCCGATGACGGTAACCGTCAGTGCAAAGATGATGGCAACCAAAGTCCAGATTTTCGCCGGACTGCGGCGTTGGTTGAACGGTGGCTCATGCGCAAAGCGGCTTTGCGTTGGTTCTTTGTCCGCCCTTAAGCCAGCGCTTAACGACGGATCGTCATAGACCGGAGCCGGGTCAGGCGCAGCGGCGTGCTCAGGGGCGAATCGTGGGAAGGGCGGCTGCGCGTCATCCGCATCCGTTTCTGCGCCCATGATTCGCGGAACGGGGTCAGGGGAAACCGAGGGGATGGCCACAGGCGTTGGCGGGGCGACCTCTGGCGGAGCTATAACGGGCGCAGGGTCGCTCTGTTTGGCGGGCGCTAGTATTGAAGGGGTTGGCGCTGTCTGGGGAGCCGCCCCCTCTTGAAACCATCCATGCTTGCAATTGGCGCAACGCACTTGGCGGCCATCAACACCAACGGCATTGTCAGGAACAGCATAGCGGGTGCGGCAGGAGGGACATACAAGCAGCATGGCAAATCCTAAACAGCAGCATCTGGGGACTTGCAACCCTAACGTTATAAAATGCTGTGGACGACGCCTTTTCAGGTCTAGGGTCAGGACCACTTAAATCCACCTTCGCGGCGTCAAAATGGCAAAGATATCGAAGCCATTTTGACGTCCTTTGGATTTGACCCATTTTGTCCATTGCCGCGTTGGCAAGCTTGGACTTAGAACCACTAAGCCCTGCGCTTACCGCCTTGCACTGAACAAAATGGCATCAAACCGCGAAGGTGGCTTTAAGTGGTCCTGACCCTAGGAATCGCCATAATAAGCGTTACGTGCGATAACGGATGTGCCGCCGCTGTGCCCGCTTTGCTCTCGCGCGATGCCTTATCCGTTTCGGGCGGGGTCATCTGCGCGCGCATTCCGCTTGCCGTGACGACGCTTGCTATGCTTATGACGCGCTTCATCGTGATTTTTGCGTTAAAGAAGATGTTATGATCAGTCGCTCTATCGCTTTTATATTGTTGATTTGGATGCTGGGCTTTGCCTGGTTTGCGTTGCTTTTGCCGCAGCCAGCGCCCATTTCGCCAACCGATGGCGTTGTCGTGCTAACCGGTGGAGCAAACAGAATTGATCGCGGGCTCGAAATATTAGCATCGGGCAAATCCAAAAAATTGCTGATTTCCGGTGTGGACCGCGATGTGAAGCCGCCCGACCTTCAGGCGGAATATCCAAAATCTGCGCAATATTTCCAATGCTGCATCGCGCTGGGTTTCCAATCGGTAGATACGCGATCCAATGCATTGGAAACGGCAGCATGGGCAAAGCGGAACAATATGCGCACTATTCGACTTGTTACGCATGATTGGCACATGCGGCGCGCGCGCTTTGAACTTGACCGGGCCTTGCCCAGCGGAATCACCGTCACCAATGACGCGGTGTCGACCCAACCGTCGCTTGGCGGCTTGTTCAGGGAATATAACAAATATTGGTTGCGCGCAGTCGCGTCGCTTCTTGGGTTTTAAGCTGTGATCGCAGTCATCCGGTCTGCGGCATATATCTTGATATTTTACACAGGTTCCGTGTTTTTCGTCGTAACCGCATTTCTGGCGCAATGGGTCTCCATTCCGCTGATGCAATGGGCCGTGCGCGGCTGGTCGCGCTGGCAATATGCCTGCTACCGCCGGATATTGGGCATCAACATCAAGATTGAGGGCGAATTGCCGGAAAAACCGGTGCTGTACGCCGTCAAACATGAAAGCATGTTTGAAACCATCGACATGCCCCGCATGTTTCGCAAGCCTGCGGTGGTAACGAAAAAAGAGCTGTTCGATATTCCCTTATGGGGACCAGCCGCGCGGGCCTATGGCATGATCCCTGTTGACCGTGATGGCGGCGCGGCGGCGCTTCGGGCCATGCTGGTTTTGGCCAAAAAGATGATCGCCGACGGACGGCCAATCGTGATCTTCCCCGAAGGTACCCGCGTTGCACCCGGCAGTCAGCCGCCATTGCAGTCGGGCTTTGCGGGCCTGTATAAGCTCATCAACCTCCCCGTCGTTCCGATTGCGGTGGACAGCGGCACGTTAAGTCCGCGCAAAGCCGGCATCTGGAAATCAGGGACGATTACCTACAGGGTGGGGGAAGAGCTTCCCACTGGCCTGCCACGCGCGGAGATTGAGGCGCGGGTCCACGCCGCCATTAATGCGCTGAACGTTTAGGGTCTCACCCCTTAATGCTTGCGCCCAAAATCGGGGGCGTCATCGTCCTGGCCCTGTTCAACAATTGACCGCCGGATATTGCGGGTGCGGGCAAATAATGCCTCCAACTCGTCGCCTTTATCGTAGCGGATCGCGCGTTGCAGCACGCTTAAGTCTTCGGAAAAACGCTGCAGCATTTCAAGCACAGCGTCCTTGTTGGACAAAAACACATCGCGCCACATGACGGGGTCGGATGCGGCGATACGGGTGAAGTCACGGAAACCGCCAGCCGAATATTTGATAACCTCGCTTTGCGTCACGCCTTCCAAATCATCAGCCGTGCCAACGATGGTATAGGCAATCAAGTGCGGCAAATGGCTGGTGACGGCAAGGACCATGTCATGATGGCGCGCATCCATAATCTCGACATCCGCGCCAAGCCGCTGCCAAAAAATGCGCAGGCGCTCAACCGCTGCCTCAGGTGCATTTTCAGGCGGCGTTAATATGCACCAGCGGCCCTTGAACAAGGTCGCAAACCCAGCGTCTGGTCCGCTTTTTTCGGTGCCCGCGACCGGATGGGCAGGAATAATGATCGCGTCAGGCAGCACGGCAGAAAGCGCCTCTGCGACGCTTTGCTTGCATGAACCCACGTCGCTGACAATCGCATCGGCAGGCAGATCGGCCGCAAATTCCGCCGCCACCGCGCCCATCGCGCCAACGGGCACGCATAAGATGACAAGGTCGGCGTCCATCACCGCTGCGCCAACCGTGTCGGTCACATCATCGCAGATACCCAGCGCGACGGTGCGTGTACGCACCATCGGGTCAGCGTCATACCCGGTTATGCGCACGCAAGGCATCTGTGCCCGCACCGCGCGCACAACCGATGAGCCGATGAGGCCAAGGCCAATGATCGTCAGGCGGGCGAAGGGCAACATTAAGCGTTCGCGTCCAAAATCTTACGCAAGGCCGACATAACGCCACGATTTTCGTCGCTTGTACCAATGGTAATCCGCAGGCCATTGCCAAGCCCCTGCCCCGGCAACCAGCGGACGATATAGCCTTCGGCCATGAGCGCGTTAAACGCGGTCTCTGCGCTGCATGTGCCTTGAAACAAGACCATCAGGAAGTTGGCCCAGGATGGAATAACCTTCAATCCATGATTGGACAATGCCGCAAACTCCGCCGCCATCCAGTCGCGCCATTCGGCATTATGCTGACGGCTACGCGTCACAAAATCTACGTCCGCAAGCGCAGCGATAGCTGCCGCCTGTCCGGCGGTCGTCACATTGAACGGCGCGCGCACCCGGTTGAGTGTCGCGATAAGGCCAGCATGGCCATAGCACCAGCCAATGCGTTCTGCCGCCAGACCATATATTTTAGAGAAAGTCCGTGTGATCAGGACATTGTCATGGCGGCGCGCCAGATCCAATGCGGCGGGACCGTCATCATCCAGATATTCGCCATAGGCTTGGTCCAGCACAAGCACACAATTACCGCGCAAGCCCGCATGTAGCCGCGCAATTTCCCCGTCGTCGCAATATGTGCCGGTCGGGTTGTTCGGGTTCGCCACAAAAACCACGCGCGTCTTATCGGTCACCAGCGCCAGCAGGGCATCGACATCGGTGCCATAATCCTTGTCCGGCGCGACAATCACATTGGCCGCCGCTTTGCGCGCCGCAATATCATAGACCGAAAAACCATAACGCACGTAAATGATGTCATCGCCTGCGCCAGCATAGCCCATGGCAATGAGGTTCAGCAGTTCGTCCGAACCCGTGCCGCAGACTATCTGGTCGCTATCAATCTCATATGCCGCGCCCAATGCTGCGCGCAAAGCGGTACAGGCCGGGTCAGGATAGCGGGCCAAAGACGCGCCTTTGTCCACCAGCGCCGCCGCAGCGTCCGGACTGCACCCCAAAGGATTTTCGTTCGCCGATAGTTTAATCAGCACGCGGCCATCATCCGACTTTGCTTTGCCGGGTGTATAAGCGCTGATGGCTTCAATCCATGGTTTGGCTATGGGTGTGTTCATGCTCGCGGCCATAGCGGCGGCGGCGGCGAAGCGCAACGTGTCGCCAGCGCAATAGGTCCTGACCCTAGCACTTCTTTTACGAGTTTGGGTTGTTTCGCACGAAACCGCTGATATGGCGGTCGATATGCATGAAGATACGCGTTTCGGTCTGGATAAGAAAACACAGTTGCTTGGGCCAGTGCAGCTCGACAGCGGCG
>Ga0247843_1009318_pt1 | contig 10971 bp, 8 predicted proteins | sample LaCruzMarch2017__FD_192420 | JGI IMG/M metagenome (GOLD analysis project Ga0247843, IMG submission 192420) | Freshwater microbial communities from meromictic Lake La Cruz, Castile-La Mancha, Spain - LaCruzMarch2017_8m | ecosystem: Environmental > Aquatic > Freshwater > Lake | place: Spain...
CCAGCTTTTTGATGATAAGGATAAAGAGTTTGCACAAACTCTGTTTGATCTTTTGAGGAAAGAGAATGATAGGGTTGCTGTAATCCAAAGAAACGAAAGAGTAAACAATAAGTTGAATAGAAAGGGGGGTGTGTAAAAACAGCATTGCATCAAAGTTCACATAGTTTTGTAGAAGTAGTAACATTAATCAATATTACTGTTCCAATCCCCTTATTCCGTGAGAGAGGCGAAGCTCTTGTCATCTCCCGCCACCACCCTCCAACCAAACGAACGTGTTGGAGGAACACTCGATCGAGGACTTTCACAAAGAGATCTTCGGTCATGTCTACAGACTACAACCCCACACCTCACGTCATACCCGAAGGCGATAATGCCACGCCACTTGAGGTCGTAGGAGGCGATTGCACGGCCACCGAGAAGCTCATCATTATCATGTGTGGCCTCCCGGGCACGGGAAAGACTCACATTGCCAACCGCATCGCACGGTACCTATCATTCTTCCTCGCCGTCGAAACGAAGATATGCAACGTTGGGGATTATCGACGTGAGTTGTTTGGTGCCAATCTACCCGCCGAATTCTTTGATCATACGAAGGAAGAATTTATGGCCAAACGACTACAGGCGTGTGATTGTGCATTGGCAGATCTTATTACCTTCATGCAGCAGGACGGAGTACGTGTGGGGATACTTGACTCGACAAATTCCACTCAAACACGAAGGCGTCACATGCTTGATAAGTTAAAATCACTAGAGTGCAAGGTCATCGTGCTGGAAGTTATCTGTGACAAGGAGGAACTCCTTGCACACAACATACGCACAATCCATATGAACCCATTTGACTATAAAGATGTAGATCCAGATGCTGCAATGAAGGACTACAATAAAAGGAGGGAGAATTACATGCATGTCTACGAAACTGCCGACGAGAGAGATAAGTCATACATTAAGATTATCAACAATCAAACATACGTTGTTCATAATGTCCGGGGTTATCTACCGCAAAAGGTGGTCCAATTTGTAATGAATCTGCATACCCTCCCTCGTGTCTTTTACCTATCTCGTCATGGTCAGTCTGAATACAACCTTTCGGGTAAGATTGGTGGCGATAGTGGACTGACTGAGGCCGGACGAGAGTATGCACGCCGTCTTGCCGACTTTGCTCATGACGTTATAGGGATGAAGGTGGAAACAGATGAAGTGACCGGAGAAGTAAAGCGTACTCCGCGTCCTGCTAGATTATGGACATCTACATTGAGACGTACCAAAGAGACAGCTGAGTTTATTAAGAGAGACATAATCACACAGCATAAATGGGATAATGGCGAACAGATTGATTGGATTCAATTCCAGGGGAGAGCACGTCGGAATCTTGATGAGCTATATGCTGGTGTTTGTGATGGATTGACATATAAGGAGATTGCAGAGAAGTTCCCCGAGGAGTTTGCCAGACGGCAAGAAGATAAATTGACATATCGTTATCCAAGAGGCGAATCCTATATGGATATTACATTACGTCTTGAGCCTATTGTTCTGGACATTGAACGAACACGTGAGCCAATCCTCATTGTTGGTCATCAGGGTATTCATAGACTACTCTATGCGTACTTTATGGGCCTGCCTCGCGAAAAAGCTCCATATGTGAGCATCCCATTGAATACAGTCATTGAACTGACTCCATCTGCGTATGGTTGCGAGGAGAAAAGGCACCTCCTTTTAAGTAAAGAGGAGATGAATGATTGGAGTGATGGCCAGGACGAGCCTGTTACCTCCATGCCCATGAAAGAACAGGAGTCAGCGCTTTTCGATGTTATGAATCCTCCGAGCTTTTAAATGTGTTTATTTCCATTGTAGTATAGAATCATATTGGTGAGACGGATTGCCAATTCGAACTAAGCCTGCTGCAGCAAGACGTCTGTTCCTTAACTCGGGGTTTTACTTAAACGAGTATTTATTATTTCTCATCAGCATCAGCGTCAACTTCTTCGTCCAATCCCTCATCTAATGTAATGCAAATGACAGTCCCTGGCTTTATTGGATCTGACTCTTCCGGTATAAATATCTTCCCCATAATTGAATCATAGTCATCATCTGTAATCATTCCAAAGGTTAAGAGCTATTGGTGTGAAGGCAAGATGTAAGTGTACATAGGCTTTACAGCTAGGATATGAAGCTATCTTGCAATCAATCATACACAGATATAATTACCTTGGTCCTAATATCACAAATGACATCCTCGCGCTTTATCAAATCACCTTCTTTCTTGTGCCACTTTTCAATCACACCTAAATAACATATTATTTTTACATCAATTGAAATATGAAAGTTCGCATCAACCTTTATTAGCAAAGGATATAAGAACAAATTTTATTGGCGAATATAAAGACAACACTCACAGTCTGTATCATCTCCAATATCTGGCATTTCTATTTCCGTTTCACGAGTAAATCTACTTCGATCAATACCATCTTCCTCCAACGTGATTCCCTTTTTGCTAAAATAACGCCCGATATATGGATTAGTAGAGAGTGAACCTAGCGCTGCATGACGACGACAGCAACGACCGTAACTGCGACCATGTGTCGTAATAAAAGCTTTGTTGGAGGTGTATGCTTGGCTCGCCAAGCGAGCAATGGCCGCCATCGTGATGAAGAGGGGGTGGGACGTCAGTCCCGCCACTTTCGCGTTTTGATGCCCGATTGGCAATCTATCATCTGGTCGAAGGTTAGAATGCCCCTCGCGAAGAAGACTGCCGTCATAATGTTGTCCGCCGCTGCCATTGGCACCTCGAATCGCGGTGGAGAGATTTTCCGCGTCGTCGCTGCATTCTCCGCCGTACAATGCACCAGTCGTAAGACGGCAGCATACAGTCGTCCTTTATTTTCTGTGCGATTGCACTCCACCACAAGTGCTAATACCGAAACTGATATCACAGGCGCCGACGTACCACCATCGTCGCTCACTATTAACAAGCGTCTTTCACGTGCCAACCTCCCATCAAGTCTTGATGCTCGGTCCTTGTCGGAAAACCTACACATCGTTCTATCACAATTAGCCTCTCGTCGTGCATCCGAGGAATCCATGGAGGCTGCCAGGACAATCGCAACGCTCAACGCAGGGAGAGTATCATTAATCCAAAAACGCGATGAGTCATTACAACGGAGGAATGATTACTCAGGACAGGTCGGCAAACTCATGGCCAAGAGCCAGGGAGGGAAGGAGACTGATGAGATAGTATCGTTGAAAGACAATGCATCTCGTGCAGGAGACGAGGCGAATGCTGTCGAATTGGAATTGAACGACATTGAATCGAGGATGAATGCATTGCTAGCGTCATTGCCGAACCTGTTGGATGATATCGTGCCCGATGGGGATAGCGATGGGGATAATGAAATGGTCAATCAATGGGGAGATGTGACTGCATTGCCAAGGGAGCTGGGATGGACAAACGACTTTCAGCCATTGTGGCATGATGATGTGGCATCCAATTTAGGTGGTTGGAACTCGGACGCCGCCGTGGGTATGTCGGGTGCACGTTTTGTTAGCCTTACCGGATCCGTGGCACGGTTAGAACGTGCCATATCATCATACTTCTTGGACCGAGCCTCGGAGAAGGGGTATATTGAAGTTTCGCCCCCGTTGGTTGTATCACGATCGGCATTAGAAGGCACGTCTCAATTGCCAAAGTTTGAAGAAGATCTCTTCAAAATTGTTCGTGAGTCTCACACATGTAACGGAGAAGATGCATTCCTAATCCCCACTGCTGAGGTACCATTGACTAATATGCATGCAAATCAAATATTGGACGAATCAGGCCTACCGCTGAGCTATTGCGCCGTAACACCCTGTTTCCGTGCCGAGGCGGGAAGTTATGGACGTGATACACGTGGACTTATTCGTACTCATCAATTCTACAAGGTTGAGTTGGTAAAAATTACCACCCCGGAAATGTCAGATGATGATCATCACAAACTTACACGACATGCCGAGGAATGTTTGGAGGAGTTGAGAATCCCCTATCGTAGAATGAGGTTGTGTTCTGGGGACATAGGTTTTAGTGCCCAACTTTGCTATGACTTAGAGGCATGGTTGCCATCAACGAATGAATATCGAGAGATTAGTTCCTGTTCAAACACTGGAGACTTTCAGGCACGAAGGATGGGATTGAGGTACCGCCCAGTCGAGACAAAGATTGACGAGAGCGATAGTACTGACACGGCCAAGGGAGGGAAAAAGAAGAGTACAAAGAAACCAAAACCGGCATTTTGTCACACAATCAATGGCAGTGGTTTAGCAGTGGGTAGGACTCTCGTGGCTGTATTAGAGAACTATCAAACCCCCGATGGAGATGTTGTGGTGCCAGAGGTTTTAAGGAAATACATGGGTGGTCTCGAGATTTTGAAGAAGAAGAGCTGAGACGATTTTGGTAATCTAGATTTCTTGACCACATTCAGACCAATAGCCATCCGCATCACTACGTAGGAATACATTATTCAAGTTCCCTTGCATTATTCCTGCACTCAATTGCCAGATTTTCTCTTCTTACTTCTGCTTCTGGTATCGCCAACGATGGCATGCTCCTAACAAAGGCAAATAAAAGATCGCTGATCTCGCTGATGCCACAGTCTTGCCCCATCCAAGCGATTGCAGTTGGAAGAACTTTCAATTCCATCACAGTAAACGGGGTTGTGCTGATCTTGCCCCCAATAGTGCGTCTTGAGTCTTGATAATCTTATGTCGCCCCGCTTGACTTTACTCTCCAAATGAAAACGACCAATTGCATTCAAAGTCAAACATACAAATGGCGGGATGCGGGATCGCTTACTTCTTACTAAACTTTTTCTCACTACAACTTATCATCACTTCCACAACTTTTCAAGAGACTCCACCATGGCGCCGGCTATTCCTGAATCCGTGCTGAAGAAGCAGGCCACCCAGACCAAGATCTCCATACAGGCCAAGCAGGCATCGTATGAGGCCAAACAGAAGAAGCGTGCCGACAAGAAGGAGGCCATTGCGTCGGCAGAGAAGTACACTGCCGAATACAAGGCCGCCGAGGCTGCTGCCATAACGAACCGTCGTGAGGCCAAGGCCACTGGAGGATTCTATGTGCCCGCCATGCCCAAGCTTGCACTCATTATCCGTATCCGTGGTACTATCGGTGTGTCCCCCAAGGCGAAGAAGATTATGCAGCTCTTTCGTTTACGACAGATTCATAATGCTACGTTTGTCAAGCTGAATGAGTCGACGATTCGTATGCTCCGACTTATTGAACCATATGTGACCTATGGGTACCCCACACGTTCAACTATTGAAAAGCTTATTTACAAGCGTGGGTTTGGTAAGCTTAACAAGCAACGCATCCCCATTGCTGACAACTCGGTTATTCAAGAGGGCGTGGGGGCTGTGGGGATTAAGTGCTGTGCCGATCTCATTCATGAGCTATACACCGTTGGTCCAAATTTCAAGGAGGCGAATAACTTCCTTTGGCCATTCAAGCTCACAAGTCCTCGGGGTGGATTCTCGACCAAGACGAAGCTTGTTCATTTCCTGGAGGGTGGTGAGGCCGGTAATCGTGGCGAAGAAATCAACAAGCTTGTGAAGCGTATGATTTAAGAGAGTGATTTGTCTGTACCGTTAGCTCTACCTAGGAAATATAGTAAATTCCCAAATGATTAAAGATTCTGAAAACGTTCCGACCCCATTCCAAAGCTTTCTTTCACTTATCGCACGTCTACTTGGCGTCGATATTTGTTTGTAAGTGGGGCGGTCATCATTAAACCATTTACTAATTAGTCTTAGTTATTTGATGAATAATGCAATTAGTGGTAGGTCCCAGTCCTTCTCCCCCCGAGAGTTCAATGATGTGTGCATGACCCTGCCTGGTGGTGGGTGCAGGCTTCAAACCTGTAGGGGCTTAGCGGCCCAGTGGTTCGATTCCACCTTGCGCACGTTGGATGGGACTACCGACAGCTAGACCTACATGCGGTTTACTTGCTTTTATTTAGAGCTGTAATATTTATGAATGTACTCGTTAATTTCGTGTCTTTGGCCGGCGCTTGCCTCCTGTTACAGTTGGCCTTGAAAGCAGTGCATCATCGTCAATGTTCTCATCCGTCGCTGGACTAGTAGTAGCGTCATCTGCCTCCGTTTCCTCAGCTAACTTTGCCTCACGTTGCATTTCCTCCATCCGTTCTTCCCTCTCTCGTTGCTTCTTCAACATGATGGGTGGTAGACCAGGAGTTATCGGTAGCATCATGGGTACCGCCCCCACTGGAAGCTTTATTTTACCAACTATATGCTGCTCCGTCGTATCATCTTGTGTATTATATCTACTTTCTGCTGCTGTTGGGAGCACAGCATGATCTCCATCCATCGTCTCCTCGCCCTCTGTAGATTCCTTTGCCTCGCGCTTCATCAATTCCATTCGTTCTTCCCTCTCTCTTTGTTTTAGACTTGGTGGAGGTGGACCAAATCCTATTACTGGAATGGTCGTCCCCGCCGGCAATGGCTTTAGTTTACCAACCTTGGGTTTCTCAGTTTTATATTGCTTAATTATCCCCCCGTCTTGTCCGCCGTCGCCACCACTCTTGTCGTCATTATTATTTACATCGTCAGATGTTGACGATGATACAACATTCCTTTGCTCCATGGCTGCTATACGGCTCGCCAATGCATTGGACTTTGGTTTGATAGTTGCTGCGGGTGGTGGTTGTGATGACGCGCTACTACTTTCGGTCTGTATATTCAGTGCTGCTATGCGTTGAGCGATGCTCATCGTCGTTGGGGCAGCGTCCATGGTGTTCAATCTCTAATCTCTCTCACTCAGAAATTCGTGCGGGAAAAAACACTACTATTAACAAAAGTCACGTCTGCTGAAGTCTCTGAACAAATCCGATCATGTCCATAATCCAGGAAGAATTCCTGGATACCTATCGCTTATGGAGAGCGCATGCCGAGCCTCTTGATGGGATTGACGGTCTATTATTCGGAGATGATAGTTGTGTAATCTGGAATGGATACATGTCAAAGATACAACAACTAATGCATGCACGTTACCACCGTCCCAGTGGGACAACGTGTCCCTTAGTTCTATCCGGGCCACCAACAAAGTGCGAAGATGAGGAGAAGGTTGCAGTGAGCGATGACGATGAACAAGGTAGTAGTAGTGTGGATACGACTAAAACTGTTTCATCTGTTGTGAAAGATGATAGTCACGAGAGGTTGGAATTAGAGGCTCTTACCTCATTAATATTCCGTCAGGGTGCCAAACTAACAGGATCGATTGAATTTCAAAACGAATTAGGATGTCGTCCTACCTATGAACTCATAGTAATGGAGGGCGATGTGAGGGATGAGCTTGGTCATACGAAGGGAATGCTTGCTCGACATATCATTTCTGATTTTGGTACGACGAATGATCAGCAATGCATTTTTGTAAAGGTGAGCTTCGTTCCTGCTGTTGCAATGGACGACACTCAAGTAGAAGAGGATCAGGGAGGGTCGGTTCATGATGGGGGGAAGCAACATCATGAAGGAGATGCAATATCAGACGAAAACAATGTCAAGGTGGAAGACGAATTGGCAACTGGAGATGACGATGACACATCATGTGGTGAAAACAAATTAACCGCACCGTACGAGGAGAATATTACAATTAAAATCGAGTATGTCGATGGTAATCACTCATTTTGTGGGATATGGAATCATGACACATTGTGCTTCAATGGGACTGTGACAAATATTACTGAAGGCCAAGGAGATCAACAACATCATATGGGAGGAACGATCATTAGTGGACTCCTTAGTGGAAATCGACATTCTATTAATGACGAGAGAAGCAGATTGAGTGAGGAGAACAATATACGAAAACTAATGACAAGTTCTTCTGCCAGCAAATTCTCTCTGTCACCAAGCACTCATTTGCATCCTCGTGGCATATCATGTAATGCGGTCAAAATTGATACACTTCCACGGCTACTACTAACCTCGGAAGCTCTCACGACCTCAGGCGGGTGGATTGATCTTGCTCAAGACCCCAGTCCCGTAGCCAGTAAAGGAGAGATCCTAACGTCAGAGAAACGAAGGGCACTTCTTGACGAACTCGCCTCGTTAGATAACCACAAGCTTGTCCTCCATCGTGTTCGAACAGAGGCATTACGACTTGATACTCTAAAAAATCTTGTAGAGCTGGGAACCATTGTCGACTTTGCCGAGCTTGCCAGGAAGCGTAATGCTGCGAAGCGACGCGAGAAGTGGAGGGCACGGATGAGCAGGTGTATCCCCAACCTACCCCAAATGCCTCGACGGAATCGGACGTCGTCGAAAAAAAGTGCTGGGGATGATTATTCTCTCTCCAAGGATGCTGTTCAAACGAAGAAGGTGCAATTCTATGACCTCCTTGCAGACATCCACTGGGGTGATTTAATCATGGAAGCATCTATCCAGTCGGAGAAGACATGTGCCAACTTTCGTCGCCAAACAGCATTACTAGAAGGCTTGACATTCGACTCAGATGAGCTCAAAGCTCAGATCATGGCAGACCTGCGAGCAAATGGCACATCCGTGGCCGCGTCGCACTCTGAGTGGGATCAATGTATCCAAATGGGCAGAGCTGTCGCACTTGGGTGGAGCTGGTTCGAGAGAGGATCCTGGGGCTGCTTTGGACGTAGTGCGGTGGTGGGTAAACGATGCGTGTATGTATTGTTCATGATGCATTCGAGGCTCGAGACGAATCATCAGCACTTGGAGCATGCATTTCGTTGTACCGATTTGCGCTTAACGGATGTGCAGTTACGAAGGATTAAACTGTCTGGTGAACTAGCGTTCAAACTGCAAGCCAATGATGGTGGAGCTGGCCTTTGTGGGGTTTGTCAATGTGACATGGATAAGGATGAAGACGATTCCAATCCCGCTGTCCGCTTTTCCTGCTCACATTCATTCCATTGGGATTGCGTGAAGAAGTGGCTTCATGACAATTCATCCTGTCCCAGTTGCAGATTTGACTTGAGCCTTCCGTGAACAGAGAGAGATTATTTGTACATTTTGCACATCAACACCAGTGTATTAGAATAGTAGCTAGTAGAAGATATTTCCAATTTTTTCATTTATAAGCTTACTTAGCAATATATCCCTGCTTATGAACCGCCATGAATTCCTCCAATCCATTCCAAAAACTTGCCAAACAGACATTGTCGAGCCCTCTCCTATCCCTGCTTATTTTCCCCGTCTTAACATTCCATCCTTGTAACTCATTTGGGACGGCTGCACCTTCTAGTCCGACATAAAAGCCAAATGTACGTGAGAACAGGTCAACGGGATCGGAGTAACGCCAACCCTTAAATTGCCAACTTGCACCCTGACAAATCACGGCCACAACACGATTCCATTCATCCTTCTTCAGTCGTGTTGCCGGATTATCAATAATGTCATACGTTATCTCGGCACCACCCAGACGTGGTGCAAGTTTGCGTGATATGGTAATAGTCCCACCCCGCTTACCAGCTGCGGGATTCAACGAGGCTTGTTCACGGGTTAGAAACACTCCATCTTTCCCGAAAAAAAATCCAGCATTAATCATCGTAATGACCGAGGTCATGGCATTCGGTACAACGATGATGGGGTTGCCCATGGCAAGTGATTTTAGCGGAATGAGCACCTTGGACGAAGACGATGGGGTACTAGCCGGAGGTGGTGGTCGTCTCTTTTCTTTCGACGACGACGATGGTGTAGCACCACCACCACGCTTTGCTCTATCCTCATTGGCAACAACCTCCTGAAAGATTTCTAATACCCGAGCAAAGTCTTTTTTGACCCCTCCCACCTCCCCTCCGGCACCTGCACGTAATATACTTGCCGAATCACCCACGGGTATTTCCGATGCAGTAATCTGTCGTACGGCCTCCCGATCAGCCTCAATGGCAGCTGCGACAGTAGGAGAGTCGACACGAAACCCCTCGGGTGATAGCCATGATAGGAGAAGCTCACGATCCTCTTTCCCCTCTGCTGTTACTAATTCCAATGATCCTCCATGACTGGACGATTGAGACAGTCCTCCTTGGTCATCGGTAGTAGCTGTAGTCTCCTGAGAGCCCGGCACGGTTTCTTGAGAGGAGCTTGGGTCATTGTTATCAGTCGCGTCGGCCATGTCCACATCCCCCCCTTCCTTTGCTGGAATCGTCGTTGATTCAGCGATAGCATATCGTTTATCTACAATTTTACCAAGATTGGCAACGAGAATTTCATTTGTAATCGGACCAGATGACGACTTCTTGTTGGTTGTTGATGGGGTGGGTTCCGAAGGTGCGTCGCGACTGCGTTTCTTATTACTCGATTCGCCACGATCACCACGTGATGGACGTTTCACAGTTTTTGGGATCTTTGCCTTCTTTTTAATTGCGGCATCATCATCATTATCATCGTCGTTGTCGGATGCACCATGCATAACATCCTCCTTGTCCATTGCTGCTACTTCGACGACGTCCTCCCCAACCGCGGTGGCTGCGGAAGACGACTCGACGAAGTAGGATATAACATGATCCTTATCGAGGATCTTCACTGGATCTTTCACCCCCGAGGTACTACATGCCTTACGATAACCCAGTAGTACCGGATTCAGTAATTGCAGATATATTGATGCTAATGTGTACGATACCTCCCTAGATTTATCATCTCCCGTTGATGTTGTCAGGATTAGCGTATGGGGGATCGTGGCATCGTATGTCGAGCCATATAGAGTCAGCACCTTGCCATCGTCAGAGAGGGAGGAGTGGGTGGAAAGAGCGCCGGTGCTGCATGCCTCCCGTAGATGGCCAATAGGGGAGAAGAGGACCATATGATGCTGTGTGTTGTTGTTGTTGTTGTTGTTGTTGTTGTTGTTGTGGTTGTTGGATGTGGAGAGAGCTAAGAGTGAGAGGGTGGGTTGTTATGACAGAATCACTAACTACAAAACGCTAAGTACAACGCAAACTCATC
>Ga0247843_1009319_pt1 | contig 10970 bp, 10 predicted proteins | sample LaCruzMarch2017__FD_192420 | JGI IMG/M metagenome (GOLD analysis project Ga0247843, IMG submission 192420) | Freshwater microbial communities from meromictic Lake La Cruz, Castile-La Mancha, Spain - LaCruzMarch2017_8m | ecosystem: Environmental > Aquatic > Freshwater > Lake | place: Spain...
GTCAAAACCTATTCATATTTGATTAATGAAATCGATACATTAATAAATTTTGCGGCAGAAAGTCATGTAGATAGAAGTATCCATGATGGAATACCTTTCATTAGCACCAATGTTTTAGGAACTTATACGTTGCTAGAGGCGGCTAGGCAAAATCTAAACTTGAAAATTTTGCATGTTTCTACTGATGAGGTTTACGGATCGATAATAGACGATGAGTCTATTGAGACTGATTCATTAAAACCATCTTCGCCTTACTCCGCTTCCAAGGCCTCCTCAGATTTGATAGCGCTAGCGCAACGGCATACTTTTGGGCAAAAGATTACGGTTACGCGTTGCTGTAATAACTATGGAAATTGGCAGGATCTTGAAAAAGTAGTTCCGACTTTTATACTTAGATTGATACAAGGAAAAAAAATGCCGATTTATGGAAGTGGATTAAACAGTCGAGAGTGGATACATGTTTCAGACCATGTATCAGCCTTGCTTACTATTATTGAATCTGAGACTAAAGAAACGATAATAAATATTGGAACTGGTGAGCGAATCACCAATCTCGATCTTGCTAAAATAATTTCAGAAAACTTTGGCGTAAGTACAAATTATATTGAGTATGTTAACGATAGGCTCGGTCATGATTTTAGATATGCACTTTCATCAAAGCTTATAAATAATCTAGGATGGAGTCCCAAGATTAAATTCTCTGAAGGAATTGCTGATACTATTTCTTGGTATAGAAATAATTATAAATTAATGTTGGGAGAGCAATAATTAAAGGAATTCTTCTTGCCGGCGGTAAAGGTACAAGGCTTTGGCCCGCTACAAAAAGTGTAAGTAAGCAATTACTTCCAATTTATAATAAGCCGTCAATATATTATTCTTTAAGTACACTAATGCTCGCTGGTATAACTAAAATTGCATTAATTACGAGCCCTGAGCACCTAAATATATATAAAAAACTCCTAGGAAATGGCAAACCACTCGGCCTCACCATAGATTACGTAATCCAGGATAAACCAACAGGGATTCCGGATTCATTATCACTAGTTCCTAATGACTATAAGAATGATTGTGCAATGCTTGTGTTGGGTGATAATTTTATTTATGGCATGGGTTTAGGTGGTTCACTCAAAAGTATGTATGACGGCAAGGGTGCTATGGTTTTTGGATATCAAGTAAACAATCCTCATGATTATGGCGTAGTCTTATTTGACGAAAGTGGAAAAGTTTTAGACATTGAGGAAAAGCCAAATAATCCAAAGAGTAATTTTGCAATTCCTGGTATATATTTCCTAGATAATGATTGCTATGAATTTGCATCTAAATTAAAACCTAGCGATAGGGGAGAAACAGAAATAACCGACCTCCTTAAATGTTATATGCAAAATGGTAATCTAAGAGTAAAAACTTTGGCTCGTGGTACAGCCTGGCTCGATACCGGTACTTTTGATAATCTACTTGCTGCCTCTGAATTTGTAAGAACAATTGAGGTTAGACAAGGATTAAAAATTGGTTGTATAGAGGAAATTGCTCTAAGAGAAGGGCTAATTTCTAAGACACAATTTGATTTACTGATTCAACAGATCCCTGAATGCGAATATTCAAGTTACTTAAAGAATTTGAAGATTAAGTAAGGTAAATAAAATATAATTTGGTTTCGTGCAAATCTTATTCTTTCTGTTAAATAATTATATGCTCAAACGCTTTTAGATTCGCCAGTGATTCGCCCCGGCTAACTCGCCAAGCCCACTCACGCCTTATGGCGGATGAAAAACCTAACTCAAGTAATGGATTAAAGGATGAGTCAGCGTATTGCAGTACTGCCCCTAGTATGCGATCAATTTCTTGCTCATTAACAGCTTTAAGTGGCAGTCTGCCCACTAAATAGATATCACCTAACTCATTAATAGCAAAAGCAATTGAATACATACTGGCGTTTTTATTAAGTAAATACTCATAAACCTTTTCTTTATTCTCATCAGGTTTTCTAATCACAAAGGCGTTAATACTTAAAGAGTGATCTCCGATGATTAGAGCGCAATGTGTTTGTTGTTTGGCTTCCCCTGGCAGGGTTATTAGATATGTATTCTCATCTTTTTGCTCATAATTTAAATCATGGCTATCTAGAAAATCATCAATTACAGCTGCTGGCTCAAGCATCGCCGGCTAGCCGTAGTTTTGATTTAGTTTGTTTAGATAAAGCCCAGTCATAAACATCTAATGTTTTTCTAGCTGTGTTCTCCCAACCAAAGTGGGATGCATGCTCAACTGCGCCCATAGAAAGAAGCAGTCTTCTAGCTGGCTCTGCAAGTAATCTAGAGATAACTGCAGACCATGCCTTTGGATCATGTCCATCTACTAAAGAGCCTGAAATACCATCTGAGACAGCGGTGCGAAGGCCTCCAATGGCAGTTGCAACAACTGGTGTGCCACAAGCTTGTGCTTCAAGGGCAACTAAACCAAAAGATTCTGAGTAACTTGGCACGCATACTAAATCACTTGCTCTATACCAATCAGGCAGAAGATCTCGAGATACCGGATCTATAAAGTGGGTAACATCTTCAATTTGTAAAAACTTTGTAAGAATTTTTAATTTCTCCAGCTCATCCCCACTACCTGAGGCACCTCCCATAATCACAACTGCAAGCTTTGCCCGCAAATACGGTGAGTGAGAGATCATCTCAGCCGCAGCCCTTAGCAACACATCAGGGCCCTTATGGGGCTGAATGCGGCCAACAAAGGTAATCATTATGGCGTCCGGTGCAATATTTAATTTAACCCGAGCAGATGCTTTACCGTCGCCTGGATAAAAAGTTTCTAGATCAACACCAGGGGCCACTACAAAAACATTATCTGGGCAAGCATCATAGAGTGAAACTAAAGATGCAGCCTCTGCATCTGTGTTTGCAATTAAGCCAGTAGATGCTTTAACTACTTGTTCTTCACCTATTGCCCTTGTTTGTGGCTCAGGTGATTCACCATCGGCAAGATTTAAGTTTTTAACCTTTGCAGTGGTGTGCATGGTGTGAATTAATGGAATTCCAGTTCGCTCACTAACCATCCAGCCTAATTGTCCTGAGATCCAGTAATGAGAGTGAAGTAATGAGTAGTAATCATTTGGTAACTCTTTTTGATAATTCATAAATGAGCTAGTAAGAGCTCCTAATTGGCTAGGTAGCTCTTCTTTAGATAATCCTTCAAATGGTCCTGCTACTAAATGCTTAACATTTACACCCTCTGCTATCTCAACGCTCTCTGGCAGATCAGCATGATTTGCTCTTGTAAAAATATCTACGCCAACACCTGCTTGGGCCATCTTCTTAGCGCTCTCAATAACATAAACATTCATGCCACCAGCATCACCCATACCTGCTTGATCAAGAGGTGAGGTGTGCACCATCAGGGTAGCAATTTTTGATATGTTACTAAATATTGGCATAGTTTAGTTTAACTTAGAAACGTTCTTAAGGCAATAAGTTAAAAAATAAAAGAAATTTAAGACAAGATATCTCAATATTGATATTTTGATGGACAAAGTATTTGCACCCTACCTAATCGAACACCGACTCAATCAGCTGTAGTAAATCATTTCGAATTAACGATGCACCATACAATGTAAGATGATGATCATCAAAAAACAAAAAATTGCCGTGTTTAAATCTTGAGCAGAAAGTTTCATCACAAAATATTTTATACAAATTTAAATAGCTTATATCTCTATCTATAATCGCGCTTGTATACATTGTAGAAATTTTGAGTGCTTCCTGATCTACGTCATTAATTTTGACATCAAAGATTGGCGGATTCTGTAGTTTGGAACTCAGGAAACCAGGATTTACACCATGTATATATTGTAAATAATCAGTGAATACAGGATTATCAGAAAGATATAGCATATTAACACCATTCAGCAATAGATCATCTATTTGATTCTCAAACATATGGAAATTATCTAAGTTATTATTAAATTGAGAGATTACCAATACTTGGGGAGAAAAATTCTTAATCATTCTTGTAAAACTATTTCGTGACAAATCAGACCCTAAAACATATGGCAGCCAGTAAATATCTATCGACAAAGCATTGGAAACAACCTGCATCTCCTTGAAAAAATGCATCGCGTGAGAGTCTCCAACTAAAAGCAATTTTTTTTCACCAGTCGAATCAAAAAGTAAACATGGTGATAAATTATCATGGTCACAAGGGTTAATAGATTGCCAGGCGATATCTACTAAAGAACCATTTTTTTCACCATAAGCAAATTGGCTGAGGAATAGTATTGCGGTAGCAAAACTCAATCCAAATATATGAAGTCTCAAGTTAGACTGTTTCTGAAACTTTGAAGTAGTTTTCACTTACGGTTCCTAATCGAAGGTATTTCTATTTTTGTATATGACCAGTTTGCAATTATTAGAGTACTAATTAAAGATACTGCTGTACCCAAAACTCGGAACGAAAACGTGGAGGGCGATACTGGTGATTGTAATGATAGATAAATGAGTGGAAAATGATACAGATAAATGGAATAGGAGCGATCACCTAGCCACAATAAAACAATATTTATTCTTGTATAAATTGGTGGACTACTTATTAGAAAAGAAATAAAGAAAATTACACCTAAAAATTGGGAGAAAATTACTCTTATTTCAAAAGGGCTTATAATGATCATCAAACTTAAAATTCCAATTAATCGAATGACTAAAAGTTGGAAAGAATTTATTGAAAGAGAAACTTTACGAAGATAAATTGCAGTTAGAACACCAAAGTAAAATTCCCAAATTCTGGAAAATGAAGAGTAGTAACTATTGATTGATAATTCAAATAAAATTTGTATCAAAAGATTTAATGCACTGATTAAAAGGAGGGCTAGTGTAAATTTAATTGGAAATAATTTTTTTAATAGCACTATTGATATGGGGGCAAAAATATAAATTTGCCATTCTGCGCTTAAAGACCAAAGATGCATAAATGGATTAGGTTGTGGACTAAAATAGTTACCAACAAGTGTTTCAGCACCTAAATTACCAATGAAAAACATAGACGAGATTGCTTGTAGAGACATATTTTTATGAATAGAATAACTAGATAAAACCAATAAGATTGATAAGTTTATAATCAAACTAATTACAAAAGTTGGAATTAGTCTGTCATAACGGCGTTTGAGAAACTTAGGATACCCTATCTTCCCCTCTGGTTGATTCGAGAGGCTTAAAGCTTTATCCCATTTGAAAAATAAATTATTTATTTGTGGCCAAAGTACAAATCCACTTATCAAGAAAAAAATATCAACTCCTATATATCCATTAGGCATCAATGCTTGTCGCGTATGAAAAATTACAACTAATAAAACGGATACTCCTCGGAGGACCTGAATATCCTGTCTGTAATTTAACAAATGTTCCTTCCTTGTTATTTATCTTGGCGCTCAAGGGATGACCACATATAAGCCTGTAGATCATGGCCATCTTTGCCAATATCTAAAGAGGTGAAGAGTTGTCCTTCAACTAAGCCATATAACCTAGAACCAGAATCAATAGCTTTCTTACTAGGTGATTCATATGCCTTATCCATTGCAAGTTGAATCTTTGGTCCTCGTATTAATCCAAGCCAGCCTTCATTAGTACCAGAGTTATGAGAGAGAACTACCTCAAGTACTTCTTTATCTCGAAGGCGCCAATAACCAACCTCACTGTCGTATGGTTTAACAATCTCACTATTACTATCTATTACCCAGGTTCTAGAAAAGTAGTTTAAATAATCTTGCCCATCTTGATTAAATGAAACCTCTTGAGCAAACTCAAAACCTTCAATATTCGGATACTCACAACGACCCTTTCCTCGCCAAGTACCGACTAACCAAGCAAGTGGCATTAACTCTGGGTGTAGATTTTCTGGTATAGAAAAGACCATTAATTACTCCCATCTTTAAGCTCTTTAACACTCTTCTTCATTCCCCGCGCGCCTTTAGTAATCAAAAAGATTGAAAAAATAAGGCTGATTAGCACTAGTAACCCGGTTGTAAAGATCTCCATTAGGTGAGTCTACCTAAGAAAAATCACCAGATGTGACAATGTGAATACTTTGGTCTTAACGCGATTTAAGGATAGAAACTAATCTGTCTATCCAGCCAGTTAACTCATGTTGCTCAATTGCTACCTCATACCTGCGATCAACTTCACTTTGACGTTTATCACCATCTAGTTTCAAAAGTAGTTGGGCCTCATCCTTTAATGAATTGTTCGTGTCTGTATCAATTAAACTCCAACTCCCAAATATCTTTCTGTATTCATTATTAATAGTTAGGACTGGTAATCCTGAAAAAGTTGCCTCTACTATTGTTTTATCTAGTGATCCCTGAAATGAATGGATGAAGCAATCATAAGTTTGAAGAATCTCCGGCAGTGAACTTCTTGGAATATGGGGAGTAAACTTTAACCAACCTAATTGAACTTCTGAATTAAACTTTGCTTTTACATTTAATTCATAATCTTTAAATCTATCACCAGATGGTGATCCAATTACCTCTAAATTTAAATCTGGAAAATTACTACGTAGTTTTTTCACTTCATATACTATTTCTTTAATATTTTTTGAAGGATCAAATCGACCGATATGTAATAAGTTCTTTATAGGCTGAATATTTGAATTTTTCTTTCTAAATTTTTTGCTATTTATTGATTGACCAATTGGGTATACCTTGCTTCCCATTAATGGGCATGAACCTGGTGTTGAGGTAATAATTCCATCAGAGAATAATCTAGAAATTTTTAAGAAAATACCGTTACTTGTATGGGCATACCAAAGATAGTGTTTTAATCTTATGATTCTAGTAATCGGTGAGATAAATGCAGATTGAACTGATGTCATATGAGAAAACAAAACTGTAAATTTCTCACTCCTAATAGTCTTTATAAATATTTTTAAAAATCTTAATAAGCTTGAAACTCTCTTTCCTTCTACCCAATCAAATGAAATTACCTTCACATTCTTCTCAGTGTTGCAGACTCCTACCTGAGCTGTTAGAACTGTGATTTGATCAAATTTTGCTGATAGCTGATTTACTAGCTCTATTTGGTGGGAAAAAACTTGACTCTTTTCATCCATCGCATAATTGATAACTAGAAGATTAGATGCTTGCAAATTTTGCCCCCATTTTGAACTAATCTTATTGAGATTGCCTATACTTTCCAAGTGAATTTGGTAATTCTTCCATCAAGTAGAATAGCCTCATAATGCAATACTTAATCACGGGCGCTGCTGGATTTATTGGGAGTTTTCTTTGCCATAAATTGGCTAAAGAGGGCAATAAAATAATTGCTGTAGATAATTTCTCTAATTACTACGATGTAGGACTTAAAAATACGAGAGTTAAAGAGTTACTTGAACCTTTACATATAGATGTAATTAATCTAGATATAACAGATTATTTAAAGTTCGATAATTTATTAAGTAAAAGCAAACCTGATGTAGTAATAAATTTAGCCGCTCAAGCTGGGGTAAGACTCCCGCTAATTGAAACAGATAAATATGTAAATAATAATTTAGTTGGCTTTAGTAATGTTTTACGATCAACAGTTAACAATAAGGTGCCTTTTTTTCTTTACGCATCCTCATCAAGTGTCTATGGTGATAAGGCTACAATTCCCTATATTGAAAGTGAACAAAACCTTCATCCAACAAGTTTTTATGGCGCGACAAAATTGGCTAATGAGTTACTAACTCCAACGCTCATTCAAAATAGTTCAACTGCTGCACGAGGCTTACGCTTTTTTACAGTTTATGGGCCATGGGGTAGACCAGATATGGCTTACTTTAGAATGATTGCTAATGTGATTTCTGGGTCGGAGTTTAATTTCTTTGGTGATGGAAGTATTGAACGAGACTTTACATTCATTGATGATGCAGTTAACTCTGTAATGGCTTTAACCACTGAACTGCAAAAACGCAAACCTGGCTACTCTGATGTGGTTAATTTAGGTGGTGGTAGGCCGCTTTCCATGAATTATTTACTACAAACTGTTAGCTCTATTTCTAAGAATGAAGTTAAGTTTAATCGTTTAAACTCAAATTCAAATGATGCTAAGAAAACTATGTCAGATTCAAAATACATGGAGTCTCTCGTTGGAAGTAAGCCAAATACCAAATTAGAGGATGGAATAGCAAAAACTATTGAGTGGGCAATACGTGAGGATATTTCTTCTAATCTAAATAATTGGGTGAAATCAGTTTAGTGTCATATTTTAAGATTATGTTTAGTGTTACCATATAAATATGAAACCCAGAGTTCTTTTAATTACTAGTATTTATCCACCACAAGTTGGCGGTCCGGCAATTTTTACTTCAAGATACTCGGAATGGTTGTCGAATCAAAATATAGAAAATATAGTTATTTCTTATGATATTAGAAAAGAAAAATCTACTAAAGACAAAATATTTGTGAATCTTTATCCAATGCGGGCGTTATCCTTTTTAATATTTGTTTACAAGATTATAAGAAATTCTAGTCGCAAAACATTAATACTATCTAACGGCGCATTCATAGAAACTTACATCGCATGCAGAATTACAGGCAGGAAATATGTTGCTAAAATTCCTGGTGATCCAGTGTGGGAGCTATCTCGAAATAGAAAATGGACTTTACTGAGTCGTAAAGATTTTCAGTTTGCAAAATTAAATTTTACTCAATTAATTCTAAGATTTGCATTTAATTCTTCGTTTATAAATGCAAAATACTTAATAGCCCCTGCAAATGAATTACTTGTTTTTAGCAAAAATTGGGGTGTGCCTGAAAAAAAAATAAGACTAATTTTTAATTGTGTTAACCCCAATAAGTTTAAGAGTTTAGAAAAAAGGCACAAAAAATATGATTTAATTACCGTGTCTCGATTAGTAGAAGGCAAAGGAATTAAAGAGTTAATTGAGTGTGCTGCAAATTTGAACCTAAAACTTGTAATTGTTGGGGATGGCCCTTTATTTAACGAACTCCACAATTTTTCGGTTAATCTAGGTGCACAAATCGATTTTGTAGGAAATTTATCAAATGATAATGTAGTAGATCTACTAAATGATTCTCGAATTTTTGTACTTAATAGTGATTCTGAAGCAACATCGTATGCATTGATTGAAGCAAAGATGTGTGAATTACCAATATTAGCTAAAGAGAATGATGGGTCTCTAACAATTGTTAGGCATAAAATTGATGGTTTGATTTATTCTTCAGAACTAAACGACACTTTATTGGAGTCTATTAAGGTACTTGTTACAGATTCTAAGCTAATTTCAGACTTTGGTAATGCAGGGCGGGAAGATGCTCTTACTAGGTTTAATCAAGAATTGAATTTTCGCCAAATTCTAGAATTATTAGTGTCTTAAAAATATGGAAATTTATACTGAAACTAAGTCGGTGGTTTTATCACTGGACCCACGAGGGGTAATTCTGAATGGTGGAATAGATGTAGCCTCCCGTCAGAATAACTACGGATATCAAATTAAGTCACAAAATAATTTAGATTTTTTAATTATTTCTAGTAAAAATGATCTGAAAAACAATTTTAAGTATAAATTTGTGAAGATTTTACATATATCCAAGCCAACATTTAATTTCTATAAATTTTCTAAAGCATCATGTAAATATATTAAAGAGCATGATATAAATGTTAAATTACTGATAGTTGGTGATCCATGGGAGAGTTACTGGAGTGCTTACTTTTTAAATAAATTCCTTAATAAAAAGATTCCAATTCAAATTCAGATCCATGGAGATATTGCAGATCCGGGGTGGCAAAGGATTAATTTAAGAAACAGAATTAGATTCTCACTTGCTAAATTATCTTTACCAAAAGTAGCTAGTATTAGAGCAGTTACTAAGTACCAAGCAGAAAATCTTGTAAAGGCTTTTGGTATAAAAAAAGAAAGAATAGTTATAGTTCCAGTACCAATTAATATAGTAAGTAAGACATTAGCTTTAAAATCAGAGCGACCTAAAACTATTGGGTTGATCGGCAGAATTCACCAAGACCGCGGAATATGGGATTTTATTAAACTAATTAGAGTTTTAAACTCTAGTTCAAAAAATTTTAAAGTTGTTATAATAGGAGATGGGCCAAGTAAGGATAAGTTCTTATTTAAATTAGAATCGGTTATTCCAAAAAATAGAATTACCTATCTTGGCCAACTTCCTGAAAGTGAATTACGCAAGGTGTGGAAGAAAATTGGCGTATTAGTTTCTATGGCGCCAGTTGAGTCATACGGTCGAGTAATGCGTGAATCACTAATAGCGGGTGTACCAGTCTGGGCTACGCCCTCTGCTGGAGTAAAGGATCTTATGGACAATTCTAAAAAAGGAGAGGTAAATCTTTTAGATCTAAGTAAAAGTGATGCTTCTTTGGATAAAGATTTTAAAAATTTACTTAAAACCAAGGTAAGTTCAGATTTTAACAAAAGATTTGTTAAAGAAAATAATACTTATGCCGCAAAGCTTGCTAACTCTTGGATTAATACAATAAACAAAGCTAAATAGTTTTTAAGCCGATTTCTTCATAAATACTTGCAGAGACTCCGTCTGCGATTAAAACCGCACCAGCTTGTGTGTTTCGCTTAACTATCGCTAGTGCAATCGGTCCCAACTCATAGTGACGGGCAACGGTGCCAATAAAGCCAACTTCTTTATCGCCATCAAATAATTTTGCTCTACTTTCTGGCATAACCACCATAGTGCCATCTAGGTGAAGTAGCACAAGCTTTCTTGGTGGTTGTCCTAAGTTAAACACCTTCGCCACAGTCTCTTGCCCGCGGTAGCAGCCCTTATTCATATGCACAGCCTTATTTAAAAAACCTAATTCGTTTGGAATGGATTTATGATCAACTTCAAATAACAACCTTGCACGCCCCTGGGCAACTCTTAAGGCTTCAAGTGCCCAAATACCAACTTGGATATGTGATTTATTAAATGCCTCTTTTGTTTCAGATAGCTC
>Ga0247843_1009320_pt1 | contig 10968 bp, 10 predicted proteins | sample LaCruzMarch2017__FD_192420 | JGI IMG/M metagenome (GOLD analysis project Ga0247843, IMG submission 192420) | Freshwater microbial communities from meromictic Lake La Cruz, Castile-La Mancha, Spain - LaCruzMarch2017_8m | ecosystem: Environmental > Aquatic > Freshwater > Lake | place: Spain...
GGATCGGGCTGCGGAGGGGGCGGCTGTGGGGGCGGCTGTGGGGGCGGGATCTCGTTCCTGGGCGGGGGTTCGGATTCCAGTTCCGGCGGAAGCTCGGACGACAGCGGTTCTTCGGGCTGCGGCGGGGGTGGCTGCGGTGGAGGTGGGGATTGAACCCGGGGCATCATTCGGCCCGCTCGAAAGGCACCCCGGTCTGATCCACGGCGGCGAGGAAGAACTGACAGAGGTCGGCATAGAGGATGTGGGAGCCGACCGACAAGACATGGTTGTGATCGGCCCCGGCGACCACGCGGAAGCGCTTCCGGCTGCCCGGGATGGCGGCGAAAATGTCGCGCGCCTGATCGATGCCGATGGCGGCGTCGAGGTCGCCATGGCCGATGAAGACCGGCTGGTTGAGCTTGGCCGCGGCTGCCACGGGGCTGACCTCGGACGGCCAGAATCCGGCGCGCAGGCGGGTGCCGCAGCCGACGCTGAAGGCGGCGAGCGGCGAGCAGAAGCGGAGCTCGTCCGGGAGCAGGTTCTCGGCCGCCCGCAGCACCGGCCGGTCGAGCGAGGCGAAAGTGGCCATGCTTGCAACGGCCTTCCATTTCCCCGGGCTGCGGGCGGCGGTCTGGAGGGCGATGGCTCCGCCTTGCGAGACGCCGAAGAGGCAAGCCGGTTCCGCGGGGAAGGCGAAGCGCACCGCGGCGTCGTCGAGGGCGGCCTCCACCAGCGCGGCCTCGTTCAGCCCGAAGCTGCCGATCGCCGCGGGGTGGTCTCCTTGGCCGGGGATGTCCATCAGCAGGCAGCGGAAACCGGCCGCGCAGAAGCGCTCGCAGATCGGCAGGTGGTCTTCCTTCCGCCCGGCGTGGCCGTAAAGCAGGACCACGGTGCCGATGCGGGCTCCCCATGGCGGGAAGACGATCCCGCGGCGGGCGAGTTCGGCACGGGCGATGTTCGATTTCACCGCGGCTCCCGGCGTCGGGGAGGCGGTCACCATCAGGCAAGGCGTGCCGCCGGCATTGGTGAAAGGCTCGATCGTCAGACCGTGCTCGTCCGGCTTGGCGAGAATGTCGCGGTGATAGTCCTGCAAGGCACGGCGCGCCGGTGACACCAGCCGGGCGGAGCCTTGCCAGCCGATCACCACCATCGCGGCCAGCACCAGGAAGGCGAGGACGAGGCAAATACGGAAAGCAAATCGGCGGAAACGGCGCATGAGAAGGCGCGGCCATCCATCGCCGTTCGGGACGATTTCGCAAGATCGCGTTTGCCAGTTTCGCCCGGGACGACTAGGGGATCGCCATGACCTTGCTTGCCGAGACCTCTGCCGTGATGACCAAGACCCGCGAATTGTGCGCCGCGATCGCCGGGGACGAGCACTTTTCCCGCCTCCAGAAGGACGTCGAGCGCTTCCTTGAGAACGACTGTGCCCGCCTGATGTACCAGACCGTCCACGAGCGGGGCGAGGAGCTTCACCAGAAGCAGCACGCCGGCATCAAGCTGGCCCCGACCGAGATCCGCGAGTTCGAAGCCGCGCGCGACGAACTGATGCGCAACGATGTGGCCAGCGCCTTCCTCGATGCCCAAGGCGAACTGGAAGCGATGCAGCGGACCATCGGCAAATACATCACGATGACCCTCGAGCTCGGCCGCGTGCCGACCGAAGCCGAACTCGCCGAGTCCGAAGGCGGATGCTGCGGTGGTAGCGGCGGCGGCGGCGGTTGCTGCTCGTAATGAGGCCGGGGACGGACCGGATTTTCAAAAGGGGCGGGTCGCAGTGCGGCCCGCCCTTTTGCTTTCGCGTGAACCTAAAGGGGAAGTTGAGAGTTGAGAGTGGATGGTTGATAGCTGATCCGGAAGAGTGCGCGTCGCAATGGAACCTCATTCTCCTGTTGAGCAGGGGATTCGGCGCAAGCCTCTTATTCTGAACTATCAACAATCAACCATGGACTCTCAACCCGGCTTTAGGCTTATTGCTGCTGGCGGTTGAAGCGGGCGACGACCCGCTCCGGCAGTGCTTGAGCGTGTGAATTCAGCCACTGGCGTGCAGCGGTTTCGTCTTCGCGCATCCAACCGCCGAGGTAGCGATGGTAGTAGCCTTCCTGTGACCGGACGTCGCTGATACTGGAAACGAACTCCAGAGAGGTCTGCGGCGAATTGCGGAAGCTTTCCTCGATCAGGATGCGGCGCGCCCCATCGAGATCGGGGTTGTTGCCGAGTCCGGTGAGCCATTGGGCAGCGGCGGCGGGATCTTCGCGGGCGTAGCGGCGGGCGATGCCTTCGGCGGCCTCGGACTTGGTATCTTCCAGCAGGCCTTCCACCCAAGTCCGGGCGGCGGCTAGGTCGGCGCGGGCCCAGCGGTCGGCCACGGTCTCGGAAACGTCCCGGCGCGTCTCGACGTCGGTCATCGCCGCGTTCCATTGACCCGCCTGCGCGGGATCGAGATTCGCCAGATCGCGGGCCATTTCGCGGGCGGCCCGGTTGCGGACGCCCTGGTCGCCGACGCCGGCGATCCAAGTCGTGGCATATTCGAAGCCGTATTGCATGACGTAAGGCTTCACGGCATCGAGCGCCTGGTCACGCGTCCGGCCTGCGAGCTGGCCGATGAAGTCGCGGGCGAGTTCCGGATTGGTCGCGGCGATCCCGCGGGTTGCGCCGAGCAACCAGTTGTTCACCTCGCCCTCGTCCTTGGCCGAGCTTGCCCAGGCAAATGCGGCCTGAGGATCGTTGGCGGCCCAGGTGGCCACGGCGGTCTCGCGTTCCCAGTCCTCGCCGCCTTTTTCCTGAATGAAAGAGAGGGCGCTCAGTGGATCGCGCTCGGCCCAGGCTTGCAGGATCAGCGAGCGCTCGGAGCCGCGCAGGTTGGCCCCGGGGCTGTTGCGGAACTCTTCGTAAACTCCCGCGAATTGGTCGGCCGGCAGGCGGTCGAGGAAGGAGAGCAGCCGCTGGGTCCGATCGAGCCGGCTGGTGGACTCCATGATCGATTGAAGGTCCTTGTCGACCGGCTTGCTCGCTTCACGAGTCTCGCCCGCGCGCTTGCGCTGGATCCGTTCCGCAAGGCTCAAGCCAGCGTCCGCACCGCGGTCGCCTGACTTGGCGGAGGCGGCATGGGTGTCGGAGGTGCCCGCGGTCCCGGCAGTGCCGTCGTCCGGCGCGGAAAGGCGTCCGATCATCACACCGGCCCCCAGCGCCAGCACCAGACCGCCGGCACTCCAGATCCATTGCGAATTCTTCGAAGTCATGAGTCTCCTTTAACCGGCTCCGGGCCCTGATGTTTCGGACAATCGTGAATTTCTGATCCCCGAACCAGAGGCGCTTCCCGCCGGCCCGGGAGGAGCCATGGCGCTTGCTCAGGCCGCCCGCCGATCGGTCACCTCCAGCCCGCCGAGGCGTTTGTGGGCCAGGGTGAAGACCTCGCGGGTGATGTCGCGTTTGTCGGCGGCGCCGTATTCGAGGGTCACGGTGACGACGCCCGCTTCGTTCGAGATGCGGGTCACGCGGAACACCGGCTCGCGGCGCAGGCGGAGGAAGCAGAAGAGCGGGACGTCCGGGTGGAGGGCATTCCACAGCCATTGGGCGGGCAGGAAATCCGGCACGTCGGCGAGGGCGGCGAAGATCGCACGGATCCGCTTTTCGCCATGACGCGCGGCGAGGCGGGACGCGGTCTTACGGGCCAGCACGCCTTCCCACCAAGCAGCCAGCGGGTTCTCGCTGGCCTCGATGACTTCCTCGATCACCGTCCGCGCGTGGAAGGCCATCGCGGCATGAAGCTGCTCCCGGGTCATCAGACCGGCCTCGAAGTCATCATAGAGCTGCGGCGGAGTGCGAAGCATAGGGCCGAAGAAAAGTTCCAAGTTAGAAAGTTCCAAGTGCCAAGGGGAGGAAGTTCCAAGTGAAAAAGTTCCAAGTGCCAAGGAGCAGCCATTGATGCGAGACGCTCCGTTTCTTCCTGCCTTTCTTGGAACTTCGAACTTCTTAACTTGGAACTTTAACCCGCAGGGCGACCGCCACGTCGCGGAAGGCGGCGGAGACGGGGTGCTCGGCGGGCGGGATGAGGGCGACCGGGGTGCCGGCATCGCCACGTTCGCGGGTCTGCGGGTCGATGGGGATCCGGGCCAGCAGCGGGACGTTCATCGCCACAGCTTCGCGGACGCCGCCGCCTTCGCCGAAGAGGAAGTAGCGCTGGCCGTGGTCGCAGTCGAACCAGGCCATGTTTTCGATCAGGCCGAGGATCGGCACGTTGACCTTGGCGAACATGGCGACGGCCTTGCGGGCATCGATGAGGGCCATCTCCTGCGGGGTGGTGACGATCACCGCGCCATCGACCGCAACGGTCTGGACGATGGTGAGCTGGATGTCGCCGGTGCCGGGCGGCAGGTCGAGGATCAGGTAGTCGAGGTTTCCCCAGGCGACCTGGCGGAGGAATTGCTGGGTGTAGCGTGTGGCCATCGGGCCGCGGACGATCACCGGCGAGCGGTCTTCCAACAGGAAGCCCATCGACATCAGCTTCAGCCCGTGGGCCTCGATCGGGATGATCTCGTCGTTCTCGTTGGCCAGCGGCCGGTCGTGGCTGCCGAACATCTGGGCGACGGAAGGGCCGTAGAGATCGCAATCGCAGAGCCCGACCTTCGCGCCGGATTTGGCCAGCGCGACGGCGAGGTTGGCGGCGACGGTCGACTTGCCCACGCCGCCCTTGCCGGACGCCACGGCGATGACCCGCTTGACGCCGGGGATGGACGACTTGCCCGCGACTTCGCCGGAAGTCGCGCCGCCCTGGGGTTCCTTGACCTCGATCTCCACCTTCACGGTGCCGACGTCGGGCAGGGGATCGAGGATGGCGTGGCAGTCCTTGAAGATCTGTTCCGGGACCTTCGGGTCTTTCGTGGCGATTTCGAGGCGGACGGTCAGAATGCCGTTCTCGTGGCGGATGTCCTTGACCAGGCCGAAGGAGACGATGTCCCGGGAGAAGCCGGGATAGCGGACGTTGCGAAGGGCTTCCTTGATGAATTCTGGACTCACGGCGGCGGAAGGAATGGCGGGATCCAGCGGTCTGTCAACCCGTGCCGTGGAGTGGCGGAATGAAACCTGTTCTCCGCTTGCCAGATCCCGCCCTTCGTTACCCTCCGTGGTGCGGCATCGGCATGGGTTGCCCCGGTTGGAGGGGTCCGATGCGGAAGGGGCGCATCATCTCGTTGTCCTCGTGTTCGACGATGTGACAGTGCCAGGCGTACTGGCCCGGGGTGTTGAATTGGGCGCGGATCCGGGTGACCTCGCCGGGATAGGCGATCACGGTGTCCTTCAGCCCGCTCTCCCAAGGTTCCGGGAGCACGACATTCCCGGCGAGTTGCAGGGGCTCGACCAATGCCCCGTTATCGTCGAATACCAGTCCCTCGCGATTGACCACCTCGAAGGTCACCTCATGGACGTGCATCGGGTGGGCGTCGCCGGTGCTGTTGTAGATTTCCCACACCTCGGTGCTGCCGATGGCCGGGTTTTCCGTGACCGGGTTCATCCAGTACTCGCGGACGACCCGGTTGTTCTCGTCGAGGGTGCCGAGCAGCGCCTCGACCGGGCCTTCCAGGTGGGTCCCGGCGGGGTCCATCCCCATGCCCATCACTTCGATCAGGGCCAGCCGGCGGGTGACCGACTCCGCGGGCAGCGGCGCGAGCGCCGGCAGAACAAGAAAGGCAGGTGGCGTGCTCGGGTCGGGGACCGTCGCCGGAACCACCCGGAACTCAAGCACCTGCCCGGTCGAGCCGGAGTCCGCCGGATCGAAGTCGACACCCGGCGCGCCGCCGCCGAACGGTTCGTCCGGTCCGAGGTTTCCGAGGATATGGGGACCGACCGCCACGTTGGTGAAATCGACGATGATGTCGGCCCGCTCGGCGGGTGCCATCAGCAGCCGGCCGAGATGGTCCGCCGTGAGGTTCACCGGGGCGGCGAGGAAGCCGCCTTCGTTGCCGATCTGCCAGACCTCGACCCCCGGGATCTTGCTGAAATCGAGGATCAGGAATCGCGACTGGCAGCCGTTGAGCAAGCGGAACCGGTAGCGTGCCTGCTCGACGGTCTGGAACGGCCAGGTGCTGCCGTTCACCATGATGCAGTTGCCGAAGAATTCGGGATTCCAAGCCGGTGCGAACTCCCCATCGGGAACCAGCGGGGCAACGATCCCGTCGAAGAACTCCCGCGAGTCCGGATAGAAGAGTGATCCGTCGCTGTTGAACGCCCGGTCCTGAATGGCGATCGGGATCTCGCGGTAGATCTTGTTCGACGGGAACTTGTCATTCTCGCGGGGGGGGGGCGGGTCCGGGCAACAGGGCGATGGCGCCGGAGCGGCTGTCTGTCACCGCATCGTCCCCGGCCGGTCCGCCGCGGACCAGATAGAACCCCGCAGGTCCCGCGTAGACATTGAGACGGGTCATCCCGAGGGTGTGATCGTGATACCAGAGGGTGGAGGCGCGATTCAGGTTGGGATAGCGGCAGATCGCATATCCCGGCCCCCACGGCGTGCCGTGCTGCGACAGCGCCTTACCGGCGAAGAAGTCATACCAAGTGCCCGCTTTTGCGTATCCCGCCGGGATGCCGGGCGAGTCGGGGAGATACCACGCTTCCGCGTAACCATCACTCTCGTCGCCGACCCCGACCGCCCCGTGGACGTGGGTCACCAGCGGGACCGGTCCGCGGTAGAGGGCGGGTTCCGAATCGAAGTGGGGCCGGGTGTCCCGGCCTGCCGCGCCGCCGGGCGGATTGGCCCAGTGGAGGGTGGGGTCCACCGGCAGCAGGTGCGGCAGGCATTCGCCGGTCGCATCCACCAGGCCGTTGATCCACTTCACTTGCACCGGACGGTCCCACTGCGACTCGATCGTCAGCGAGGGCGCGTTGTGAATCAGCAAGCCGCGCTTGCTCTCGGCGCGCACCGGGCCATAGCCCCACACGGTGGTCGGGGGAAAGCCGGCGGGCAGGATCTGCTGTTGGAACTGCTTGACCGCTATTTCGTAGGCATCGGTGGTCTTGCCTCCCTTCTTTCTGAGGGTTCCTGATTTCGGCATGACCGGTGGAATCAGCAGGGGAGATTGGTATTTCGGAATACCGGCCGGCAACAGCGATCCTCCGGCGATGGCGGCGATAGCCCGTCCACCCCCGGCTTTCCAGGGGATGAACAGACCGGCACCGCCGCCGATTACGATTTTGAGGAAGTCTCGCCGGGTTGGAGGATAGAGCGGGGAGTTCATGGGGGGAACCGGTGTTTCCGGATTTAAGCAACTTTGCTAACGTGGACCTCCGGGCCCTTGTCCAGAATGGACCTTTGGGGGATTTGGAAATCCTGCGTACGGGTTTTCACCTAGCCGGGCCTCGGTGATTCCGCGCGCTTTCCCCGGCACCGCCCGGGTTCAACCTTCCTCCCCGCGGTCACGGCCGCCCCGGGGACCGGCGCGCGATCAGCGCCGCGGGCGCGGGGTTCCCTGATCTCGCGGGAGCGGCAGCCACTCGAGGACGCCTTCGCGGTGGGTCGCCGGATCGACCGGACCGGCGACGATGGAAAACATGCCTCAGCCCCCGGCGACCGACGGGGGGAAGGCGATCTCGTCGCCGTCGGACAGGGACTCGTCCCATTCGCAGAGGCCGCTGTTGCGGGTGGCGCGCAGGCTGTCGATTTCGAGTGGCAGGCGGTGGCGAAAGCGGAGCTCCTCGTAGAGTCCGGCCACGGTGCAGGCCAGGGTTTCGATGGGCTCTTCATCTTGTCCGCGGATCTCACGAAGGCCCCCGGAATAACGGACGATCACGGTTTTCGGCCGTATGCCGCGCTCCAGCTTGGCAAAGCATTCGGCGAGCTCGTGCGGGGTGTTCGCGCCGTCGAGGGCGGCGGGGTGGGGAAGGTCGAGCACTCGCGGTTCCAGCGCTTCGAGGAAGTGCCTCGCATGAAAATCGCCGCGGGCCAGCCACCCGGCGGCGAGCGAACTACCAGAGACCTCGTAGATCGTGCAGTGCGGCTCGGGTCGCCCGTCGAGGCGGTTGGCAAAGGCGGTGGCGCGGCGGGCCGGGTCGCGGTGGTCGAGAAGGTGCTGGAGCGTGGCGGCATCGAGCAGGAAGAGATCGCCGCCGAGCATCAGCACCGGCTGGTCCGGCCGCGCGGCATGGGTGGCCGCCAGGGCCGCCAGCGGGCCGCCGCCGGGGAGGAGGTCGACGACCGCCGGCAGGTCGACGGGCGGTGGAGAAGCATCCCGCCGGGATAGAATTACTTCGCAGCCCGTCGCTTTGGCGAGGCCCGCCAGCCAGTCGATCTGGCGGGTGCCGTCGGGCCGCGCGAGCAGCAGCTTGTCGCAGCCCATGCGCCGGCTCTTTCCGCCGCTGAGGATGAGAAGGATCATGGGATGGGTTTGACCCCGCCCGGCAGCAGCGCGAGGGCGAGGAAGGCGCAGATGGCGAGTGAGACGCCGACGTAGACCGGCAGGGTCAGGGTCTCCTTGAAGAGCAGGAAGCCCATCGCGTTGCCGATGATGATCGAGCCCGCACCGAACAGCGCGACGCTGCGGCCGAGTTCCATGTTGGCGTAAATGTAGAGCTGCCCGAAGACCGCGATCTGGCGGATGACGGTGTAGGTGAAGAACCACCAGGTGAAAAACGAGGCCGTGGTGAAGCCGTGCGCCTTCATCGCCTTCGCGCCGATCACGTCGGAGATCGAGAACAACAACTGCGCGCCAATGATGATCAGAGCCGGTGATTTCCAAATGGGCACTTCCATGCGATGCGCGAGAGGGGGGTGAGGGGTCAAGCCCGGCAACGCGAAACCCGGACCGTAGGGTGGATCCCATGCGGTTGAGCAGTTTACGCAGCAATGGTCCCCGAGGTCGACCACGCGGGTCGGGCGGGTCTTTAGCTGGCAGTCACCGGAAAATATCAGAATTCAAGGACTGGACCCCCGAAGACTTGCTCTAACCGAACACTCCGGTGCGGAGCTGGCGGAAATTGAAGAGCCGGTCTTTCGCGGAATCGCCTGCAAGTCCTCGCAGCGGCCGCGCGCCGTCCTTGCGCTTCGGCCCGAAGCGGTCGCGGAAGGCGGTGAACATCTCGTCGACGAAGGCCTTGCCGCCGATCACCGCGCCGTCGCTGAAGTAGCGGACCTTGCAGCGCAGGTAGTCGGCTTGCGACAGCTTGCCGCCACGCGCCAGCACCTCCAGCGCCTTCTCCCGCGGGATCCGGTCGCGGTAAACGGCGGCCATTTCGCCCTTCGAGGCTTCTTCCTTCTCCCTGATCTCGTTCTCCGGGATGCCGAAAAGATGGCAGCGCCAGCGGCGGAGGGCTTCCTTGGACTTCACGGCGGCGGCTGACTCCGGGCGCATCCCGCCGTGAGGATTGAGAGCGGCGAGGAAGGCCACGGCTTCGCGTGCTTCCTTGCCGCCTGCCACGGCTTCGGCGTAGCCGCACCAGCGGTAGTCCTTTGGATCGTCGCAGATCTTGGCGCGGACCGGATTGAGGTCGATGTAGGCGGCCATCGCCCGCAACGCCTGGCCTTTTCCCTCCACCAGCACGGAGCGGAAGCGGTCTTCCCACAAGGTGCCGCGGCGGGCGTGCTTGCCGTTGAACCACTGGGTGAAGCGCTGCTTGAGCACCTTCATGAAGGCGCTGATGTCCCACATCCGGCCGAACCATCGCTCCCGGAGCTCCTCCGCGGCCGAGGTGTTGCCCTGCTTCCGGTGGAGTTCGAGCTGCCATTCGAGATCGTTTGCCAGCTTGTCGCCCAAGCAGCCGCGGACCTTTGCGACCAGTCCCGCGTCATCCGGCAGCGCCGCCGAGTCCGGCCGCTGGGGAACTTCCACGAGGATGTGGAAGTGGTTGGACATGATACAGTAGGAGATCACCCGCAGGCCGCCGAAGCGTTCGTAGGTCCGCATGTATTCGATCAGTTTGTCTTTCTCCTCTTCCCCGAGGACGAACTGCCGGTCCACGACCCGCGAAACGCAGTGGTAATACGCGACCGGGAGGAAAGCAGGGGCTTTGAGGCGTCGCAAGCGCATGGGCGGAGGGTCGAAAGGTGAGGGAATCGATGCAAGCTTTCTTTTCGAAGGGACGGACCTTTTTACGAAAGGTGAGGGAATCGATGCAAGCATTCTTTTCGAAGGGACGGACCTTTTTACGTTGCGGACCTTTGTGACCAGTCCCGCGTCATCCGGCAACGCCGCCGAGTCCGGCCGCTGGGGAACTTCCACGAGGATGTGGAAGTGGTTGGACATGATACAGTAGGAGATCACCCGCAGGCCGCCGAAGCGTTCGTAGGTCCGCATGTATTCGATCAGTTTGTCTTTCTCCTCTTCCCCGAGGACGAACTGCCGGTCCACGACCCGCGAAACGCAGTGGTAATACGCGACCGGGAGGAAAGCAGGGGCTTTGAGGCGTCGCAAGCGCATGGGCGGAGGGTCGAAAGGTGAGGGAATCGATACAAGCTTTCTTTCCGAAGGGACGGACCTTTTTTGGACCTCAACTGCCGGTCCATGACCCGCGAAACGCAGTGGTAATACGCGACCGGGAGGAAAGCAGGGGCTTTGAGGCGTCGCAAGCGCATGGGCGGAGGGTCGAAGGGTGAGGAGATCGATGCAAGCTTTCTTTTCGAAGGGACGGACCTTTTTTGGACCTACCTTTTTTGGACCTCGAACTGCTCAGGCAACGGAGCACGCCGAGTCGGCAGTAGTGGATGTCGGAAATATCGGTGCAGCGGTACTGGCGGGAGGAGCGGGGATAGAGTTGGGTGATGTCGTCGAAGAAACGTGATGAAAACTCGTTATCAACAGGTTGCGATCGGGCCATGAAAATTTTTTCGGCCCGGGGCAGTCTTGAACAAGGATTAAATGGCCCTGTGCGGCAGTATTTCGGATTCCTCCGGGCATTCTGAAATTGAGGCGTCCCGAGCCGCGCGAATCCGTGGAGGGCGGCTACCGTCGCCGAGGGCTACCCGGCACGGGGAATTTTCAGCCTCAGTTTTCCACACCGATC
>Ga0247843_1009324_pt1 | contig 10964 bp, 11 predicted proteins | sample LaCruzMarch2017__FD_192420 | JGI IMG/M metagenome (GOLD analysis project Ga0247843, IMG submission 192420) | Freshwater microbial communities from meromictic Lake La Cruz, Castile-La Mancha, Spain - LaCruzMarch2017_8m | ecosystem: Environmental > Aquatic > Freshwater > Lake | place: Spain...
TTATTGATCGCCAATCAAGGCATGAATATCAACATCGGCCCGGAAGGCAAGGGCGAGTCTTGGGAGCAAACCAATCTACTGCTCGACGTGAACCTACGCGCCTCGATGGCCATGGTGCACGCAGCCTTACCCGGCATGCGCAAGCGCGGTCGCGGACAAGTCGTGTTGATCAGTTCGTTGGCCGCGTACTTTGGCCTGCCGCTGACACCCGCCTATAGCGCTTCAAAAGCCGGCTTAAAAGCCTATGGCGAAGGCCTGCGTGGCTGGCTGGCCCCTGAGGGCGTAGGCGTCACTGTGATCATGCCAGGCTACGTGAAATCAGACATGTGCGACGCGATGCCTGGGCCTAAAACCTTAGTCTGGTCACCTGACAAAGCCGCCAAGGTCATGAAGCAGGGCATTGATCAAAACAAAGCGCGCATTACCTTTCCGTTTTTTGTCTCGTTTGAAACGTGGTTATTGGCGGTGTTGCCAGCGTCTTGGTCGTTGAAGATTTTGAAAATCGCTGGATATCATGTTTAACGTGATGGCGGTCATCACCGCGCTCTTACCGAGCATGATCGCAGGCCTCGCACTCTCATTCGCAATCGAACAAATCTTCAAGCCCCGTTTTCAAGCGCCGTGGCGCAGGCCCTTACCCGCAATCGCCGCACACCTTGGTTTGTGGTTAGGCTATTTCGTTCTTGGGTTTGTCTTGTGCAGACGCCCCTGGTTAGCAACGTTATTTAGCACCGCCATTTTTGCTTGCCTAATTGTGGTCAACAATGCCAAGTACCAATCCTTGCGCGAGTTCTTTGTCTATCAAGATAATGATTATTTTTTGGATTGCATCAAGCACCCGCGACTGTATCTGCCATTTTTAGGCATCATCCCCACCGCGTTAACGTTTACCGCAATCGCGTTGGCCTTGTGGGCAGGCGTCGCGCTTGAGGCTCCATTAACTCAAGGCAACAGTTTGCCCGCCGTTTGGCTGGGGATAGCAGGCGTGCTGGTCTTTGCCTGTGCCTTACTGCAATACGGCTCAAGCAACGTTTCCGCGCTCAGCTTTGACCCCGAACGCGATCTCACAACCCACGGTTTTTTTGGTGCCTATTGGCTGTATCGGCGTGCCGAGCAATTACCTAGTGTCGATCTGACGCAATGTTCATCCTTACCCAAGCCCTCGGCTGTTAAAACCCCGCGCGTGCTGCCTAATATCGTGGCGATTCAAAGCGAATCGTTTTTTGATCCAAGGCGCGTGTACCCGCAGATTAAGCCCGAGGTCTTGCAACACTTTGATGGAGTCAGACGCGAGGCCGATCTTTACGGCTTGTTTGAAGTGCCCGCCTGGGGGGCCAATACCGTGCGCACTGAGTTTTCGTTTTTAACCGGTGTCGACGTGTTAAAGATGGGTGTTGATCGCTTTAACCCGTATCGGCGCCTCATCAATTTTGGCGTGCCCTCGTTGGCCCGGTTACTGCAACAGCAGGGCTATCGCACCATCTGCGTGCACCCATACCCAGCAAGCTTTTATAAACGCGACAAACTGTTTCCGATGTTGGGCTTTGATCAGTTTGTGGATATCAGCGAATTTGAGGTCGTCACAAAGCAGCACAAAGGCGACTGCCATTTTGTCGGCGACGAGGTGGTGGCCGATAAAGTGCTTGAGTTGCTGGGTCAAGAATCCGAGCAACCCACCTTCGTGTTTGTCATCACCATGGAGAATCATGGCCCCCTGCATTTAGAAAGCCTGCCCGATTCAGACAAGCAAGAATGGCTCACCGAACCCTTGCCCGAGGGCTGCGAAGATTTAGGTGCTTACTTACGCCACTTAGGTCATGCCGATCAAATGATCAAAAAGCTGACCGAAGGCTTGGCCAGCGCAGGGCGCCCAGGGACGTTGGCTTGGTACGGCGACCACGTGCCGATTATGGAGAAGGTCTACCAGCAGCTCGGAACCCCTGATGGCGATACCGACTACTTCATTTGGCGTACGCGCACCGAGGCCGAACGTAAAAGCCAGGCTCAGGCGCAGCTGCAAGGTTTGACGGCTGAGCAACTGGTAGCACGCCATTTAGCACCTCAGCAATCAAGCCCTCAGCACCCACGCCCGCAGGAGGTAGCTCCCGAGCACCTGGCAGCACACCGCTTGGCGGCCCACCAGTTTGCAGCCGAAATCCTAAAGCTCGGTTAGAGGGGTTTATATAGCTAAAGCAAGGGATACTACTAAGCCCCAAAACAAGCTCTTTGCCCTACCATAGACCCTTAGGACACTGAAAACGTACTTTTTACGTTTTTAAACGTTTAGGCGCTGAAAACACTCAATATTTATGCGCGCCGCAGGCTTCTTTGCTCGTCACACTTAATTGTTCAAATTCGGAGATCTCTAACATGAATCGTATCGGACGTATTACTTTGGCAGTCGCTGGAGCCCTAACCTTAGGTTTAGCGTCCGTGACGCATGCGCAGGTCGTCATGCGTAACAGCGTCTCGATTGCACAAAACTCACACCAAGGCAATGGTATTGACGTGTTGGCGCAAGAAGTTGAAAAGGGCACCAAAGGTCGTATCATTATTAAGAACTTCTTTTCAGGCAGCTTGGGTGGCGAGCGTGAAAGTATCGAGTCTGTTCAATTAGGTACCCAAGAATTAACAGGTACCAGCACCGGGCCGATTCCTAATTTTGTGCCGGCCGTCAAAATTTTAGATATTCCTTTCTTGTTTCGCGACAAGGCACATGCGCGCGCAGTGCTTGACGGCCCGATTGGCCAGGCACTGTTAAAAGAGTTTGACAGCAAAGGCTTCAAAGCCTTGGCCTGGTCTGAAAACGGCGTACGTCACATGACAAATAACAAGCGCCCGATCAACCTGCCTGATGATTTGAAAGGCCTCAAGATGCGCACGATGGAAAACCCCGTGCACGTGGCTGCCTACAAAGGCTTTGGCATCATCACAACGCCAATGGCTTTTCCTGAGGTCTTTACCGCGCTGCAGCAAGGTGTTGTGGACGGTCAAGAAAACCCCTTGTCAGTGATTATGGCGGCTAAGTTTGAGCAAGTTCAAAAGTACATGACCTTGACTGCCCACGTGTACAGCCCAGCTCTGTTGTTGATGAACAAAGCGTCGTTTGACAAACTGTCGGCTGCTGATCAAAAAGTGTTTCTGGATGCCGCCAAACTGGCCGCAGCTGCAACGCGTGCTCGCGTGGACAAGGATGATGCCAGTGGCGTAGCTGACCTGCGTGCTAAGGGAATGAACATTATCGAGAACTTTGATAAAGCTGCCTTTGTCGCTAAATTAGCCCCAGTATTTACCCAGTTTGAAAAAGAGTTTGGCAAAGACAAAATCGATGCGATTCGTAATTACAAGTAATTGCAGCAAACTCGTAGCTGATGAAATGTAAATTCAAGCGCGGCACACCAGTGGCGCGCTTGTTTTTTTTAGAAGAACAAGATGAAAAATATTCTGCTTGCTATTGAGAGCGTCACGACGCGATTCTCATTGTTCATTGCCTGCCTGATGATGGCCATTGCGGCAACTCTGGGTATGTTTCAAGTCGTGATGCGGTTTGTGTTAGAAATCCCAGCCGAATGGACTGAAGTATTAATTCGTTTTAGTTTGGTGTGGATGGTGTTTATGGGGATCCCTTATGCCTTTAGGGTAGGGGCAATGGTAAGCGTTGACGTGTTGTATCGATTAGTGGGCGCGCGTGGTAAGCGAATTTTTGATTTTGTGACAAGTGTGGCTGCCTTAATTCTTGTTGCCGTCATCATTTGGTGGGGATGGGATTATTCTTTGCGCGGCCGCGTACAGAGCGTTAGTGGTCTTGAATCTATTTCTATGTTTTGGGCGTATCTAGCTTTGCCGGTCGGAGGGCTGTTTTGTGTACCCGCGATCATTGGAAATTACCTTGACCCACAGCGTAATGAATTGGAGAATGCGCAATGAGCTTGACCATGCTAATTACGATGTTGCTGTGTTTTCTGCTCACAGTGTCTGTGGCCGTCTCGATCGGCTTGGCTGCGATTCTGGGGATACAAATTGGCAACGTCAATATGCTTATCTCGGTCAAAGAGATGTTCAACTCGTTGAATAAATTTCCGTTGGCAGCGATTCCGTTTTTTATTCTGGCTGGTAACTTAATGGAGACGGGCGGCATCTCTCGTCGCTTAGTTGAGTTTGCCAAGAGTATTGTGGGTGGTGTGCAGGGTGGCTTGCCTATGACCTGCGTACTGACCTGCATGATCTTTGCAGCAGTATCAGGTTCGAGCGTGGCAACAACCTTTGCCATTGGTGCGATCTTGATCCCCGCCTTGGTTAAACACGGCTACCCGCCCAATTACGCCGCAGCGTTGCAAGCCACCAGTGCAGAGCTTGGGGTGATTATTCCGCCTTCGATCCCGATGATTTTGTACGGTGTCGCTGCTGAAGTTTCGGTGGGCGAGTTATTTATCGCTGGTTTTGGGCCTGGCATTTTTATCGGTGTGGTTTTGATGCTTTTTGTGCATCTGTATTGCCGCTATAAAGGTTGGGGCAAAAATGATGGCGAGGGCCGTTTGAGTTTTGGTCGCGCAACCATCGAGGCGGCTTGGGCGTTGTTGATGCCAGTCATTATTCTGGGTGGCATTTACGGGGGCGTATTTACGCCAACAGAAGCCTCTGCGGTTGCCGTGTTCTACGCCTTGATCGTGGGTATGGTGATGTACGGCGAAATCAAATTTCGCGATATTTTGCCCATCCTTAAAAAGTCGGTCGTCTCCAGCGCAGTGATTATGTTCATTATCGCGAACGCTGGCTTATTCGCCTTCTTGTTAACACGCGCAGGCGTGCCCGATGCCATCGGTCGCTGGCTTGAAGCAGTCTTGCAGTCGCCTGCTATGTTCTTGCTGGGTATTAATGCAGCGCTGTTTATCATCGGGATGTTCATCGAGACCGGTGCCGCGATTATTGTTTTGGCACCTATCTTGGCGCCGGTTGCGATCCACTTCGGTATCGACCCCGTGCACTTTGGCTTGGTGATGGTGGTGAACTTGGCACTAGGCATGATCACCCCACCTTTTGGTGTGAACCTGTTTGCCGCGTGTACGGTCGCTAAGCTATCCCTCGATCAAGTCATCACCCGCCTATGGCCGTTCGTGGCCGTGGTGCTGTGTTGCTTGATGGTGATCACCTACGTGCCCGTGCTGTCACTGGGCTTAAGGGATTTGGTTTATCGGTAAGTGGTGTGAGCTTGCCGCGCGCTCTTTGAGTTGAGCGTGCGGTTTGCTTGGGCTGACCGAACACTTCGCACCATGTAAGTTTTCGTTATTCAAAATAATTCCCGAACGGTAAATTAAGTGAGTTGCTGGTCACTATTTCAATAAAATTACCCGAGCGGGAATTTATATTGCTTCTTAAGCGGTTTTATACGATAATTTCCCTTACGGTAAATTATCACGAATATGACCTCGATCAGAACAGCTCAGCAGTTAGGCGACGCGCTTCGCTCTGCCCGTAAGCAGCTAGGCCTAACGCAGCCACAATTAGCGCTCGCGGCCGGTGTCGGCGTGCGCTTTATTGTGGATCTTGAAGCGGGCAAGGCAACGGTGCAGTTGCAGCAAGTGCTGCGTGTGATTGATGCCTTGGGTGGCGAGCTTGGGATAGACGGGCTGCCCGCGGCAATTACAGCCTCATCCGCACAAGGAAATGGTCATGGGCAGTGAACTTGCTGTCTGGCTCTTCGATCGTCACGTCGGTACCTTGTCGATTGCAAAAGGGCGATTGCACTTCGCTTATGAGCCAACTTGGCTTACTGACTCTCAGGCAATAGCGCTGTCTCACTCACTGCCGCTGCAGCAGATGTCTTTTGATGATGAAACTACTCGACCATTTTTTGCTGGTTTGCTTCCTGAAGGGCAAATGCGTAGGCTGATTGCTAAAAAGTTTCAGGTGTCAGACCGCAATGATTTTGCTCTGTTGGATAACATCGGCGGAGAATGCGCCGGGGCAGTGACGTTTATCGAGCCTGGTCAGCCAATGCCTTCGCGCGGCGCTGTCAGCGATGTTCAGTGGCTAAGCGACGAAGAGCTGATCGCCACCTTAGACGAGTTGCCACGTCGCCCAATGCTTGCCGGCGATGATGGCCTGCGGCTGTCTTTAGCTGGTGCCCAAGATAAGCTGCCCGTAGTGTTTGACGGCCAACGTGTTGGCTTGCCCCGCAACGGTGCGCCAAGCTCTCACATTTTGAAGCCAGCGATTCACGGCGTTGCAGACAGCGTTCACAACGAAGGGTTTTGCATGAGGTTGGCCGAGCTCACAATGCTGGCACCAGCAAAGGCCCGGGTTCACACGGTGCTTGGTAGAAGCTTTCTTTTAGTCGAGCGCTACGATCGCTTGCTGATGAACGATGGGCAGTACGCGCGCATTCATCAAGAAGATTTCTGTCAGGCACTTGGCGTCATGCCTGATCAAAAGTATCAAAATGAAGGTGGGCCAGATTTAGCGCAATGTTTTGAGTTGTTACGACAAGCGACGCGTCCGAATGCGCCACAAGTATTGCGACTGCTTGATTACGTTATTTTTAACGTACTGGTGGGCAATCACGATGCGCACGCAAAAAACTTTTCTTTACTTTACTCGGGCGCGCGACCCGTGCTGGCGCCGGGCTATGACTTATTGTCTACGGCCGTGTATGCAGAGTTGACGCCTAAAATGGCGATGAAAATCGGCAGCAAATACAAATTTGTTGAAGTCATGCCCAGGCACTGGGATCTGTGCGCTGAGTTAGCAGGGCTGGCAAAGGCAGAGACAAGAAAGCGAGTTTTACAACTTGCAACAGCGTTGCCACCGCTTGCAAAAAAATTAGAACGCGACCAAACGTTTAGCGGCAATGCAACGATCGAAAAAATTATCGCTTTGATTGAGAAGCGGTGCACCACTACCCTTCAACGACTTGCAACCGCTGGTTACGCAGAAACGGGCGATCAAGTTGAGCCCTAAGTTGACTCAAATCTGAACTCGACACGCCCGCCGCTGTAAAGTGTGCTTCCCACCCATCCACACAACGTGCGACTGTGGCGATTTCTTTTGCTGCCTCGGCACGGGTTAAACCAAACAAACTATGCTCTGAGATGGCGTTGTCGAGGGTGGCCTCTGTGCCATCCTTGCCAACACGCATTTGTTGAAAGCCAAGCGACTGCCCAGTGGGCAATACATCAAAGGCGGGCGAGAGGTGATAGCACCCTGTGTCGTCCATCTGCACGACATGGTTCTTTTCATGATCGTCGTTATTGTCGATCAAAATATTAAACACCATTCTGCGAAACAGCTCGCGCATATCTTGCGCGGCTTGTCCGGTTTTGACCGAACCCTTGCGACGCAACCAAAGGGCGAGAGCCGGGTAGCTTAGGTCTTCTGCGCACGCCCGCAGCACAACGGCGGCAGAGAGGCTGTGAATGCGTTTGCCAGCCACCCGATCAAAACGTCGAACCGCGACCGCGTGCCCTTTGCGTAAGGGTAGTGCTTTTGTTTCTGCGACTTGAATACCGCAGCCACGTGCGAGTGTCATTGTTGCGTGTTCAATGAGTGGCGTATCGGTGGTTTCGCCTTCTTCGCAAAACTTCAGCACCCATTGTGCCCCGTCAAGATCGATGAGTGCTTTGGGCCTGGCGCCACCCATGCTTGCACCCGGCTTGACTAAGCGCATCACCCGATCGTTGACAGGTGCGCCAGCAAAAATCTCGGCAATGCTCGTTTCAATTGAGTCGAGCTCAGGTAATTGCGGCAGTGGCCCTGTGGCATAGGGCTGGTAGGATTTGTCAGACAGGGATACACCCAGCGCACCAAAGCGGTTATCGCCCGCAAAATATAAATACTCCATTAAAGACAGGCGGGCAGGCCGATCAAACGTACGAATAATGCGTTCACCCCAGCGGTCGGGCCGAGCATCATCTACCGCACCGACAGCCGAGTCTTTAGAAAGGGGCAAAAATACGTGATCGCGCAGCGGTAAATCTTCGCTAAGCGCAAAGCCCTGACGTAGCCAGTTAGCGTCATAGCGTAGGCTAACGCCACGCATGGTCGCAACAAACTGCAAATGACCAATCAGGGTAGGGGCTTCAGGTTGACCCAGCCACCACAGGCTCATGGCATCAACGGGTTGATAAGGTGTCGCAGTAGTCATGGTAAGGCCTGCTTCTGAAGCCGATTCGTCAACGAAATAGGTTTTCGTGCAGAGCGCTTTTTAGCCGCATTGATGCTGATCTCAAGCGCGCCAAGATCAGACTCAGGAGTCGCAAGCTTGGCCAACTCACTTGAGCGGCCCATCAACCAAAGTGCCGTGGCATAAATGCCCAGCGCCACCGAGGCGTCGCCTTGCTCCATGCGCATGAGGGTTGGCTCAGACACCCCAATGCGCTCAGCCCACTGCCGGCGCGATTCCCCACGCCGTTTACGCGCAACGGTTAGATCTTCGCCAAGTTGACGCAAATGTGCCTGTATGAGAGGCGGCAGCATTAACAGGGCTTGTGGTTTTTTAGGCATATATAGATATTAGCAAATAATCAATAAAACTAATATCTATTTGTATTTTTTGTAAAAATAATTTTAGATTTACGTGCGTCATGACTGATCCAAGGAACGCTCCTCAGTAAGTAAAATTTATAATTTACACACTCATAACGCATAAAAACGATAAAAAATACAAAATTACGTTAATAAAATGGCTGTTTTGTTAAATAACGATAACGCTTAGGGATGTAAAGTTCGCTAGGTTTTAAAAAACTTACCCGATCGGGAATTTATATTGTTTCGTAAACGGTTTTATACGATAATTTCCTGTGCGGTAAATTATCGAAAATATGACCTCGATCAGAACAGCTCAACAGTTGGGCGGCGCGCTTCGCGCTGCGCGTAAGCAGTTAGGCTTAACGCAGCCACAATTGGCACTTGCGGCCGGTGTCGGCGTGCGCTTTGTCGTGGACCTTGAGGCGGGCAAGGCAACGGTGCAGTTACAACAAGTGTTGCGAGTGATTGATGCCTTAGGCGGCGAGCTTGAGATAAGCGGATTGCCCGCGGAAATTGCAGCCTCAACAGCTCGAGAAAACGACCACAGGCGATGAACTTGCTGTCTGGCATAGCAGGGCCTATATCTATACTTATATATCTTTAAAGATCTATTATAATAGCTTAACAACTTAATAGATCTTATAAGATCCACAATATGATATTTGAACTCTTAAGCTTAGGCGAAATCGCCGCAGATATTGGTAAAAATATGCGCCTTGCGCGTGCCGCTCGCGGGTTGCGCCAAGAAGACTTGGCCGCGTCTAGCGGGGCAAGTCTTCAGGCAATCAAAAATCTTGAAGGTGGCGGCAAAGTCGAGTTCATGACTTTTTTACGCGTTGCTAAAGCCCTGAACCTCGATAAAGACATCTGGTCAAGCTGTTTACCTAAGCCCAAATCCTTAGATGAGTTGTCGCGTATCGAGTCGGCGCGCTCTGAGTCTGCACGTGTCAGGGTCTCTCGATGAAAAAACCTCAACTCGATTTCACTAAACAACGCATTCAGATAGCCCTAGATTTTGGTGACTTGACGCCTCCACACATTCTTGGTGAATGTATGTGGGTTGCCAGCGAGAGACGCGCAGCCTTTGAATGGAGCAAGCAAGCCATCGCGTCGGGGCTAAATGCCTCGCCCTTTAAGCTGCCGCTTGCGCCCGGCGTGCACTTTGCTGAGTGGACCCCTTTTGATGGGCTTCACGGTTTGTTTTCAGATTCCATCCCGGATGGTTTTGGGCTTAGGCTCATGAATAAGGGGCTGGCAAGTGCGGGTTATGCGCTCGGTGAGGTGAGCCCGCTACATAGGTTGGCGTGGGTGGGCGCCCGGGGTGTCGGGGCGCTAACCTACACGCCAATCATTGATGGTGGGTCTGCCCAAGACTTGATGGATATCTCAATTGTGGCAACCCATGCTGCAAACGCGCAAGTCGAGGCCTTTGCAGAGATACCCCGATCAGTCATCAGGGCCGGCGGGTCAGCGTTGGGTGCACGCCCTAAATTTTGGGCAGCAATCAGCCCAGAGCGGCAGCGCGTGATTCTTAGCGATGCCGCCGATACCCCCGAGGGCTTTGAGGCATGCCTACTAAAATTTGCTCCGGCAAAGGGTGACGAATTCGAACCCTATTTTGAAGCGGCGTGTTTAAAACTTGCTGCTGAGCACGGGGTCAACGCTGCACGAGGCGAGTTACTGCTACATGCAAGCGGGGCCGCTTTAGCTGTGCACCGTTTTGACCGCGGGCCAAGTGGCGCAAGGCTGCACACGCAAAGTGTTGCAGCTTTGCTAGGCTTGGATTTTCGCAACGCTAATATGGATTACACCGCATTTGCTCAGTTGGTTAAACAATTAGCCGGTGAGGCTGAATTAGAAGTACTCTATCGGCAGGTGTGCCTCAACGTAGCGATGTCTATGCGCGATGATCACACCAAGAACTTTGCTTTTTGCATGAATGGTGCGGGCACGTGGCACCTGTCACCAGCCTTTGACTTGTGCCCCACGGTAGGCCTTGGGTACACACAAGAGCACACCATGACGCTCAACGGCAAAGGCACCAACATATCTAGAGACGATTTGTTTACCTTTGCAGACTCGTTAGGGTTGAGTCAGCAATTGGCTAGCGATGGCTTGGATCAAGCGCGCGCTGCTGCCTCAAAGTTTGAAAAAGAGGCACTGTCTTTAGGTGCCCCAAAGTCACCCACCCAAGCCTGGGTGAGTCGTTTTAAGCTGATAGATAAAGAGTTGGCGCAGGTGATGGTTTAAATTTAAGCCACCATCCCCCCCATCACCCCTACCAACGCCTCAACCGTATAGTCAATCTCAGCCTCAGTATGCTGACACGACATAAAAAACCTCAACCGTGTCGACTTTTGCGGCACCGCCGGATACAGAATCGGCTGCACACTGACCCCTCGCTCGAGCATCGCCGCAGCCAGCCTGATCGTCTTATCCGA
>Ga0247843_1009325_pt1 | contig 10963 bp, 10 predicted proteins | sample LaCruzMarch2017__FD_192420 | JGI IMG/M metagenome (GOLD analysis project Ga0247843, IMG submission 192420) | Freshwater microbial communities from meromictic Lake La Cruz, Castile-La Mancha, Spain - LaCruzMarch2017_8m | ecosystem: Environmental > Aquatic > Freshwater > Lake | place: Spain...
TGTAATGATTCAACCTTCAAAGTACTGAACGGACTCCACAAGGCAGGCTCGAAGACATCAGTGACTCAATGTGAATTAACTTGGAAGTAGCGATTAGTTGTTGATGGTTGCAGCCAAGCTGCATCTCATCAGTTGCTTGCCGTTGCGACCTTAAAGCGATCCGCACCAACGAGTGTTTTAAGTTTTCCTACTTCGTGAAGTGCGAGTTTAACAAAACCTTTGGCGAGATGTGACTTGGTTGTGAGTTCAACTGCCTCAACCGATTCACTGTTCATTCCGTCCAGCATTTTAACAGGCCCCTCATAAAGGGTATGTGCTCTGATATGATTGAAAACTCGCTCGCGAAGCGCAGTTTTACTTGAGTCGACGGCATACACAAGCTGTTGTGAATGGCCGGAGAGTGCTTTTCCGACAACAAACGACCAATACCGGGTTCTTCGCAAAGGGTGGCCAGGAAGCAAACAAACAGCTGTTATCTCGGTCATCGCGTTATCAACAGGCTTCAGAATATTCTCAGGAAGCTGCTCAAGCGTTCGAAATGGCCCTTGGTCAATGAGCGCAAAACCACCTTGAGCCTCATGATTGTCGTTAAAGCAAATGAATGAGCGTCCTTGTTTTAGGTAGTCGATAGGCAAACAGATGCCGTCAGCTTCCTCGAATCGACGTTGGAGAATTCCAAAATCCCGCTCAGATGAGAGGCTTTTGAAGTGAAGTTTCTCATCGCCTAAGAAAACGTTAGTTATTTCTGAGAAAACAACAAGTCCGTGGCCAATCAGAGTAAACATTTCGTGATCTCCCGATAAAGAACCATTCAAATCTGAGGGACATTATTTCAAAACGCAAAGACCAGTTTGTCCCTTGGACAACCGGTCAATAGCAATTCTGTTGGTCATTCGGTAGGTGAATTTGGTTTGGTATCAAAATCTGATACCCGAAAGTTCATTTCTGTTTAGATAAACTTGCTCCGTTCAGCGATCACTTCGAGAACGGACGATTCCATCGGACGAAAGCTATTGGCAATCCAATAGAATTTCTTATTACGGCTGTTTTTATTGGTCACTGATTCAATTGCCAGCATTGTTTTAAGTTCATCTTCGAGTAACTCGAATTTCTTTTTCAGATGTTTTGCATTTTCATCTGAGATGTAACCGATCGATAACTTGAAGTATTCATTTGATTTTGAAAAACTACTGTCGAAGAATTCTTTAATACTAACGGCACTGTATTTCTTCCAAAGGGCACCCCCTGGTTTGATCTGTGCATTACCACTCACAAGAGTTCGTATCTCTTTGTTAGAGCGATATTCGATCAGCCGAAGGGTTTCCAGTTCTCTCAGGCCTTTGATGACCTTTGCCGGAGACAATTTTTTTGAGAAACGAGCCTCGATGGCATCGAAAGAATAGCTGCGTGCAACCATAAAGAATAAATTAAAAAGGAACTCGTCAGCTGCAAGTGCCTGTTCTTGTTCCTGAGAAAAGGTGTCTATTTGAACATGGGCAAGGGATTTCAATTCTGCGAGCAATTCTTCAAGTGACGCACCGAGCGCTTTGCAAATCTCGTCGAGAGTATCCAGCGAGAGACGTTCCTGCGAGAAATAGCGTTTGACACTGACTTCACTGATGGACAGTTTCTTCGCCAACTGCGCGTATGTCATGCCGTCTCTGCGCATACGCATACGTAGAGCCTCAAGGATGCGTTTTTTCTCGCTCATGATCGCTTCCAAAAGTACACAAGTTAGTGAGCCGCTCGTGAAGAACGGATTGTCTCAAGTGATGATTTTACCATGCCTGATAAGCGATTTGTAAGTTCATCAAGTAAATCTTCTGGCAGCGCTTGGTTATCAGATATAAGTCCCGCGTTGAGTCTCAGGCTCACCGATAGGTGTCCCTGCCAGGTAACGATTCCTGCACCTACTGGAAAGCAAGGTGTCCCAGCGGGAGGACAAACCGAGAGTGCGATGGGCCAATTTTGGCTATCAGTGATCATGGGAAACGACCAAACCCCTAAATTGGTAAAGGAGCCTATCCAAAAGTTGCTTTCGCCACGGCGGCGGGCGAGTCGATACAGGACTCTTTCACTCAAAAACGACGAGGCTTTTGCAAGTGTATTTGCAGCAAGTGCCCGCCATTTGTTCAGTGATTTACGATACTCGCTTTCGATGTCTGAGAGAGTAGCGTCTCGTCCGAACCAAAGCCCGACCGAGCTGGTTCGATTGCCTGTAAAAACTCTTTCTGGTTCTGTGCGCCGCATGTTGACGGGAATCAGCCAGCGGCAGTCTTTTTGCTCAGGAGAGAGTAAATTATCGGCAACTGTCGCATTAAACACGTATAGCAAAAGCGTGTTTAGAGAGACTTTCTGTTCCCTTGCCACGCTTAAAATTTTTTGTGTTGCCTCTGCAGAGAAAACTCGCCAAGCCAAATGCTCAGGAGAATATTTAGCGTCTTTGTTCAAATGATTCCAATGCGTTATTGATGGAGTCATGTCTTTTATGAGACCCCGGAGCCCTTCTATTGTCTGGATGAAGCTAGGATGTGTTTTGAGGTTAAAAAGTGGGACTGTGATGTTTGCGCCAGTCCATTTTTTCGATTCGGTCAGGAGAGCTCCCATACCGTCGAAGAACTCATGGTGAAAGATCTGGACAGTTCGAGTGCCATTCGGAAAGAATGAAATAAATTCGAATAAATCACCTCGTCCAAGTTTTTTTTCTACTCTAAAGATCTTTCCTAAAGGATCTTTTGTCATGAAAAAATCCAATCGAAGTATGGCACATGCGATGGACGCAGAAAGCCCTTTGAAAAGCCTGGCAGCGAGGCATGATCAGGATGAAAAACACGATAGAGTGATCCTTGAATTTGGTAGCTAGTGAGTCTCTGGAGTAGGCTTAGGTTCGAAGGCTCGTTTTCGGCCTCGATGTATCCAGTAAAAAGCCCCGGTAACTTACAAGACTCGAGCAGAGCCATTGTTAATAGTTTGCGTCGAACAAGTTTGCTCTGCTCTGCGGGGATGGCCTTGGAAATACGAAAGGCAGTGATGTAGGTTCCAGTGGAATTAAAGTTGATTTTAAATTGGTCCTGTTCCGCGTGCAACTGTCGTTCATTTTCGGTTTGCGCCAGCAAGCAGGATGCTACAATTCGGTTATTTTCTTTGATTACAACGGGAGTCACATGCTCCTTGAGTCTTTGAAGATCTTCAATCGTCAAATCGAAAGTAAAACGGCCTAAGTTCTCTTGGTAAAATGCTAAAATATCGGTGAAATTAGGTGAGCTTAAACTTCCGTTGTTACTGAGTAATTTGGCAAACGGAATCTTGGGCCACAGATGCGCATTGTAGTGCGTTAATCGAGTGTATTCGAGTGGGAATGATTGCCTCGATAAGGAAGCCTTTGCAGGTGTGTTTTGATCAAGAATTGCTGTAATGAAGAGAGAGCAGTTATCGAAGTCTTCGAGTTGCGGGCATACCTTCACGAACTCGGAAAAGCAGTTATAAAAATTCTGCCGCGTGCGGTGAGGTGCGGCAGGTAAAACACGCAAGTCTTGAAAATATCCGAGCCTTGCGCGCTGTCCGCGCACGTAGCAAGTTCGAACTGTGAGAGCGCCAACTCCAACAATGCGCCCCTGATCTTCGCAAACAAGTGCCGCAAATTTTTCAGCTTGCAGCCTGAGTAATGCGAAGTAATCGCTCCCGCGAGTGAAACCGACTCGAAGGTGACCCGCAGACATGGCTGTTTCGTTTATAAATTGAGCGAGAGGTTCGGCATCTTCGGGAGTCGCGAGACGGACACCTGAAAAGCGTGCCATCATTTGCGTCAGTTGCGCTGATGCATTGGCCAAGTGGATGAGCATTTGCACCTCGCCGAGATGTAATCATCGGATCACCTGTTCTAACAATCGAAGTGGCAAAGATCAACTCGACGGTTTTTAAGTTTGGAATTATAACTTGATTATCGTAGCATCCGGCATTATTTCGGAGATTCGAGGTAATTTAAGGTGTCTCCTCTAATTTTAATGTCTTTTCGCAATTTATCCCGAAATCGTCGGCGAACCGTTTTGGCATTGGGCGCCGTGGTCTTCGGGCTTTGTTCGCTCAGTTTGATTCGCGGTTTTGTGAATTCAGTTGAACAGGCCCAGCTGGCATCAACCCTGTTCGGAACAACTGGGATGGTACAGGTGCATCGGAGCGGGTACTTGAAGAATGTCTTGAGCAATCCTCTTGACCTCGCATTTTCTGATTCCGAAGAGATGCGACAGAAAATAATGTCCGTTCCGCATGTTTTGGCTGTGTCGCCGCGTCTCCAGTTTAGTGGTTCAGTATCCGCTGCCGAACCTATTTCAGCAGGTTTTGAAAGTTTACAAAATTCGGAGCCGAGAACCACATTTATCGCCGCAAATGCAGTTGACCCTCAGCTCGATAGAAAAGTTATGCCGCAGCTCTATGAATGGTTGCTTGCCGGCCGTTTTTTCAGCGACACAAATTCGATGGCTTTGGTTGTTCACACGGACATTGCTGCCCCGCTCGGCATTGAAAGCGTTGAAAAGAATTTATCTCAGTCCAAGGAAGAATGGCCCGTCCTTCTGACGCCCGACAAAGATGGTGCTTTGTCAGGTGAGGCGCTGCAGGTTGTCGGGTTGCTAGGCTCGGCTGTACCAACAGACAAGCGATTTGCACTTGCACCTTTGAATACTATCCAGAAAATTCTCAAAATGGACGGCCAAATTACGGAATACCTAGTGCGGTTGGATGACGTGGAAAATGCTCCGGTGGTGCAGCAACAACTCGCGCAACTCCTAGGTCCCTCTTTTGAGGTGAGCAGGTGGGATGAGGTGGCGCCTTTCATCAAAGACCTTTTGGAAAACGTAGATAAAGTATTTGGATTCATAACCATTGTTTTTTTGCTGGTAATTATGCTTGGGGTTGTGAACTCAATGTTTATGAATGTCCTTGAGCGAGTTCGAGAGATTGGGACGATGATGGCTTTGGGCATTCGCCGAGGCAATATTCTTGCGCTGTTCGTAATGGAAGGCGCATTTGTTGGTGCCTTAGGTGCGTTTTTGGGACTACTTCTCGGATTTATCATTGTGTCCGTGGCAGCTCGTTTCGGAATTCGTATTCCTGCTCCTGGCTCATCAATAAAATTTGTACTTTATCCATTCCTCACTCCTTCGTTCATTATTCAGTCATTCGTGCTGACCTCGCTCGGGGCTGCGGCTGTGAGTTTTTGGCCTGCCTACCGAGCGTCACGTATGCGGCCGGTGGAGGCGTTGGCTGCCGTATGAATATTTTATTCCAAGTTGCAATTCGCAATGTTTTTCGAAATCGACGCCGAAGCTTATTCACACTCTCTGCAATCGCGTTAGGTTTGGCGGTTGTGCTTGTGATTACCGGTGTTTCAAATGCTTTTTACCGATTCTCGATTGAAAATGCAGTCAACGTAAAAATCGGCGCGCTGCAAATTCACAAAACTGGTTATCTAAGCAACGTTTCCTCCAATCCTTTGCTGTTTAATTTTGAATATTCCGGCGCATTGCTCACCAAAATTGAGAACGTGACGGGGGTTAAAGCTGCGGGCGGGCGAATTATTTTTCGCGGTTTGGTTTCGAACGGACGCAATCAAGCTTTATTCTTTGGCAACGCTGTCGATGTTGCACGAGAGAAATTGGTGTGCCCACGTTGGTTGGGTAGTTTGATCGATGGTAGTCGCCCGCTTGAGCCCGATGACATTGGTCAGTCGATGGTGGGCCAGGAATTGGCGCGCAGTTTGAATGTTTCCCCAAATGGTCAGCTTACTGAAGCCTCCGGTTCTGACCCCAATCGAGTCCCAGGCGAATTTTTGAATCTCTCAGGGGCGAGTCCGCAGGGGCGACAAAATGCGGTCGATGTTCAGGTGAAGGGGTTGACGAGATCGCTCCTTCCTCTTGAGGAAAAACGCTCGGTAACTCTTCCCTTGAGTGTCGCGCAATCATTGCTTGGACTCGAGGGAAAGGTCACCGAGATCGCAGTTGCGATTGATGATCTCGATCGTCTTGCTGTGGTTCAACAGAACTTACAAAAAGTACTTGGTCCTGAGTTTGAGGTGAGTTCGTGGAGCGAGGTTCAGCCGTTTTTACGCGACGTGCTCTTTCGTCAAAAGATTATGATTAGCATCGTAAGCGTCATTCTTTTCATTCTCGTGTTGTTTGTGATTGCCAACACTATGACCATGGCAGTGTTCGAGAGAACTCGTGAAATAGGCACGATGCTTTCCGTGGGAATCAAGCGGCGACAAATCCAAACTATTTTCTTCGCAGAGTCTGTCTTTGTAGGCGTTGTTGGGGCTTTTGCGGGAACCCTGCTTGGCATATTCATCGTCGTGGTGCTTTATTTCGTCGGTATACCTTTTGGTTCGGAGGGATATAGCGAAGGCAGGCTTTATCCATTTGTTGAGATTGTATTTACTTTGTCGGCTTTTACTGTGGCCGTTTTTTGTGCAGCCCTCGCAGGAATATTTCCTGCCCGTCGAGCTTCAAATATGAATCCAGTTGATGCATTGCGAGCATCCTAATTGTGAGGTTAAAAACTGTGAGAATTTCGAGTTTATCAGTTTTTTTGTTCTTGGTTTTAATGTCGTTTACATCTGCTCTACCAAAGGCGTTTGCGGGTGAACCCACCGCTGATTCTTTGCTGGAAAAGTACGATGCGATCATGGGTCCTGAAAACTTTGAATCGACCGCTAAAATGTCTGCGAGGCGTGAGGATGGAACGGTTCGCACCTATGAAATGAGATTTCTCAAAAAGGGATCTGAAAAATTTAGAATTTGGTTCAAAGGCCCTGCTGCTGTTGCTGGTCAGGAAGTTCTCAGGGTGGGCGACAATTCGTGGGTCTATCTGCCTAACCTCAAGCGCGGCACGCGTATTGCGAACCGAGATTCTTTCCAGGGTGGAGATTTCAACAACGCAGACGTGCTGCGTGTCAATTACAAAGCCGACTATTCAGCCGTGGTCGGAAAATCAGAAAAACCCGATGCCTATCTCCTCGAGCTAAAGTCTAAGAATGCCAATACGTCTTATGATGTTGTCAAGCTTTGGATGCGCAAGTCGGACGCAATGCCGCTGAGGGGTGAGTATTTTGGTACGAGTGGAAAACTACTTCGCTCTGCGGAATTCTCTGATCATAAAGAGTTTTCAAAAGGCTATAAGCGGCCTGCAAAGGTTGTGATGCGAAACGAACTTATCAAAGAACGCTCAACTGAGCTTTTGACACAGACAATGAATGTTCTTGTGTCTTCCCCTGACCAGCGGTTTACGTTGCCAGACCTTGGCAAATGAAACGCTTCAATAGCGAGACTCACGGAGAGCGGTTTATGCTGGTTCCGAACATAAAGAGTATTTCGAAAATATTTTTTTCAATGACAATGACCTTTGTCAGCACTTTTGCTTTAGCTGATGATTCTTCATCTTCTGTCTCTTCAAGTTCAAATATCTGGATTACGTCGGGTTTGTTGCGAATCGATTTTGTGCAACCCCGTTTAAATGAGAAGATTCCAGCAAAAGAAGTAGCGTCCCAAACCGCGCTTCTCGACTTTAATCTAACTGGCAAATCAGAGTTACGAGATAGCCTTCGTCTGCAAGCAGATCTTGACATTTTTGCACGCCGATCGTGGAACTTCAAAAGAAGAAATCTCCTGACACAGGGCATTGAGACAAACCAAAGAGAGGATTCAGAGAATCCCGCTTATCGCCTGTCGCTCAATGAAATTTATCTCAATGGTGAAACGCAGGAAGGATTTCAGTACGTTTTTGGTAAGAAGAGAATTCTTTGGGGAACAGGTTTTGCCGCCAACCCTACTGATCTTCTCAACCCTTCAAAAAACCCTCTCGATCCCAGTTACGAGCGCCGCGGTGCATGGCTTTTACAAGGCGAATATGTTCAAGAGAGTCAGACCTTCGCACTGCTCGTGGCGCCCGGTGTTGTTGAGGATAAAAACACATTACCGAAAGAGGTTGGAGTTTTTGCTGATTCGAATGGGCAAAATCAAAACCATTTTTTGCTCGGCGCGAGATGGTACCGACTCTTGGGTGGAGCAGATCTCAATCTGATGGCGTTTTATAGCGACCGTTTTAGAGAGGGAGAGCCGGTTGCTTGGAAGGGGGGGGCGTCGTGGTCGCAAATTGCAGCCTCGCTCAGCAAGCAACTTGAAACTCATGCTGAGATTCTTTTTCAGAGGGGTTCAAGCAATCCGCTTCCGCTTGGCGGGTCGAGGCTGCAATCTGAAGAATTATTTTTCAAGGCTTTGGTTGGCCTTAGGTATGATTTCGAAAATGAATCGGCGCTTGTGATTGAATATTTGAATCAGTCTGATGGCGATACGGTTGCTGATTTACAGACGCGTTTGAAGCGGGAATTTGCGGCTGTCAGCCGTTCTTCACAGTCACAAAAGGGAGTCGTCGAGCAGCGGGTCTTGATGCGCAACAACCTGTACTTGAATTACCAGCGCTATAAATTCAATGAGGATATTTTTCTTTCCTGGGCATTAGCGCACAACCTCCATGATCACTCTGGCTTTCAGGGGCCAATTCTCCAATGGAGTCCCAGTCAAACACTGACTCTCTCGGTGTCGGCAACGTCTGATTACAACCTGCAGAGAGCAGCTGGGGTTCAGATACCAGGTATTGGATACGTTCGCATGAATGAGCTCAACCCATCGAAGTCTCGGCTCGGGCTTGAAATCAAATCATACTTTTGAAAGGTGCTGTCATGACATCAATGGAGTCAACCGAGCAGCGTGAAATCCGGCAAGATAGAAAAAATATAATCGAGATACGCGATCTAAAGAAAATTTATCATCTTGGAAAAACAACTGTTGAGGCATTGCGTGGAGTTGACTTGAGCGTTGCCGAGGGCGAATTTACAGTGGTTTTGGGACCATCTGGTTCAGGAAAAACAACCTTGCTGAACATCATCGGATGTTTGGATCGAGCAACATCAGGACGCTATTTGCTTGATGGTGTTGATGTTTCCAATCGGGACTTCAACGATCTTGCCGAAGTTCGTAACTATAAAATTGGCTTTATTTTTCAGAATTTTAATCTCATTCCGGTTTTGAATGTCATCGAAAATATAGAATTCCCCTGTCTTGTGAGGGAAAAGCACGAGGACCGAGCGAAATTGCGAGAAAGAGTTCGTTCTGTTTGTGCAGAGGTTGGGCTTGAGCGTTTCATTCATCACAAACCCGATGAGCTTTCAGGAGGGCAGCGGCAGCGTGTTGCAATTGCGCGTGCGCTTATCACCCAGCCTCGGTTGGTTTTGGCCGATGAGCCCACGGCGAATTTGGATTCAAAAACAAGTGACCAAATACTCGAACTTATGCTGAATCTGAACCGTGAACACGCAACCACTTTTTTGTTTGCGACCCATGATCCTAGAGTGATGGAGCTGGCCCGTCGCACGGTACGAATCAAAGACGGAACTGTTGTCCCCGATTGAATGCACTGAGAACCGCACTTTCCCTCTTCTGCCATTCGGAGTAAGAACCACCGACCATGGGAGAAACAGAGCAATGAGTTCGAATGAGAATGGGTTCCAAAAATTTCGTAATGAAGATATCGTTGGGTTCACATGCCGTACTCTCTCGTTGATGGGATCAGAGATTCGACGGGTTTTTCTTCTGGGTCAGAAATTGCGCGAAGAGAACCCAAATATCGACTTAGTCGATCTTTCTCTTGGTAATCCTGATCTTGAGCCCCCAGATGAAGTTCGAGCAGAGCTGGTCAAGCTTGCTCAAGAAAATGTTGCTGGTGCGCATCGCTACATGGACAATGCCGGTTATCCTGATGTGCGCGAGTTTCTTTCTCGCAGGTTGGAATTGAGTGAAGGAGTTCCACTCACTCGCGACAGTGTTTTTCTGACGTGCGGAGCTGCCGGTGCGCTTCAGGTTCTGCTTCGGACTCTTCTCGACCCCGGTGATGAAGTCATCTTATTAGCGCCATTTTTTTCTGAGTACCGGCCTTATGTTACAAATATGGGTGCTGTGCCTGTCATTGTAGGCTCAGATGCGAATCATTTTCCCGATCTCAATCAGCTCAAGCAGGCTCTTTCGCCGCGCACACGCGCTCTCATTATCAATAGCCCAAATAATCCCTCTGGAGCGCTTTATCCAGAGAGCTTGATTTCTGAAATTGCTAAATTACTGGAAAGTTTTCGGGAGGAGACTGGGCGTGTTGTTCACTTGGTTTCCGATGAGCCCTATGCGCGCCTTTTATTTAATCCTTCCGAATTGGTTTCTGTTCTCAAAATTTATGAAGCTACGTGGCTTGTGCGCTCTCATTCAAAAGACCTCGGGCTTGCTGGGGAGAGAATTGGTTATCTTGCTTGGGGGCCAGCGCTTGCAAGGCCTGAAACTTTAAATGCGCTGCGCAATTCGGCGCGCGCGTTGGGGTTTGTGAATGCTCCGGCGTTAATGCAGCGTTTGCTGCCGCGCGTTTTCGATGCATCAGTAGATGTATTGCAATATAAAAAGCGTGTTGATGCTTTCGTCGATATCCTTCAGACAGGTGGTTTGGAATGCACGCGTCCTAGGGCATCTTTCTTTGTCTTTCCGCGTTCTCCCATGCCCGACGACAATAGCTTTACTGAGCAGTTGGTTGAGGCAGGAGTGCTCGCTGTGCCTGGAAGTAGCTTTGGTAAGCCAGGATACTTTCGTTGTTCTCTGACACAGCCATTAGAGAGAATCATTGAAGGTGCTCACAGAATCGTCAGATTTGCTCGATCCAAGAGCTTGAAATGAGTGTGTTAAAAAAAGGTTCAATCTACGTTGACAAGCCCATACCGCTTGAGTAAGTCTCCGAGGCTCTCAACGAGCAGGTTCTTTGAAAAGAGAAGAAAGAAGTCACAGAGTGCGGGAAGAGCCGTGCGAAGCGACAGAAAGATTTGAGCAGCAATGCTCAGAGAATTTTGTAACGGCCGCGCGGTTTTACCAAATAAACGTCA
>Ga0247843_1009329_pt1 | contig 10958 bp, 6 predicted proteins | sample LaCruzMarch2017__FD_192420 | JGI IMG/M metagenome (GOLD analysis project Ga0247843, IMG submission 192420) | Freshwater microbial communities from meromictic Lake La Cruz, Castile-La Mancha, Spain - LaCruzMarch2017_8m | ecosystem: Environmental > Aquatic > Freshwater > Lake | place: Spain...
GCAGTGAGTTGTTTGATTATATATATATATATATATATTATATCTGTCCCCCTTGTCTGCGCACATTCAATCCAACCCTTGCTCATTATATTCTCTTATGTATACCTGCACTTTTTTCACTTTTGTGTTTATATATATATGTTCTAAAAATCTATCGACCTCTGCCAATTTTATAGTGGTCGCGGGCAGTTTCACAATTGGCTATCGAAATACGCTCGGAGTATACATACTCAATTCGGTATCGGATAAATACCACGGATATGTCTTCTTATTCAGTCTCTTCATGTCGGGCCTGGTCGGACTAATCGAAAAGTCGGGTGGCTTTGCGGGGATTACTCATGCATTGCAAAGCATCATCAAGACATCTCGTACTGCACAATGTGCATCATTTTTGTCTGGGATTATTATATTCTTCGATGATTATACCACCTGTCTAGTCGCGGGAGCATCCATGCGCCCGCTTACTGATGCGTGCGTCGTATCAAGGGAGAAATTAGCTTTCATCGTGGATGCTACTGCTGCCCCAATTGCCTCCATTGTTCCAATTAGCTCCTGGATTGGGTATGAAATTGGGCTGATACAGACGGAGCTGGATAACATCCTCGCGAGGTATCCCGACTCGGTCATTGGCAATACAAGTCCCTTTAATGTGTTTTTACAATCGGTGAGGTACCGGTATTATTGCATCTTTATGCTAATACTGATACCGCTTCAAATTCTCTCCGGTCGAGATTTTGGACCGATGCTTATTGCCGAACGTCTTACCAAGGTGTACGGCCGAACGGATGGTGGACCAGGCAGGGCTGTTTTATTTGATGGTAGCGCAATGATAAGTTGTAATGCACCCAAGCCCGACACCCCGTGCCGATGGTGGAATATGGTCGTCCCGATAATGTCATTACTCGTATACATTATATACCTACTCATTTGGTCCGGACAACAGGTAGCCGAGGGTGGAGAAACCATATATGAGGTTATTGGTATGGGAAGTTCCTACGATGCCCTAGTTTGGGGTACCATGGCCGCAGTTCTAACGACCGTTGCCTTCTACTTCGTCCAAGACAAGAAGGATGGACGCATTACATGGTTTAACGTAAAGGGTCATTTTACGAATCTTGTACAATTCATCAGTGGCAAGGCAGACAACAATAACAAGGAACGGACGAAGTCACTCGTGGATACTCGTGAGGCCGTGTCTTCATTCTTGAGTGGTATGGAAAGGATTTTTGGAGTACTCGTTATACTAACATTGGCTTGGGCAACTGGAGCAATTATGGGTGCCGTGGGATTGAATCGTTTGTGCAGTGAGATTATTACCGACCCGGCACTTGATACGCGTATGTTACCCACGGTTACTTTTTTAATTGCCTGCGTCATTGGTCTTGCGACTGGCACGAGCTGGGGAACTATGGCAATTTTGTTCCCATTGCTACTTGTTCCGACGTACGAGGCAACGATTGGTGATGATGATTCGACTATATTTTACGGTGTCGTGGCTGGGATATTGGCCGGAGCAGTAGCAGGAGATCACGCATCGCCCATCTCGGATACTACCATATTATCAGCACTTGCAACTGAATGCCAACTTATGGCACACGTTAAGACTCAGGCTCCGTATGCTCTAGTTGTTATTATTTGGTCTGTATTGGTCGGGACTATTCCCCTGGGTATGAGTGCATTCCCTAATGGGGTGTGTATTTTCCTAGGTCTCTTGGCCATGCTGTTTCATGTTCTATTTACGTCAGAGTTCATCATCAACAAGACTGGTCGGTATGATATTTTCACTGAAATATATATCCGTTTTCTCCGAAACAAGGACTTTTATATGATTCTTAAGGCGGAGGTGATAACATCATTTGAAAGTGGTATGCCATTGGACCGCCCCGAGAGTGGTGATATTGTTGGTAAGGTGATAACTCCTGATGAACAAAGCGAGGGAGTAATAGAGAATGACTCTGAGGATACTGGAATAATTGATTCAGATCAGCCAAGACCTATGATTGAGATTGTGACTATTGATAATAAGGGCGTTATGTGAAGAAAAAGTGAACTGCATGAGTTTTAATATGTGCCAGATATTTACACAACTAATGTGATTCACAATTGCTCAGTTTTATAAGCTAAAATTTTTTGTCCCACCCACTCCCAGCAAGGGAACCCGTGCTCCCAGTACAACATGAAATATTCAAACATAAGGATATTGTTGTCAGATCGTGGCTGGGTTGGGGGATTTTTAAAAAACGAACGATATTTCGAGGTGTAACCATCCTCACGTTAATCTCGCATAGGACCCGCTTATTTTCGCTATGTCCATGAATAACTTTAGGAGCAATTTGGTTACAAACCATCCTAACGTTAGTCTTCCTTCCCTTCAAGGGCCAATGATTAAATCCCAATAGATTTGTATGATTCGGCGTGTAGTCGCACCTAACTATTCATTCGTCAGAAGTCCGGAAAGGACCCTGTGGAAAGCCCTTCGCACTACCTTTGGCGGTAGGTATATTTGGTGTCACTTCCGACGCAACGAACCACAAGACCATACCAGCCAGGACAAGGAGGATTCGTGTCCAATAGCCGCGATTTGATCAGAGGCAGAAGTCTTGTCTACCAAGCTTGGCCAAGAAACCATGGCTTATGATAAGGTGACAGTACCACGACCTCTATCAGTCGCGACACCCATGACGTTCAAGCTACCATTGACAAGACAGAAGAGGTACAACAACTTTAACCTCTTCTTCATGCTTGAGCGGCAGCTCATCCTCCATACCTTTGGTGCTGGCGGAGACGAGACGAATGATGTCGACATCTCAACACTCCCGCCCTATGTTCGTTGCTATGTCGACCTGTACCTACCTCCATTGTGCAGTCGGTACGCTGATCTAGCATTATCACCCGATAAGTGGTTTGTACAATTGCTAGCAAAGAAAGACAAGACCCGCTCACGCGCAAAGAGTCAATGTGGTGCTGACCTTGTGCCTTTTGCTGAACTTAAGAGAATTGTAGCGAACAACTACAAGGAGATGGATGACGAAACGAAGTCATTCGTTGAGGACGTGGCCAATAGGCTCTGTACATGTTACAGCCTATGGAAGACCAATGACACCCGCGAGGAGGAGGACAAGAGATCAAATCCGAGGCCACAAGCGATTGATAATGGTGAAAGCCAGACGAGTAAGGAAGTAGTACGAGGCAATATCAAAGGCAACACGAATACTACGAGTCGAAGTTACAACAACTCCCACGAGCGTGTTCAGCCATTGATAACGACGCCGCATGCCCCCAGCCAGGGAACCACAAGCCTGGGAAGGAGCATTAATTTAGGAACTACCAACAATCAGAACTCGTCGTACCAGACAGCCTATGATTATTACAACATCATGGCAACGAAGGCCCAAGCTGACACCAGTAGCTACAATATCAACCAGCATCCTCCACTTCAAATTGAGCATCCATCTTCGACTCTGATCTCCTCGGAGCTCCAGTGTTGCCTTCCGACCTACTTGGCAATGCCCCCTGATGATACAGCTCCTGCTCCTCAATCTTCTCACCATGAGATCAAAATGGCACAGCTGCAAAAGGAGCTAGTAAATGCCATGGCTGATAGGTTTGAAGCCGAAGTAAAAATCAGCATTGTTACGGCTCAAATAATGGCAGAGGAAGCCCGTCAGGCGAGCATCCTGGATCTGCAACAACAAGCGCAGAATGATCGAATGCGTCTTAATCTACACCATTTCTTGTCACTCCGGCAAGGTAGTGAGAGAGCCACCAGGAACACAGTTAATGGTTTGACAACTTCATTGTTCACAGCCATCATGCCTCCACCTCCCTTTGGCAAGACAAGAAGGAATTCACAAGAGGAGTCTACTGCAGCTGCTGTTGCAGCTGGGGGATGGGTTTGTGGTGAAAATACTTGTAGCACAAGTGTTGAGGATACTACTGCTGCTGCCGGTGCAGTTGGGGGATGGGTTTGTGGTGAAACTAATGGTAATACAAGCAAGGTCGAGAGAGGAGGTTTATACTACGATGCTGACCAAGACCAAAATAAGAGGAGGAGGGTATCTAGTTTCCCCACGAATCAGTATGTTCCACCATCGTTCATTGAGCGGCAGCGTAAACGTCTATCATTGGCGCACGTGACTACTCACCCTCAAAGTCCTACAACAGTATCAATGGCAGACCGTCGTCGTCAGATGCCTTCCTCGACCTACCAACGTGGTGTTCAGTGGTAGTAGTTTTCATGCATCACATAATAATTCAGTTTTTGGAAACTGCAATGTCAAATAATATATGCTCTCGCTAATACATGATGGGTTGATAAGAAACAGTGTAGCAGACGACCGATGGAAGAGAGACAATTGAGATTGAAGAGGCAAGATGTATGTGATATGTAATATAATCTCCATACTATTATTATCTACTCTACGTATCTACTCGTCACTTTCTTTGGTCGAGACATGGTCCTCCCTCCATGCGGAGAACTGAGAAGGTCTACACTTCTTGCTCCATGAACTTTTCACTAACCGACATATCAAAATCCCCCACCTTCGGCCACACATCATGTCATCCTCCTCCTCCTCTCCAACAACACGAACCACCCAAAAACGACGCGCCATCCAGACCATCATGGCCGATTTGTCATTGACGGATTTAGAACGCAGGGTCCGGATACAGCAATTAATGGACGGTTCGTCTCGGCAGAATACGACGAGTAATAGCAGCAATGATGCCACCGGCACTTCTGCCACCGACGATGGTTTACAAATACTGCTGCCGCCGCGACAGATGATGATGATGGACACGGCAACCTCCTCTCTCTCCAGCATGACAATTGGTAATAATAACAACAACACTGATGTGCGGAGGAACGGGAATAGTAGTACCACACGGGAGGGAAGAAAGAAAGATGATGGAAAAGTAGGACACGACGATGGCGACGACGACGACGACGAAGAAGGAGCAGCACCATGTATCCACTATGAGAATAATTGTGACATCATATCACCATGTTGTAATCGTATATTTGGCTGTCGAGTTTGTCACGATGACTTCATTAGCAATATGTCAATGATGTCAACATCTACTATTACTACTACTACTACTACGACCACAACTACTACTACTTGTGGAATAAGGACCATGGACCGATTCGCGATTACACAAATAGTATGCCGTAATTGTCATGCAAAACAATCATCCAATACTAATAATTGTATTGTTTGTAACATTCAATTATCAGAATATCATTGTAATATATGTAATATATGGATGACGAATACTACTTCTCCATTCCATTGTGGTAAATGTGGTTTCTGTCGCGTGGGCGGTCGAACAAATTACAGACATTGTGATGCGTGTTGCATGTGTCTTTCCACGACGATATACAACGAGCACGATTGCAAACCCGACAAGTATAAAAGTAATTGTCCGGTATGTCACGAGGACATGTTCATTAGTCGACGACCGCCCGTGGAATTGCCATGCGGACATGCCATACACGTTCACTGCTTCCGTAGTATGACGAGTTATGGTAACAGTCGTTGTCCGATATGTAAAAAAACTGTAGTCAATCGCGAGGATATGATATCGGCATGGACGAGTCGTGCACGTGATGTACAGGCCCAGCCCATGCCTAATGATCTGGCCCGGGTTGTAGATATATTATGTAATGATTGTGAGGTACGAAGTGGTAATAGAAATTGGCACTTTCTTGGTGTGCAGTGTTTAGTATGTTTGAGTTTTAATACAGTAGTGGAAGGGGTGGTCTCAACAACAGCAGCAACAACAACAACAGCAACAACTAATAATATGGGTAATGCGCCAGCTGGTGGTGAAGGGTTGTGATGGGAGGACGGGGGGGGGGGGGGGAGAGAAGACTGATCGAAGGCAACATAAGTAGTACCTCTAGAAAAACATTAGTAGATAGTACACCTAGCAAATATATCCCATGGTGGAGGTGTTGGTGAGGGCGTCGACGACAGTCGCCACCATCGTGGCACGCTACGGTAAACCAAAACGTATTTTCCGATACTTCAAATCTCTCCTAAAGCAATATGGGATGATGATCTTACTCATCGTCCAGACACCATTAAACGTTCAGCAGCCGGCATGAACGAAAACAAAGACCGTGAAGCAATGTAAGGATTACACATCTGCCCACTATTTCAAATGTGCAAACGTCGTCAACTTGAGAGGAAGAGAAAAAGAGAGAAAAAGAATGATTACATTTCACATTTTAATCATCGTTTCCAAAGTTTGTGTAGTTATGGATGGGCTACCAAGTCATAAGCGCACGACGAATGCATGTATTTTTAACATGTCAATGATTTTCCGATTATTCAATAATTTTACTCAATATTTCATAATCAGCACATTGTTCATTATTATTATTATTATCCAACGACGACGACGACGACGACGACAAGCTTGACGATGATGATTGTGTAGTAAAATTACTTGGACTGGATTCATCTACAACATAATTCCTTTTGATATAAAAAGTCATTGCGGACATATTCGATTTGAATACTGTTAATATAATCTTTTTCAATCGTAACTTTTGCGATAGTAGTTCCAGTATCGTTAATAGCTTGTTGCCGATGCCGAATTTTTGTACCGTCGGATGAATTTGTATCTCGTAGAGGTATGTGATGGGATCATTGTTATCATCATTAATATTGTCATTGTCATCATTGTTGTTGTTGCATTCGTAGCGAAAATGAACAAATCCAAGGACCTGTGTTGTACATTCACGATTAGTCTTTCCTCCATCATTTTCGATAATAACAGCAGAATCATCGGCATCATCGTCATCATGTTGTCTGTTAGATTTAGTATCAGCATAAGCGCATTTCGTATCAGTAGGGTCACTAATATTCACATTAATATTTGTTATTGATGATGATGACAGTACGATTAAAAATTTAGCATCCGGATGCTTCAACTCGTTAATTTTCTGTTGTATGTCCAACCCCCAACTACTATTTTGATACATATTACTCATGTTCGATTTAAATATATCAATACATTGTAGTAATATATTAGATGGTAAGGGGGAAGCAAAGTGATGTACGGTGGCGGCATCGGGGCTATTACTGGGCATACATTTACTCCGTTCGTTTAATAGAGGAATATGGATCAAATTTTCATAAGATGGGAGCAATGCCAACGGATTAGGGGTCTCATTGGCATTTACTAGTACACCGCGGAGATATTCGATTTCCTTTCGTGGTTGATACTGAAGCTCTTGCTTCTTCTTCGTCGTCTTCGTTGGTGGATGTTTACTCGGTGATGAAGGTGAATTATGCTGTTGTTCCGTACGCTTCCTCTTGGATGTTCGTAACATGGTTCTGAATACACAGAACTGTACGGTACCAACAGAAGGAAATAGTGGAGGGTTTTCTTCTTGGCTTCCACATTCCACACAATCACTTCCCGTTGACCGTCGTCACAAAGGATATGGGGATCCCGACAGTCTTATCCCTACTACTATCCACCTTGTTCTTCTTCTCTACCACCTCTGTATTTGTGGTGGTGGTCGCTGGAAGTGATCGTAGGATATGGAGGAGGAGGATTAACCTATCCAATTTTCTCGGTAATACACCGACCCTCCCGGCATACGAACGTATCCTCCCCCAACCAGTATTCCAGGTAACGACTGCATGGGGATCACCATATATGTTATTTGAGAAATATAAAGATGAAGAGAAGGCGTTGATGGACCTTACATCATCCGAGGATGGTGAAAGTGGTGGAGGTGAAAGTAGTGGAGCTGACGTTGCGAGTAAGTTTACGAAAGCACAAAACAAGGACGACATGCAAGACACTCGTCCAATATCGCTCTACTTCCTCGACGAGCACGATGCACGAGCATTGGCCGATGAAATGCATCAAATGCGTCATATGAAGGAAAGTGATTTGCGCATCACCTGCACATCACTGGGTAAGGCGATACGACAGGCATCCAATTTAGGCAACGGGCTAGTGACCGGCCAGCCCATGGAGGATGTATCCGGTAAATTACTATCCATGGATGCGGGGGGGAGTCTGCGGCATAAAATTGTACCCAGTAAACGCGAATTATTCTATGCCGCACGGTGTGCCGGCCGGGAACGTGTCGGATGCTTCGGCTCGAGTCCCGCCGATGATGCCGAACTATTATTACAACCACAGGATGTCATCGAGGCCAATAAGATGGGTCTACGTCGTAAGGCTGTGAAGAATGCCGCAGCCCGGGCCAAGAAGGCACGACAGCTCGAGAAAGAGGGACTTGTCGAAAGTAATGAGGACAGACTACGGAGAGAGTATTCACATATGGAAGGCCAAGTGGGTCTGCCTGTCTTTTATGCACCAGGATTAGTAAAGAAACCACCCAAAATACGTACTTTGCTACAGGGGACGAAAAAGGCATGGTCCACGGCGAGTCTAACGCCATTATACTTTTCGTATGAGGATTTATTGCATGATTGGTCAATGATGCGTGCAAGAAGTAGTAGTGCCAACAATAACAACAACGAGGATACGATGATCCCAGTGAAGCCGCCACAGGTTGAGGTGTTTAACATGATGGATGTTGTTACAAGCATTGATAAGGATCAATGGAAGGCACATCGTCGTGCGGAACTAGAACGCGAGATGAAGGGAGTTTGGGGGAAGATTCCAGTATTACATCACTTGTTCAGGGGGAAGGCTACAGCATCGTTGGGAGCAGCAGCCAGCGGGTTAGACAAGATTATTTTCATACCGTCGAGTTTGGGAGTGCAAGCGAAAGAGAGAATTCGGGCCAATGGGAATAGAAAGGCACGGTTACGTCCAATGCGTGCATGGGGCAGGAACGCATAGATGATTGATTTCGTAACATTTATTGTTACACCGGAGCTAGCACACAGAGTCAAGTTATAATAAACGGACAAATAATTGAATGATGAAATCCTATCTCCCAAATTACTCAACTCTCTCTATAGTCATCATAAACACCAATTTAACAGTATGTACAAGTTCAATTCAAAATTTCTGTCACGTCAGTAAGCCTCTTCTGGCGATGCTTCCTCTGAGTTTGCCCCACATCGGCAATACAGATGGTTGGACTCCCTATGAACCAAGTGTTAGCTTCGTTTCGACCATGCCGCAGCGAGGATGACAAACCGTAAGCGTAACCTCCGCCCCACGACTACCTTGTACTAACCAAGAATGCATGAGCCTGTCGGGGGTGCCGTCATTATAATTGCCGCCGTGTAAAAGAAACGCCGACCGACCAGAGAGCTGACCAACCTTGGCCCTGGCTGGACATCCCACAGTTGATACACCATTACCAGTAATCTCAACAACAATCGGCGTAACAAGATTATTATCCTTGGCATACTTTGTAATCTCCGTCCCAAGCCAACCGGTATTAGACACGCCTAGTTCGACACGCCAAACGTTTTCGTCGTTACCTAATGGCTTGGCGATTGCATGCTTGATTTCAAGTCGTGGAGATGCCATCGCTTGATATACCGCTGCCTTTGCATGAGGGGCAATTTCAGACCGTAGATGTGATGGCGGTGCATTCGACCAAATGCGGAATGCGTCTGCTCCACCAAGCTCGACTCGACCAAGTTGTGGATGGTCATAGCTATACCAATGGACATAGCTACCTGGTGCATGTTCATCAGCCCAACGACAAACGGCCAGCTCTTGCTCCACAGTTGCACCGACATACCATATGTCAGTGGAAGACTTGATGCCGGTGGCATGAAATACCACATCCCAAAATTCAGTCGTCCATGAGAATATACCCAGATGTTCATAAGCCCAGTCATCGCCGGCACCACCCATTGTCTTACTCTTGTCCCATGTTAAGTCCTCATAGACTGAATGGACCGGGTAGGTTGTTAATGGTGTCATATGCTTACCAAACTCATTATACAGGAATATATCATCAGGCGGTAATTTAGAATCAGGCTGAGTACTCGATGGACGGAGTAAAAATCCTCCAGAGGTATGGTATGCATTATAACCGCAGATGTTAGGTCGGGCCTTTACGGCACGTACGAGACAATCAACCTCGGGTTCTGAGAGAGGATGATCACCTGAGCCAAGAACACTCGTACCCCAACCAGCGGGAAAGTTCCTATTTAAATCCAGACCCTTGGGATCACGTGGCATATTAATTGTAAATCCATCATAATCCTCTATTATACCCTCTCGTAGTAATCTATACCGTACTTCTCCATTCGGTGAACCCAGTGGTCCCACTGGGACCATGACCCGAGGTTCATCACCATGTTCTACCCATGCACCATCTGGATCGGCAATACGCATGGTAAGTATTCTGCCATCACCATCAATATCCTCACCTGCGTGTAGTCCCGACCAACGATATCCATCACTATATGGCCATGGACGGACACTTGATCGATGGTACATGGGCCTATCTGCTAAAGCTGCCTCGACGCCATCTGGATTCACACGCGGGGCGATGTAAAAGGCACGTGTACGTAATGCCTCAATAACAACTTGTACCCCCTGTTCATATCCCACAACTAGATATTGGATTAGATATAATGCCGCTACGCCAGATGTCACTTCTGTAGAGTGTATATTGGCATCGATCCAATGAGCTGGCTTCTTGGATGCAGCCTGTTCTACCAAGGAAGATGAATTGCGTGCGTCTCCAAACGCAGTAGTTTCTATTGTTTCAGTAACAGTCACAAGTAATAAGTCTCGTCCAGCATAACTCTTTCCATAGGAAGTAATTGCAACTAAATGTGGATACTTTTGTGCTATGGCAGATAACCAGGCGGACATATCCTTAAATTGTAAAAAACGATCAAATTCATATGAGTGAATGGCATGACTACGAAATTTACGACTACTTATTTCTTGCTGCTGCTGCTGCTGCTGCTGCTGCTGCTGCTGCTCCATTATATATTGGTCTAGAGGGCCATTAGATACAACAGGGATCTGCCGCAGCTAATATC
>Ga0247843_1009330_pt1 | contig 10958 bp, 9 predicted proteins | sample LaCruzMarch2017__FD_192420 | JGI IMG/M metagenome (GOLD analysis project Ga0247843, IMG submission 192420) | Freshwater microbial communities from meromictic Lake La Cruz, Castile-La Mancha, Spain - LaCruzMarch2017_8m | ecosystem: Environmental > Aquatic > Freshwater > Lake | place: Spain...
GTAGAGAGAGGTCTGCGTTGGCAGTGTAATTTGTGATACAATCTATAGACGATGGAAGGACTTGGTTTGAGGGAGGCGGTGGAGTGGCGTTGGTGATTGTGATATCATAACCTATCATTGAGAAAACCTTCGAAGGGTGGCAGTCACAATTTGGTTTATAGGAAACATCTAAGGGACGTGCGGTAGGGTCGGCAGGAAGGTGTAATTGTGCCTCTTTGTCAAGTGTTGAAGTTGGCCCGTTATTATTTATTATGCGTCTTTGATACCAACAACCTTCGGATTTCACAAAATCAATCGTCGTGTTGTGGACACATCATCGTTCTCACTCCAATGACACGGCGGCGGCAACGATAATTAGACGACGGGCACGCTTGGGAGACGAAGGAGAACATGGGATTCCACAATAGCATTATGACGGTACACAGTATAGTCGTCAATTATTGCAGTGGTGGACGACCACGGCCACGACGACGGCAACACGACGCGATTTTGTCACAACGAGCTATATATATCAATCATTCTCTTTTTTTTATACGTCGGCAAATTTTTATTATTACCGTATTCTCATCGAGAACAATATTACGTCGTGTGCCTTCATCGAATAATATATTCCTCCGCGGCCGCGAGCTATATACGTCCGGGTGACCGATGCCCCCATGCCTCAACTCTCGCGCGTGTGGCTGCACGTGACGAATTAACGTATTCGGATAATGGGAGGGGGGTATATGCGAGATCCTAACTTTACCCAACTCGCGCCTGTTATATAATATGAACAAATTATGAAAGGTAGGTTCATATATTTTACTCGAAATCGAAAAAGACTAGAACATGCCGAAAGTAAACCTGAAATTGTTACTAATTGATACGGCGTGGGTGCTGTTATCATGTATGGTGGATTGAAGAGTGAATTGGATGGTCATGTGAATGAAAAGTATAATGACAATGATGATGAAGATGTGAGGTGAGGAGGAGAAATGATGGTAAAGGCACTCGAGTCACTAGTGGATCTGAGGTAGTGAAGTCGAAATGCAGATTCTCTGGATGAGGTCCTAGCCATTTGTCGCAGTAATGGTTTTGTGCGAGTTTGAGTATCAAGGAGAGAAATCCATTAACATTTCCTGTAGTATTTGGCTTGACTTCTTTGCATCAGTTGTGGTGCTGCAACAAGAGAGATCAAGGTAAAAGGAACGGTGAACGACGTATAAATAGAAATATGTTGGGTCAAGTTAACAACAGTTCTTACAACAAGCTCTGCTCATGTTATAGTAGTAATCCCGCCAGAGGAGACGAAAAGGTTTACAAAAATAATGAACACGCCAAAATCTCATATCAATTCGGCATGATCCCTTGAAATTACCATATCTCCGCCTCCTCTACCACCACCTTGTGGTCCACCACTGCCACCACTACGACTGGCATTTTGATCATTACCGCCGCCGCCGCCGCCGCCAATCAAACCGCTATATCCCATCCGTGCAATGTCTGATAATGTTTCATTCGGCACAACGCCCAGTAATGCACGATGGACACTCATTGGTCGATCTAATTGTCGCACTGAGGGCGGTGTATATTCAACATCCACGGCAGTGTCGTTCGGATCATCTTCATCATTATCAAAATCCACAACGACATTATTGTCCGAATCCAATAGTAACATTCCCTCTAGTCCGCCACTGCCGCCGCCGCCGCCGCCACTGAATTGTTGCCGTCGTCGACGTCGTTTACTAGCATGCGATGATCGTGATCGTGACGTACGTTTCAGGTAATGTATATAATCGGTATGCGGGAATGCGTAACGATGCGCGATGGCAAAACCGACCATTTCGAATGCCAATAAAAAATCTTGCAGTCCGTTCGATACATGTTCGTGATCCCAACCGCCAATGCAATCGAGTACGCCGAAGTAATGTAATACCGATATTAAAAATCCTTGCCAGAAAGTGAAGAAGATTATACCCTTGATGCACATGAATTTAGATAATGGATTCCATTCCCTTAAATCGTCTTTCGTTGCCAAATATAACTTAACAAGACAATACATGGCATACGTTATGCTCGTAATCATGCTAATGCCTATATATAGCGATGGACTTTTCCATCCCAATCCTAGCCTGGGATGATATTTACCCATCGATTGTAATATGACCATTATTATCGTCCCGACGAGCTTCACGAGTACTAGTTGCAATACGCCATATTTGCATTGCATAACGAACTGACGTCCCATGATCCAATCGCTTTTGATAAATAATCGCGATATTATATACCCGTGTTTGCCATAATTGGCATCCTTACACCGCAATCGGTCGATCAATTGATCTTCTCCGCCGAGTAATTCGAATATATAATACAGGAAGGAGGATAGAACGAATGCCTCGTATACCTCCCGGAAGGCACGGATGTAGAATGCGGCATTGTTGAAGAATAACGAGAACCACGATTGTATGGAAAATATGGGCACCATGAACAATATACGTATGACATATTTTTGTACTTGCGGCATGTAGTACTGATTGAAGGTTAAGAAAGAAAAAAAACATTAAAAATAAGGGACTGTATGTGTATGCCACAGTTTGGATGAAGCGACGAAAAACCTATTCCAAATAAACTCACATTGACCAAATGTTGTACGATCCCATGTACGCTGATGGGTACGGCAATCAGTACGAAGACGCCACAGATATAATACAATGTATGATCCCATCGACTGGACTTGGCAGCCTGGACCGCATACATGGGCAAAATGACGAATACTATCAGTGCTATGCCCAAGGATAATAGTGCCGTGATTATTTGACCTAGATATCGTTGTACGAATGTTTTACTTTCCTCGCCATCATCGACGTTACCGGCATTGCCGACGCCGACGGAAGGCGCTGGACCAACGAGGAGCGCGTCGTAGAATGAATCACTCTCATTCACGACGTCATCATTGGGAGGCAAATAATTAGCAGTATTAGTGGATGATTCTCCAGCATGGTCATTATTTCTGTCGTCGAGTAGGTCCGTCATGCTTCCGATCCACACAAAATAGCCCGCTACAATCCGAATATATACTTAAATATAGTAAAAAGATAATAACAACATGGTCGACGTAGTGAGCAGCGATATGCGTCGTTCTCACTCTCGTCATCGTCGTCGTCCAGTGTGTATTATTATTTCATTCGTTGCGATCGCGGTATCCATTTCTATATTCAACGCGACGTACGCCACCATCGTCGCTTCTTCAGCGTCATCGATTATTCGATTCGGCCCACCCGATCATCCCGAGTTTACATCATCTTCGGCAATATCTCGTACGGGGGTAGAAGGCAAGGCGAATAGCAACGTCGTGCATCAAGCTGATAGTGCGGATGAGGAAGACGATGATGCGCCAGTGGCGGTGATCGCACATGCAATATCTCTCATCAAATGCACCAAGGGATCCAGCGTCACCGGCTTCCTCGACGCGGCCGCGGTATTACGACAATCGATACATAAAAATTCGATACACTACGTGCCGCCACCGCCATCGTCGAATTCCACAATACTCGCTTCATCGTCATCTCGATATTCCTACAAAATGTACGGCATAGTACATACGTCCTGCATCGAGCATGCCGGATATTTGGACCGATTGGGGTACGCCACGCTAATACGCGATCATCCGGTGCGAAAGGACGATATACGGAACGAATGGTTACGCGAACATATCGAATCCGAGAATTGTTGCGGCAGCGCCGAATTCATCAAATTGTACGCCTATCGGTTGGTCGAGCACCCCGTCGTGGTACATTGGGACATGGACGCGGTCGTGTTACGGCCCGCCATGGACGATTTGTTCGACGTCATGATATTTCCCGATACTCACGGTCGTAATATTCGAGCGCGACGACGAATCGAACGTCAACGTCAGCATCCTACTAACGAGGAGGAGGACGATCCTTGGCCGGAGACGGTGGATGCATTCCTAACGAGGGATATTACCAGCGCCAGGCCGTGGGAGAGGGTAACCGCCGTACAGGGCGGTTTCCTAATCGCGCGGCCCAACCTGACGGTATTCGATACTTACATTTCCTTCATCAAGGAGGGGAATTATACGCCCGGACGCGGAGATGGGTCCGGGTGGGGTGGATTGGGGTATGGCGGCTTTCAAGGGGCCATGGCATATCAGGGCGTGGTGGCATACTACTATGATGTAATATCTCCGGGGACGCACGTGGAATTAAACGTTTGTCGTTGGAATCAGGTGGCCGCGGATGTTATATGGCGCGGTCCGGAACGTTATACCGAACATCATTTACAATGTAGAGATCATCCACGAACGTACATTTCGTTGGATGATAGTAGTTCCGGTACTGCGTCGTCGTCATCATTGGTGCCGGATTATGCATCCAATACTAACTGTGAGGATTGTCGTAATACGCCCATACATCTTGTAAAGACGGTGCACTACACGGCATGTAAAAAACCATGGGAATGTCAGCTGGCATATCCACGCGTACCGCGCGACAAAAAACAATCCTACCGGTTGGAAAATTTGGTCAATGTTACAATGTGTATGGAATTAGTACGCGAATGGTTCGTATTGCGTAATGAATTCGAAAATGCATTAGAAGTTGCATCGCGGGGGAGGATACCATCTACCTCACGGAGTGGGACATTCGAGGAACGATACTTTATGGGATATTGTCGTAATAGTGGTGGATATATTCCCATGGTCCCACCGCCGGAAGATTTTGACATCACGGCATTGTATGGGATGTAAAAATAGAGAATGTCAACGGATTGACGACCAAAGAAGAAAGTTGGCGCCCATTATATTTTGTAGACGAAATAAATAAAGTAAAAGTAAGCAAAGTATGAATCATCATACTTGTCCTAATTTTTATATATTAATATTGGCTGCAAGTCACCCGGAGAGAGAGAAAGTCTCTTTTATCAATTGTTATCTAAATAACGTGGTATGTTCTTTTTCTTTTTTTTCCATTGTCACGTGTACTATCTATCCATCACGTACACTCGCCACAATAGCACTAATCATGCCAACAATTAAAAATCCTGCTCCGATCATACCACGTATATTTAATCGTTCTTTCAATATTACCGCGGCAATAATGGCATTCCACACCGGAGCCGTGGCATAAATCAAGCTTGCGTAACTAGACTTAATATACTGCTGTCCATAACCCTGGGCATACATTGGAAAGGCACATGTGACAATGCCGGTATATAATGCAATATGATATAATGCCGTTGATGGTATATTAATCTTCATTGATAATTGTTGTCCAATAATAATCGATGACGATACTGATGATGATGATGATGATAATGAGTTCTCGATGTTATGAAAGAGCAATGAAAATAATAATATAAATGTCGAAATAATCAATTGTGTTAATGATTTGGTAGTTGCCAATGACATGGGATTACATTTGGGTGCTAAATACCCCAATCGTAATATATGCGTTGAGTAGAATACTGCGGATAATGCCACAAGGACATCCCCTACCAATGTAGTAGCACCAATGATGGTACTACCTCCCGTTCCAACTGTTGCTGTTGGAGATAAAACCATTAGTAATACACCCACAAGTGAAGACATCAATGCAGTTATCATTAACTTGGATGGTAATTTGTGTTGTATATATAATGAATCAATTAATGGTACAAATATAGTACTCAGTCGGACTAGGAATCCGGCACGTATGGCAGTAGTGCGTTGTAATCCCAAACTTTGTAATGTCGCTGCAATGGCAATTAGAAGCCCCAACTGTATCCCCGATATCCATTCCAATTTAGTTACCCTCATGATACTCGCACTTGCATTTGCACTCGTAGTAGTCGTAGCAGTATCGAGTTGACGACGACGATGATGAAGCAAATACAGTACAAATCGTACACCACCAATAGCGCAGCATGCTATTGCATAAGTCATACACTGCAGTACTAATGCACGTGTATCGCTTAATGGCCCCGCCAACCGTATCGCCGTGGCATAGGAGCCAAATGCTATAGGGACGGTGGTTAGTATTAGTAATGGTAGCTTGCTAGTGGTACTGCCGCTGACGGCTGTGCTACTTGACGGCAATGACGTACGACGACGAGTTTTGGATCGAAGTTCACTCATGGTAGTGGCGGAAGCAGCCTCGATGATGCCAAAACTATTAGTGCTCTCGTCAGACGAGGTAAACGCCAGTAATAATGGTGATGCTCTAGACGACGCGTGGCTGTGACTATTGCTGCTGCTGCTTCTGCTCCTTCCAGTTATTATTCGTCGTGACGAGGAGGGCGATGGTCTATTCATCAAAGTACTACCGAATTGCAACGATTGCTTTGTGTGAGGAATTGATGCTGCAGACAAGGTGGATGACGAAGACAGCAGCATTGCTGCCGATAATGATGGGATCATCCCAAAGAATTCAGCAAAGAAGACGGCGATGGAGGAGGGAGCGGAGGGTGAGGATAATAATACAAGAAGAATGGTCGGCCTAACCCTCTCTAGAGCGCCGAGGATTATTTAGGGCTCATGTCGTGTTCTTCTTTTTACCTTCAATGTGTTCCGAACTTTTTCTAAATGGCACGATCAAATCAACGGTGGCGAGACAGGCGTGGATCTGCACGCCTGCGATTTGTCAATCGTTGCGTTGTTTAAGCGCCCAGCTGGACGTAGTATTCCGAAAGCACGGCTTCCACCCCACCATCCCCACAGACTTCGGCAATGTCTCCGGCATCACGAATACTACTATCAGTTAATAACAACCCATGTATCATTTGTCCGAACGGAACAAGCAAGGGAATTTTAGATGAAAATACTAACTACGACGAATATTACACCTATGAGATAAATGGATTACATTGTACTGATGCAATCACTGCCGCCGTAGATATTCAAAGTGGTACCGAATCATGCAGTTTCTTCACAGAGGCATTTAAATCTTCATGCTGTGACCACTCATCGACAACAGGGACGACGCTGTCAACGCGGGTGAGGGCTTTATTCTTTGTCGCGTCGAGATCTAAATTTCCCTTCCCTGTTATGTTTACATTGGATTCTCTAACTCGCTCTTTTCCATAAGGCTGACACCCAAACGATAACTTCTGCTGATGTGGGGTAAGTAGATTTATATCGCACTTCTCGTATATGTTGTTATAAACACAATCTTCTCACGACAATTATGTTTTTACTCTGATAATAATTCTATGCAGTCAAATTTTCATACTTGTTATTCTTGTGTCGATGGCACTATTGTTTTACTGCCTGTCTATGGCTAAAATGCTATATCCTGGTCATAAGGTGAATGCCAATCCGATTACTCAAGATCCTACTGCTCAAGTTGACGCGGACATGACCCTACATCGAGTTAATACGGTACTTCGAAGCAGTGACAATGCGACCGTAAATTCGGACGCTACTTCCGAAGATGTCGAAGTAACAGTGAGCCGTATTCAAGTTCCTAATGAAATCAACGTTAGACCAGCACCCACTGCAACAATACTACGGATGCTCCACATTCGCAAGTTTCATTCCACATCTTCTCAGGAATCAAGCTAGAAGATAATGTGATTCCATTGTAGGTATCTCTAGTCGAACTATAAAATAGAGAAAATCAATTCGTCGTAGAAAAATAATGACTTCATTCGAGTGTAAACAAATCCTAGTTTATAATTGTGATGATGTACGCCGCGTCTTCTTGGTTCGAAGCGTAACGGTAGCTGTGGTTTCGCGTGATTACTAGGTATTGCAGCAGAGGATGATGACGATGACAGCAGCAGCGTTGCTGTTGAGAATGATGGCGACGGAGGTAGCATCTCCCCGATATAGCAAGAGGGTATGTGAGATATCAGCGTCACCTTAGCTCTGGCGCGACGCGATGCCGTCTGTCCGTCATTCCTTCGTCGAGGAGGAGACGAATAGTAAGAAAATGTGGCAACGTTCTACTACTAGCGCCATCATCATCAGTCGACATCATCGACTATTGGTAGGAGGAGCAGCGTCATCGTCGTCTTCGTCGTCGTCATTCTTCGCAGTCGCTCGACCGGCGGCGCAATGGCCAAAATCATCAGCAGCATTCCATGATAAGAGGTTTGAAAACAACAACAACAACAACAACAACAACAACAATTGCATCTCGGCGCAAACGCATTATCGTTACTATCGATCAACACCAATGTCATCGTCTACTGCTTCGTCTTGGATATCAGCCCCTATCACCGCTGTCAACGACGAAGAAATTCACAATGAGGAGCCCGAGCCGGATTATTTAAATATGATACTCAATGCTAAAGTATACGACATTGCCATCGAGACTGAATTACAATATGCCTCGCATATAAGCACATCCCTCGGCTCTGGACATAATACGATACTATTAAAACGCGAGGATACACAACCGATATTCTCTTTTAAAATTCGTGGTGCGTATAATAAAATGGCATCGTTATCGTCCGACGCATTAGCCACGGGCGTAGTGGCATGTTCGGCCGGGAATCATGCCCAGGGTGTGGCATTATCCGCACGTATATTAAACTGTCGGGCCGTAATTTGCATGCCATGTACTACACCCTCGATTAAAGTTAATGCAGTTCGTGCACATGCTGGCGGACTCGACAATGCCAATGTGGAGGTACGATTAGTGGGCAATAATTATGATGAGGCGGCCACAGAGGCCAAACGTTTAGCCATGGAGGAAGGATTGGCCATGATACATCCATTTGATGATCCATTAGTTATTGCCGGTCAAGGTACCATAGCCACTGAGATATTAAAGAAGTGTGTATCAAGTAATTTAGATGCCATATTCGTTTGTTGTGGTGGGGGGGGTATGTTGGCTGGTATTGCAACCTATGTCAAACATGTTAGACCATCAGTAAAAGTATATGGTGTTGAGGCTGCTGATGCTGCAGGTATGACAACAAGTTTAGAAGCTGGCAGGGTGGTAACATTACCACATGTGGGATTGTTTGCTGATGGTGCTGCCGTGAAGACTATTGGTAATGAAACTTTCAGGATATGTCAACAGTATGTAGATGGGATGATTACTGTTAGTACTGATCAAATATGTAATGCTATCAAATTGGCATACAATGATGCGTAAGTTTTAGTCTTTGTAGTATTTGATGCACTTTTGTTTTGTTTTGTTTTGTTGGAGAGTCATTTTTTTCTCTAAAAGCCAAAAAATTGACACTTCTTTATACACATGCATTTTCTCCTTTATTACTATATAGACGTGTCATACTCGAACCAGCGGGTGCACTAGCAGTTGCCGGTCTGAAAAAGCATATTGAAGAAAATAATAGTACCGGACTGACATATGTGGCAATAACATCAGGTGCCAATATGGACTTTAATCGACTACGCGTCGTGTCAGAACGTGCTGATGACTCCGAACGGTCACTTATGGTAACAATCCCCGAAACGCCCGGTGCATTCCGCGCGATGTATGGTAAAATCTGGCCAAGGAATGTTACGGAGTTTACATATCGGTATAATACTGAACGCGAGGCGACAGTGCTGGTATCCTTCCAACCATTAATACAGGTGGAGAATGACTTTACAAAAGTTATGGAAGACTTTGAGAGTTGTGGCTTTCCATGTGTTGATTTAAGTCAGAATGAACTTGCCAAGACACATATACGTCATCTTGCGGGTGGTAGATCTACTGCACCTCATGAACGACTATTCCGTTTTCACTTCCCAGAGGTACGTCTTAATTTCGGATCTTGTGTACCCGTATTTCTCTATCCTCTCCCTTTTTGCTTTAATTCCTCATAATATGTACACTATATAAATTGACTTTCTTTTGTTCATAACAGTCTCCTGGTGCACTACAACGATTCTTAGACGCACTTGATATGAAATGGAATATCTCACTCTTTCACTACAGAAACTACGGTGATGACTTTGGACGTGTACTTGTGGGCATTCAGCAGAATAAGGGACTGGCGTGTGAGGGGATGAATAAGTTTTTGAAAGAATTGGGATATAAGTACATTGAGGAGACGAATAATCCAGCATACTCAAAATTCTTACGATAGCTACTATTGATTTGATGACTAATTGCTTCTTACTATTGAGCAATCTATTATAATTATACTGTTGCTTAATTCATTATCTTCATCCTCTGTTATGTTATGTTATGTTACTATGCTCCAATATAGTAGGAATAACGAGCAAGACCCGTCCGAACAGAATAAAACTTCGCGTACAGCCCAATGTTGCCGCATGGAGACTAAAGGAGGCTCAGAATCTCACTTGAGGTCAAGCAGCAAGCACAAACCTGAAAAGAGTTGGAGGAGCTTTAGGACATGGTTTGCCAGGACGGTGACCTTACAAGTCGCCTTAACTTCATCTTCTTTGCATGAAGCTTATTTAACTCAATTGAAGTCGAAGGAATCGTTTCGATCGTCATATCATGGCATGGAGGAATAGGTTGGCTCAGGCTCGAGTCGTGGCCGCCGATGATCCATCATTATTATTCTCAAGCGGCAGTGATAACAATGCCGTGACTCAAAGCATGAGAGATGATCGACTCGAGTCAACATCGGCACGTCCAAGTAGTGAACAACAACAATAACAACAACAACAACAACTAGATGCCGCGTACAGTTTCGATCGGGTCTTGAAGAAACTCGAAACAAAGAGGCAGCGTCAATATAAAGGAGTCCATCAATCATCGCCCACCTCGTCAACGACGACTCGTCATACTCCACGAACACCCTCGGGTAGTCGTCGGACTATGTACTCTTCTGATGAGTGCCATGAGAGGGTCTACGATAATTCCTCCTCCCGTTTGAGCTGAGATCGATCCCCACAATCCGCGCAAAAAGAGAGAACCCTAACCTACCTCCTACCTACCTATGAAGAATGAAGACAGTAGAGTTCGGTCTCGCTGCGAGACCTTGCGAGACGAGACGCGAGACGAGACCGCGAGACCATGGTCTCGTCTCGCAAGCCCGGTCTCGCGAGAAATTCG
>Ga0247843_1009335_pt1 | contig 10957 bp, 10 predicted proteins | sample LaCruzMarch2017__FD_192420 | JGI IMG/M metagenome (GOLD analysis project Ga0247843, IMG submission 192420) | Freshwater microbial communities from meromictic Lake La Cruz, Castile-La Mancha, Spain - LaCruzMarch2017_8m | ecosystem: Environmental > Aquatic > Freshwater > Lake | place: Spain...
GGCCGACCTCGCGCGCTTCCCGATCATTCACCAGTGGGACCGCGCGGAGTGGAATGACTGGCTCCGGCTGGTCGGGCATAGCGATCTCAATTTCGCGCACGAAACCACCATGCGCGACTCAAATCTTGTTTTGCAAGCGGCGCTAGACGGCCAAGGTGTAATGATGGGCACGTTCCCTTTTCTGCGTCCCGAATTGGATGCAGGGCGCCTGGTGTGCCCGTTCGACACCGATTTGCATCCGACACGCGCGTACCATCTGATTTATCCCCCCGGCGCACGTGCCTTGCCTGAAGTCGAAGCGGTCTGCGCCTGGATTGAATCAGAGGCCGCAGCTATGGTTTGATAGCCAGGGCAAGCGGCGTGCAGAACGCAGCAACTCCGGTGCGGCGAATGGCAGGCACCCGCACCTGCGCGGGCCGAGAAAGCCAGCACTGAGTTGTGCCCACCGATGACTACGGCCACGCCGACAACGGGCAAGGATGTGATCACGGCGCCGTTTTAGCGCGCCAAGTACGCCATGTTCGCGTGAGTGCAATGGATAAATTTACCTACATCCATGAGAGCGCAAATGTCGTTTGTTCTACGTCCGACACCCCTGCATAATTTGCAGCAGGACGCCACAAAGTAGTATTTCAGCGGGACTGCAGGGTTGGTAGATTGGAAATTTTCCAGCAGTCCTTGCTGCACAGAAGTACGCCACCCGCTTCATCATTTTTTACCACCACGACCATGACGAATCCGAACAGTCTACCTTCAGCCGTGCAGCCCAAGCGTGTCAGCACGCCGCTGGAAAACACACCCGCTTGGCCCTGGAATCCAGACGCCCCGATCGCTGCGCCCTTGTGTCTTCATTCACCCCATGTATCGGCCGAATGGGTTGACTACAACGGCCACATGAGCGAGTCATGTTTCCTGCTGGCATTTGGTGACAGCGGTGACGCCTTTTTTCGCTTCCTCGGCATCGACGAGCGCTACCGTGATGAACGCGGCCTGTCGTTTTACACGGTAGAAACGCACCTGCGCAACCTGAGCGAGGCGGCGGAAGGCGCCCCCCTGCGCCTAACGCTGCAACTGCTCGATGCGGATGAAAAGCGCATGCACACATTTCACAGCATGTACCACGGCCACACCGGCGAGCTGTTTGCCACTGGCGAGCAAATGCTGGTGCATGTGGACACGCGACAAGGCCGCTCCGTCGCAATGCCGCCCGACATCCACGCGCACGTCTTTGCAGTGCTGAAGGCGCATCAGCAGTTGCCGCGCCCCAAAGAAGCGGGCTCCTCCATCGGCATTCGCCGCAAGTAACCCGGTAGATTGCCACCATGCAATTCGAACTGAGTTCCGAGCAAAAAATGATCGTGGAAACGGTCCGAGCTTTCGTCGAGTCCGAGCTTTACCCGCATGAGGCAGAAGTCGAGAACAGCGACGCGATCAGCCCCGAACTTGCGCAGCGTATCCAGGCCAAGGCGATCGAAGTGGGTCTGTACGCGGCCAACATGCCCCTGGAGCTCGGCGGAGGCGGTCTAGACAACTTCAGCGTGACGCTGATGGAACGTGAACTGGGTCGGGCCTCCTATGGGCTGCAAATGCTGGTGGCGCGTCCGAGCAACATTTTGCGCGCGTGCCAGGGCGAGCAGATCGCTGAGTATCTGCTGCCAACGATCCGTGGCGAGCGGCACGACTGCTTGGCCATGAGTGAGCCCAATGCGGGCTCCGATGTTCGCGGTATGCAAACCCGTGCTGTGCGTGACGGCGACGACTACGTCGTCAACGGCAGCAAGCATTTCATCAGCCACGCCGACATGTCGGACTTCGTGATCTTGTTCGCCGCGACCGATGTCGAGCAGACCAACCACGGCCCGAAGAAAAAGATCACCGGGTTTCTGGTGGACCTCGACAGTCCAGGATTAACCGTGCGCCGCGGCTCGTCCTGCGTGTCGAACCGGGGTTACCACCAGTGCGAGCTTTTCTTCACCGATTGCCGGGTGCCGGTACGTAAACGGCTGGGGGAGGAGGGTCGGGGCTTTGACCTGATGGGCGAGTGGCTTGGTGCCACACGCTTGGCCGTGGCGGCCACCTGCGTCGGGCGTGGCCGACGCGTGCTGGAGATGGCTACCGAATGGGCGGCGACACGTCGGCAGTTTGGACAGCCGATTGGCCGCTTTCAGGCGACCGGATTTAAGCTCGCCGACATGGCAACTGACCTTGAGGCGGCTGAGTTGCTGACGCTTCAGGCGGCTTGGAAGTGCGACCAGGGGCGCATGACGGATTCGTACGCCGCGATGGCCAAACTGTATGCATCGGAGACGCTGGCCCGAATCACCGACCACGCGGTGCAGATCTTCGGTGGGATGGGGCTGATGCGCGATATGCCCATTGAACGGTTCTGGCGCGACGCCAGGGTAGACCGCATATGGGACGGCACCAGCGAGATCCAGCGGCACATCATCTCGCGTGCTATGTTGCGCCAGCACGGTGCCTGACTGATGCACACAACAACTCGTCATTGGCCGTGTTTGTGCACAAAACGGGTAGCAGCGTTTTGACGAGTGCCTGCGAGGCGGGTTCAGGCAACGCGACATGGCCTAAAAATTCTTGAGCTATGCCAAAGGAAAAATCGTTTGTCGATGCACAGGCACGCTCGCCACAATAAAACTCATACCATGCAACTTCTCGACCATGCCTTTCACCCACGCTCCATCACCGTGGCAGGTGCGTCCGCCAATCGTGCGAAGTGGGCCAATATACTTTTCCGTCGTTTGATCGACGGCCCGTGGAAAGGCACGCTGGCGGCAGTCAATCCTGGCCGCGACACCATTGAGGGCGTGCCCTGCTTCCACTCGGTCGCTAAACTGCCTTTCACCCCCGACTATGTTCAGGTAGTGGTTCCGCGCGAAGACGTGGCGCGTACCCTGCAGGATTGCGTTGACAGGGGCGTGCCGCTGGTGCATATCTTCTCCGCGGGCTTTGGCGAGGTGGGTGGCATTGGACCAGCTCTGCAGGCTGAACTGCAGCGAGTGCTTCAGGGCAGCCGGACCCGCATGATCGGCCCTAACTCGCTGGGCATATATAGCGCGCGTGCAGGTCTGGACTTTTCACGCGGCTGCCACTTCACGCCGGGTCCGGCCACCTTCATCTCGCAGAGCGGCTCGTTATGCACCGATGTGCTGGCGCTCGGCCAGGCACGTGGTCTGAACTTCGGCAAGATCCTGTCGGTTGGCAACTGCGCCGACTTGGACTGGCCCGATTTTGTGCGCTACTGCCGGGAGGATAAAGAGACGGGCGTGGCAGTCTTCTACATTGAGAGTGTGCGCGACGGGCGTGCGCTGTTTGATGAACTGAGTCAACTCGCCGCAGTCAAGCCGGTGCTGCTGCTTAAGGGTGGGCGCACCGAAGACGGCGCTCGCTCGGTGGTTTCACACACAGGCCGTATGGCGGGCAGCTACGACGGGTGGCGCGTGATGATGCGCCAGGCCGGGGTGGTAGAACTCGATGGCATCGAGGACATGCTATCGGCCCTGAGTGCCTTTGACGCATGCACCCGTACGCCACCCTTGCAAGACGCAGACCTCATGGTCATAGGATCGGGTGGAGGGGTGTCGGTTTTGATATCTGACGCCGCCCATGCTGAAGGTCTGCGACTGGCCAGCCTGTCCGATATGACGCTTGAGGCGCTGGGCGAGGTGCTGCCGGATGCAGAAGCGCTGGGTGGCATCGGCAATCCCGTAGAGATTCCTGTGGACCGTATGTTTGGCGATCTGCAACGCATGGCGCAGCTGATAAAGGTCGCGGCAGCCGACCCTGCCGTCGGCTCGGTGTTGCTGCATGTGAACCTGATCGCGCTCTCGAACAACTATGACGATGGCGGCGTGGCGCAATGGGAAGCCGTCTGCGCGGGCCTGGGTGCGGTTGCCGCACACATCGGCGAACCGCTGGCGGTGGTACTGCGCAACGGCGGCTGCAACGATCTGACTGAAGCGCTCCTGCGCCTGGGCATGCAACGCCTGGCTAGGGAACTCGCTTTACCGGTGTTCGGCGACATGCGTGAGGCGCTGGCTTTCCTGCGCCACTGCCGCAGATGGGGAGGTGAAGGCCATGCCAAGATTGCTTGAAAGCGCAGAGTCTCGCCGGCTACTGGCCGATGCCGGCGTGCGCTTTGCGCCCTGGGTGCCGGTGCAGGACCGGGCGTCTGCCGTCCTAGCCGCAGACCGCATCGGCGGCGCCGTGGCACTGAAGTCGGCAGCGGCGGACATCGTGCACAAATCCGATCTTGGCTGCGTTTTGCTTGGGCTGACCGGGGCGCAGGCGGTGGGCGATGCCTATGACCTCATCGTGGCCCGTGCCACACGCGCCGGCAGTACCACGCCGAAGCGTCTGCTGGTGGAGGCCATGACCAGCGGCGGCGGCGAAGTTTTGATTGGCGTCAAGCAGGATGCGGTGTTCGGCCCCATGCTGCTGCTTGGGCTGGGCGGCATCTGGGTGGAGATGCTGCGTGACGTGTCCATGCGCCTGTGTCCCGTGTCGCCGGCCGAGGCACGTGCGATGCTGGAAGAACTTCGCGGCTTGCCGTTGCTGAATGGAGGCCGCGGACGCGCGCCGACTGACCTGGACGCGCTAGCCGACATGGCTTCGCGTGTGAGCGAATTTGCAGCCCGTACCCCGGGCCTGGTGGAACTCGACCTCAATCCGGTTATGGCGATGGCCGAGGGCGCTATTGCCGTTGACGCTCGCGTTGTGATGGAAGACCCTGCCGATGTCTGAACACGAGGGTCTGACGCACCATTGGGAGGCCAACATCGTTGACGGCCTGCAGGGCGACGCGTCTGCGCTGGCGTTGCTGTGGATTCCCGATGCGATGGAACCTCCCGACTATCTTGGCCCTACGGTGCGTTGGTTCGATACCCACCTTCGCTCCATGCCCCCCTTCTGACGCCATCGCCATTCGAAAGGAAACAGTCATGAGCAACCAGACCATCCCAGCGGACGAAAGGATCATCGGCCTCAAGGGTCCGACTTACGAGGTCGACATTGAGCGCGGGCGCATACGCCAGTTTGCAAAGTCAATCTACGCGTTCGACCCGGCCTACCACGAGGACCCGAACCCCGTGGTGCCGCCCACTTTTCTAATCATGTCGGGCTACCATTACGGCTACATCCTGGCACGCGCGCCAAAGGACTCGGCCTTCGGGCGGATCGACGAGGACTTTCGCACCTGCGCCGACGGCGGCGAGGAGTTCGTGTTTCACGGGCCGCCGCCGCGCGCCGGCGACCGGCTTATTGCATCTACCAGCATGCACGACTTCAAGGAGCGGCAGGGCCGCCGGGGCGGACGGCTTCGCATCTATGTGACCCGCACGGAATTTCGTACGCTGCAGGGACAGCACGTTGCCGATTGGTACGAATGGAACGTCAAGACCGAACAGTCTCCGGTACAGACGCTGGACGAGGTGCGCATTCGCGACCGACCCTATTTCATGAAGGGCGACCGGCGCGACCAGTTCAATGCGCTGCCGCGTCAGGTGTGGGCGGATCTGCTCAGCGGCATGGGCCCGGGGTCGGTCACGATGCCAGCGCTCACCGTAACCGATATCGTTGCCTACCAGTACGCGTCGGGTGAGGACGGACCGACCCACCACGATGACGGATCTGCCAAGGCCAGCGGATACCCGGGCATCTACTCAATGGGCATGCTACACGGCGGCGCTATGGCCACCTATGTGGTGAACTGGCTCGGACCGGAGAACATCCGCCGCTTCAAGTGCCGCTTTGACGAGATGCAGTTCCCAGGTGACGTCATTGCATATAACGGCTGGGTGGTGCGCAAATACGAGGACGGCGCGGACCGCAAAGTCGACGTCGAACTCGACTTTCGACGCGGCGCTACGGTGCTCGGTCGTGCTTGGGCCACCTTTGTGATGCCTTGACAATATGCGCGCAATCGGTCATCGGCTTGGCTTGAGTGCTACTGATCTGGTGGCGCAATGGCAATGATCTCAGTGGCAGACCTGACTGCCAGCCATTGGGGTGCCCTAGAGACTGTACGAGGCAAGTCTGGCCGACCAGAACTGCGGTCCTTTCGCGACGATCCTGACCCGTCACCTATCGGGTTGTCTATGCTGGATGCTTATCAGAACGGACCGCGGATACTGCGTCCAGCGGTGCGTCGAAGTTGGCTGGAGCACGGGCCGGGGGCTGTGCCCGAGCTGCGTGGGCATGAGCCGTTCGTCGAGATATCCTGGGACGAGGCAGAGCGCCTTGTGGCGCAAGAACTCCGGCGCCAGATCGATTCGCATGGCAATCAGGCTATTTTTGGTGGCTGCTATGGTTGGGCCAGCGCAGGCCGGTTCCATCACGCGCAGAGCCAATGGCGACGCTTTATCCACTATCTGGGTGGGTGCTCCGTGCATAGCCAGACTTACAGCTATGCCGCAGCCGAGGTTCTTTTGCCCCACATCGTTGCACCGATGACGGAACTGAAGGCAAACCATACCGCATGGAGTGTGATGGAAAAGCACACCGGGCTGTTCGTGAGTTTTGGCGGCGCACCTTGGAAGAACTCGCAGGTTGCCAGTGGCGGCGCCTTCGAGCACCGTCTGCGCGGTGGCTTGGACGCAATGGTCGCTGCGGGTTGCCGCTTCGTCAACTTCAGCCCAGTGCGTTCAGACCTTGAGCTGCCGGGCGCTGTGCCTGAATGGATTTCTATTCGGCCCAACACCGACACCGCTGTGATGCTTGCCCTAGCGTGCGAGATCATCCTAGCGGACCGGCATGATCGCGCGTTTCTTGACCGGTATTGTGTCGGCTTCGAGGAGGTGCAAGCTTATCTGATGGGCCGTAACGACGGTGTTTGCAAAGATGCCAATTGGGCATCGTCCATTGCCGGTGTTCCCGCGGCGCAACTGCGCAAGCTGGCGCTGGATATGAGCACGCGCTCGCCTGGCAAGCGCTGTATGGTAAATGCGGCCTGGGCCTTGCAGCGCAGCGACCATGGTGAGCAGGCCTACTGGGCGCTGGTGACGTTGGCTGCCGTGATCGGCCAGATCGGCCTGCCCGGGGGCGGCTTTGGCGTCGGCTATGGCAGTGAGAACAGCCTAGGCAGCCCGCATTGGCTGCTGGACGGTGGGCCGCGTATGCCATCCCCGCCCAACCCGATCGGTAGCGCGATCCCGGTAGCTCGCCTCAGTGACATGCTGCTGCGTCCGAACGAGCCCTATGAGTTCAATGGTCGAACCAACACCTACCCGGACATTCGCCTGGTGTACTGGGTTGGCGGCAATCCGTTTCACCACCACCAGGACCTGCACCGACTGCGCCTCGCCTGGCGCAAACCCCAGACCGTGATCGTTCATGAGCAGGTCTGGAATGCACTTGCCAAGCATGCAGATATTGTGCTGCCAGCCAGCGCCAGCATAGAGCGAGACGACATCGCCTACGCACCGCGCGAAAGAATGGTGCTGGCCACGAAAGCCGTGCTGCCGGCGCCAGGCCAGGCGCGCGACGACTACGCCATATTTGCCGGAATCGCCGATCGCATGGGTTTTGGCCAGACATTCACCGAAGGCCGCTCGCCGGGCCAGTGGCAGGCGCATTTGTGGGAAGGATGGCGCACCCAACTCGCATCAGTGGCGCCGGACATGCCGGACTTCGAAACCTTTCGCGAACTGGGTCAGTGGCGAATTGCGCCTCGGCCGGGGGACGCCGCGCCGCCGCCGGTAATGCTGGCCGACTTTCGGAGTGACCCGCTGGCGCACCCGCTCAATACGCGGAGTGGTCGGATCGAACTCTACTGCGAGACGATCGAGGGTTTTGCCTACTCTGACTGTCCCGCGCATGCCAGCTGGATCGAACCACACGAGTGGCTCGGCAGTGCCCTGGCCGAGCGGTTTCCGCTGCACTTGATCACAGACCAGCCGGCGACCCGGTTGCACAGCCAGCTCGACTTCTCGTCGCTTAGCCTTGCATCAAAGGTGGCCGGTCGCGAGCCGGTCTGGATGCATCCTGACGTGGAACTCGCACCGCCAGCCACTGGCTGCCCGTTCAAGCGGCGCTGCCCGAAAAAGCTGGGTGACCTGCGTGTCAGCACGGCGCCACCGTGGCATTTCGCGCCAAGCGGCCATGGCATTTGCTGCCCTATCGCGCCATGAATTGGTGCAGCTAGAACAACCCCAGATAGGACTGAAAGGTAACCATGGACATTATTGAATCTGAACCGCGTGTAGCGGTCCAAAGCCTTCTGACCTTCGGTACCCGCAACATGAAGGCCCTTGGATGCCAGACCCCGACGGCGGCGATGCTTATTGTCGGCGCGATAGAGCGCGTGACTTTGGGAAGGTGTTCGGTATGACAAACCTTGATCTCGGCCCTGGCGGTGCAATGAAAGCTGGAGCCATAGAAAATCTGAGCTGCGGCGAAGCCTTGATGCTGCTCCTGGCGCAATACGGGGTCGACACAGTATTCGGCATGTCTGGGACACAGACCCTTGAGCTCTACCGCGGCATCGCGCGCGCGGGCATGCGCCATGTGCAATGCCGCAATGAACAGGGCGCCAGTCTGATGGCCGATGGCTACGCTCGCGCTACCGGCAAGCCCGGGGTGTGCGCCATCGTCACCGGCCCCGGCGTGACCAATGCGGCCACCGGCATCGCACAGGCCTACTGCGACTCGCAACCGATGCTGGTGCTGTCTGGCGCCGGCGCCACGCCCACGCTCGGCAAGAGCTGGGGAGCGTTGCACGAACTCGACGACCAACGCGCCGTCACGGCCAGCTTCACCGCCTTCAGTGCCATGGTGCACCGACCCGAGGAACTCCCTGAACTCGTCGCGCGGGCGTTCGCCGTGTTTCGCAGCAGTCGGCCCCGACCCGTCCACCTGTCGCTCCCCTGGGACGTGTTACCGCTGTCTGCAGGCGGTGGGTGGGCCATGCGGCGCCCGCCCTCGCGTCCGCAACCCGACCTGGTCGCTATCACTGAAGCTGCGGAGCTGCTCGCGCGCGCCCGAAAGCCGATGCTCCTGTTGGGTGGTGGGGCGCTCGGCACACGCGAAAGCGTGCTCGCTATTGCGCAGCGCATCGGGGCGGTGGTGTTGACGAGCAATGCCGGTAAGGGCGTCGTGCCCGAGTCCCACCCCCTGTCACTGGGCTGCAGCATGATGCAAAAGGCCAGTCAGCAGGCCCTGGCCGAGGCCGATGTTGTGCTGCTGGTAGGCTGCCAGGTTGCAGAGGGCGACCATTTCCTGCCCCGCCTCGAGATCAAGGGCGCCATCGTGCGCATAGACATCGACCCGAAGGAGCTGGTGGCCCAGTACGGTGCCGCCGTCGCCATTCAGTCGGACGCGCGTTCGGCGTTGGCTGCGCTCGACATGTCCCTGCAGGCGTGCCAACCCACCATTCGGCGCGCCGACGGTGAGGCCTGGGCGCGCGACATCCAGCAGCGTAACGCAGCCGGCACGAGCATTAACGAACGCAAGCACGTGCGCGTCTGGCAAGCGCTGCGCCCGGTCATGCCGGCCAACACCATCGTTATGGGCGACATGTCGCAGATCGTCTATACCGGGTCGTTTGCGTTGGCCGTGGAGCAAGAGGCTTGCTGGTATTATTCCGGCACCTACTGCGCCCTAGGTGTTGCCTTGCCAATGGCGATCGGCGCGAAGATCGGTGCACCGAAGCGCGCGGTGGTGGCCGTGGCCGGAGACGGCGGCATCATGTTCACCGTCAACGAACTCGCGACTGCGGCCGAAGAAGGACTTGCGCTTGCGGTGATCGTCTGGAACAACGATGCGCTGATGGAGATCGCCGAGCAGATGGATCAGCGAAAAATTCCCCGCACAGGCGTGCAGCCGCGCAGCCCAGACTTTGTCAAACTGGCCGAAAGTCTAGGATGCCATGGCGTGCGCGCCACCTCCGCGAAACATCTTTCAGATGTTGTTCGCACCGCATTCCGCGCCGATCGGCCCACGCTGGTTGAAGTTCACCAGGACAGCGCCTGGCTGAAGATGTGAATAGTGATATGAACACGATTAAACAACTCAGAAAGGTCCTGCTGCAATGCCGCCCCCTGGCTATCGTCGGTCTTGCGTTCAGGTGGTATCGGCCGATTTTTTTTGCAGCCAAATACCTGCAAGCCCATTCGTATCCAGTCGTTCCCGTCAACCAGCTTTATGGCAAAGCATCCATGCTGGTAGGGGACCCGGCCTGGTGCGTGCGCCGTGATAGTAACAAACGATCATTTGTTTGCCATGGATACAAATGGCTTGATTCACAGTTCGGCTAATCGATAGACTCGGCGCTATGGATCACCACTCCCGTTTGCCACTCACCGCATTGCGATCTTTTGAGGCTGCTGCCCGTCTTCTCAGCTTCAAGAAAGCGGCCGAAGAACTGCACGTAACCCCGACCAGTGTGAGCAACCAGATTCGCCAGTTGGAGTCCGACTGGGGTTGCCCGCTGTTTATTCGCCACACACGCCGCGTCGCCCTCACCGATGCAGGTCGCTCGCTATCGCGTGTGATAAGCCGGGCCTTCGACGACATCCGAACGGAAGTTGATGCACATGCGAGGACCCACAGCAAAATAGTCACGCTCGCTGTCGGTCCAATTTTCGGCTCACGCTGGCTGATCCCTCGCTTGAGCCGGTTCTACCGGCAAAACCCGCAGATCGAACTGGTTCTGCACAACAGCCCGCGCATCACCAGCTCTGAACAGTTAATGACCATGGTAGGGGTTGATTGGGGCATTGGTGAATGGGCCGGGCTGGACGCTAAACGTTTGTTCGAAATAGTCTATCGCCCGTCTATTAGTCCGGCCTTGCTCAAGGAGCGCGGCGGCCTCAAACGTCCGGCCGACCTCGCGCGCTTCCCGATCATTCACCAGTGGGACCGCGCGGAGTGGAATGACTGGCTCCGGCTGGTCGGGCATAGCGATCTCAATTTCGCGCACGAAACCACCATGCGCGAGTCAAAT
>Ga0247843_1009338_pt1 | contig 10950 bp, 5 predicted proteins | sample LaCruzMarch2017__FD_192420 | JGI IMG/M metagenome (GOLD analysis project Ga0247843, IMG submission 192420) | Freshwater microbial communities from meromictic Lake La Cruz, Castile-La Mancha, Spain - LaCruzMarch2017_8m | ecosystem: Environmental > Aquatic > Freshwater > Lake | place: Spain...
GCAGCTCTTTTAATTTTGCGAAGCGTTGGCATTTTGTCTTTCATTTTTAGCACAAATGTTTGTCGTTGCACGGTCGTCCTACCATTACCCATAACGTTTCGCGGCTTGGCGAAGGTGGCGATTTTTACCACAAAAGTTGATGCGGAGAACCAATATTTGATTAACCACAAAGGTGTCTGCGGAGTACTGAACCGCCACTTTTGCCAAACCGCTGTTAGGTGCTGGCGTTCTGTCTGTCGTTGCTCTGTTGTCCATTGTTTACTGCTGTCTTGGTGCGTTGGCTTGGTAGCTCTTTTGCATTTTTTAGCGTTGGTTTGTGTGTCGGCAAAAAATGCAAATGTGCTACCAAATGCGTTGGCTTTCTATTCGTTAATTACATTTCTAAAGTAACCATAATTTCTGTCGATTAATAGTTTTCTGTCTAAATACAGGTTTGAAAGCTCACAAGAAGTTTCAGGTGTCAATGTGCAAGAATGGCAAGCGGATAAATTTAATTGTCCAACGCCTTGTCCAGCCGAATCTAAACAGATTGGGTCGGAAGAACAGTCTGTCGCCCGAAAAATTGCACTTTCAATTATCTTGTTCAAGTTTGGCAGGTCGTTACATAGGTTTGAAAGTCCACCTAAATAACCGTCTGTACCGTCAAATGCTGATATTAAAAGTCCGTGCATATTTTCACTTACAAAAAGTCTTTCTTGTAGTGAAGATGTCGGATAACCGCTTACATACTCTAACTCTCGCATGATTAAATGTGAAAGAGTATGAATTAAAAGTTTTCTTGGAGTTAAAGTTTCTGCAATTATTTTATGAGATTTCCAATCGGCACTTGATGCGTTTATTTTTATAATTTCGGTTCTTGAAATTACTTCTTCTTGTATTTCCCATTGTGAAAGAAGCTGATTGTCCAAAACAAATAAAATGCCTTCTCCATAACTTTCGATTGCAGGAAGTGTTTTTGTGTCAAAGTTGTTTTTTGAAACAGATTGTCTTTTTACATTGTATTCATAATTATTTTGGTCTTGCAAAATAGAATCAACATCAATAGGTTCGTTTCTTGTGAATGAGGTTTGAACACTAATTCTTTTTAGCTTGTCAATTTTTACAAGTTTTGAGAATCCAAATATTTGGTCTTCGCAGTTTATTATTCTAAATTTAATTTGCTTGTCATCGGGTTGTTCTTTATTCAAAAAATACTCATATTCCGTCTGCCTGTATACATTATCGGGAATGTATTTTATATCGCCTGTTTCTAAATACTGTTCAATAAGTTCTTTTGAAATACCTTTTTGAATACTATAGAATTGTATTATTTGCTCTTTAGGAATTTGTCCGCTATCAATTAAATTATCTAACTCAATTCGGTTTTCATTTGACAAGTTTATTTGCAAATCGGGTATAAATAAACTGCTTAAAGTATTTGCATAATACACACTATTGCTTGTTTTTACTTTTACTGAAGTAGTTTGCTCACAAGGTTCATCTGAAAATCTGCCAACCGTTTGTCCAAGCCAATATTTCTTACCCAAACATTTTTGTTCGTAGTTGAAAATACCTTTTAGGTTTGCTTTTTTCTTGCAATTTTCACAATCAATCCAAATACCTGAAAGTTCAGTATTCTCTCTACTTATCTTGTATCTCAATGATTGATTTTCACAACATCTATTTGAAAAATCTAATTGTGGTCCGCTTAATTTAGTTACGGTTTCATCATCATTATCTTCAATATTTGTTTTGTCACTTGGCAAACGATTATTCCAATAAGCCCAAGGCAAATCATGTATATGTCCATCGGCACAAGTAGAAACAAATCTTATTTGTTCTAAATGACTTTCCTTGCAATCTTTATTTGCACACTTAGGAGGGTCAAAGAAATTCAATCTTGCATTTGGCCAACGTTTTTTCCATTCAGCATAATCAGCAAATCTGTGGCACTGTGGGCAATAAAACCATTTGGGAAAATAATTCGCTTTGGGTTGGACTATTGGCGGATTACTTTGATTATAGGATTTATAAGATGGGATAGAAACTAAGTGTTTCAAATTCGGGAAACGGATTTTTAACCTTTGCAATAATCTATCATCTTTTAAAATGAATTTTGATAGGGCTTCATTCAAGTTTGAATAACCCCAGTTATCAAAGGTTTCTATAATTATGGAACAATCTGTTGTTTCTATAATTGAGCCAACTCCACCATAATTTGATATATGTTTACTTCTGCTGTGTTGTAATTTTTGAAATGGCATAGCTTAATATTGTTTTATTAAAATTTCCGAATTCGGCTCTACACTTCTCATTGATTGCATTGCAACTAATACATCTGTGTCATTTATTTTTTCTTGTAAAGGAGTAATTAATGATTCCTTTTTATGGTCTTTCCAATAATATTTTAAATCGTTCTGTGCATCAATTTTGTATCTCCAATTGGTTATTATTTCATCAACTTTTTCATTGATTAATTCCAAATCTTGTTCAGCAAATTTGTGAGCTGCAAAAATTTTCTTTAAGTTAGTTTTCAACTCCTTTTTTACATTGTCATTAATTAAGGCGTTAGCCGTATTATTAGCTGTGTATTGAGTTGTATGTCGGAAATAGGCAAGTATCATTGTAAACAACATTTTGTCCAAGGCATTTTCAGCAAAAGGCGTTACACTTAACGGTTCGACTTGCTTGTAAAACGTTTTATGAAACTGCACAAAATCTTCATAGAACGAAATATCTCTTGTGTTGAATGGGTCGTAAAGTGTAAAAACAACTCCTTCGTTCTTTCTTGCAACACGACTACTCGCTTGTATATACTCCGCTGTGTTTGGTGGCATTCCATTCATAAGCATTACACCCAAACGGCTTACATCAAGTCCAACGCTTATCATATTTGTAGCCAAAACAATGTCATAAGATTTGTGCTTTTCAAGACTGCCATCAAATTGAGTGTCTAATTTATCAAGGTTCTTTTTGATTTTTTCGTTTGGTATTCGGCTTGTCAATTCTACATTTCGGTAAGAAAGTTTTTGGTAGTTATTTGAAAGCAAATAATTGTCATTCAAATATCTTACTTGTAATTGTTTTACCGTTGGTTTTAATTCTGAATTTATTTTGTTGGCAAATCTTCCAATTTCTTTTAAACTTTTGAAGTAGGAAAGGATTGTCCAAAAATTATCAGCATCTTCTTTGTTTGTCGATTGTTGCCAAATTTCCAGCCTTGCATACATTAGCGAAGCTAATAATTGCAAGTTTGTAACTACTGTAGTTTTCCCAGTTGGTAATACGCCAATATATTTACGTTTGCTTGCTGGAATTACTTTTGAGAAAAAGGTGTCATCTGAATTTGTGGCATATTGCGGAAAAATCCTTGCTTTTCGTCCATACAAACCAAGTATTTGCTTATCAACATTTTTAACGGTTGCTGTCGAAGCAATTATTTTGGGTTTCTGATTTTCGGTAGAACAAAGTTCTAATAAAGCATTTTCAAATAATCCTACTAAACTTCCTAAAGTGCCATTAAGCAAATGTAATTCGTCTTGAATGATTAAGTCAGGTTTTCGATTTTGATTAAACAAATTTGTTGCTTCGCCTTTCCATGCAAGCATTGCAAATTTATCTACTGTTGCAAATAATATTGTTGGCGGTCTGTTGTAAATATCTTCATCAACTAAAACTATCGGTAAACCATTTTTTTCTTCCGAAAAACAACATTTGCTATTGAGGCAAAAGCTATCCAATTTGTTGTTGCTTATTCTATGTCCAATTTGAAATGACGCATCATTTTTATTAATCTTGGAAATCATTTTTGTGTTGCACCATTGACAATTTGAAAGCTGAAAAGGGTTTACATCTCTATTTGAATTGTAAGTTTGTTTCTGAAATTTTTCAATCAACTTGTTAAGTTTGGTTTCGGCACCAGTTCCAAATGTGTTTTTGATTTCATTTGGAATTGAAGAACTACCAACCCAAAAACCAATTGATATTCTTTCTGTTCCTAAATCTCTAAAGTTTTGTCGGATAAATTCACAAGCCAAAATTAATTTCGATGCCCTTTCAAATTGTTGAGCTGAAAGCAAACGAAGTGTGTAACGAATAATAATATTTACACCTCCATAATTTTCTGAAAATTCCAACCTTCTCCAAAATATCAAGAATGCTGAAACTGCCAAATATGCTTCTGTCTTTCCACCGCCTGTTGGAAAATAAAGCAAGTCAATCAATTCTCTTTCCTCACATTTTTCATCTACAAATGAAGTGATGGATTGCAACACAAAAGCTAATTGAAAAGGTCGCCAAGCTGGTTCTGTGTTATTTGGAAATGGCTTTGTTCCGTATTCTGAATAAGTGTATTGAATGGTTTCGTTTTGTTCCCAAACCTCATAACCTTCTTTCTTCTCGGCAAAATTTAATTGACTTTGGAACATTTGCAAATAGATAGCTGTATTTGCTAATTGAAATGAACGCAAAGCATTTGGGTTATTTTCTAAATGTTTAATACCTGTATTTATTCGGCTATAAATTACTTCGCACTTCTCAATATTTTCTAAGCCAAATTCATTTCCTAACGCTTCTGTTTTCTCCGTATCAATCCATTTTCTATATGCTTCGGCTACTTGCTTTAGATTAGATATGATTTCATTTGAATTGGAATTATAGGTTGAAAGTTTTTTAATGCTAAGTATTTCAGAATTGATTTTGTCTGTTTCTGAACTTTGACTTTTTACATCGTAGTCGGGTAAAAAGGTGCTTTTAATCCATTTAGGAATTTCGTTTGATTCGTTGTTGTACCAAGTGCATGAGGTGTTATGTCCAATACCAAAAGCTAATTTGTTTTTGTACAAATAGTCAAGCATTTTATCCTCGTCAGTTTTGAATAAATGCTTTTTATAATCTCTAAAAGGTAGTAAGTTGGCACACTCAACATATATTTCAGTTTGAAAACAACTAACTTGATTTACTTTTTCTTTGGAAATAGAAAATTTACTTTTCTCTATTTCACACTTGTTTTCTAAAACTACTTTTATAAAGTATTTGTCTGAATCCGAATAGATTTTAAAATGCAAATACAAACCGTCTTTCAAGGCTTTATGCCATTTGGTTGAATCGCAGTTTGGTTGCTCCGATAGCTTTAATTCAAGGTGCTGATTTTCGGATTTTAAAATTTCATCAATTGAAATTTTAAGTTCAACTTTGTTGTCATTTCGTTTGTATTTATCCTTGAAGAATAATTTATTTATTGACTTCAATAGCCCCAAATCATTAGAGGTTTCATTTCTCAAAGATTTTAAAGCATCTTGAAAAAATAAATAGTCGGGATTTATTTGTTTATCCTTAATTCGTTGAAGTAAACTAACTTGAAATAGCACTTTTTTTTCAGCGTCATATTGTACATAAGGATTTAAACCAAATTGCTCTAAGTAGTGAATTTCTCCTCCATCATAAGGGAGTTTAATATCATCGTATTTCGCCTTTGAATAATTGCCAAAGTTTATTTGAGTTTTAAAGGATTTGCATGATTTCTCTGTTGAAAAAGTTATTCCATAGTGCGATGGAAAAAAAGATTTTGAAACATATTTTGGTTGTGTGTCGGTATGGTCAGTTTCATCTTCTTCTAATGATTCATCCGTAATTGGTGGGATTTCACTTTGAGATTCATTTTCTAAAAAATCAACATTTTCAACTACACTTTCTTCCTCTGTCGTTTCATCAGAGCCGTTGTCTTCGGGATTTGATTGTATTTGCTTCGGAAATAGAATTGCTGAAAAATATCTTTGTAAGGGCTTGCCTTCAATTATTTCATCTGCATAATCAGAACTGCACAAGAATATATCGGAACCTGGGCCGATTAATTCCTTTCGTACTCTGTTAATTACTATTTCTCTTCCTTCTTTTGGATTCATAAGTATTTATTGAAAATGCAAATCTAATTCTAATGTTTCAAGCTGTTCTGCAATTACCGATTTTTCTAAAATATGATGAATAGGCATGTGGTGTTCAATGAAAGTTTGTAAAGTGTTTGTATCGAAATGTCTCTTTTCTAAAATTTCTCCAACTCTTTTTTCTTTTAGAAATAATTTTAGTTCTTGCTTTAATCCTCGTCCTAAAACAATCATTGTGCTATTGTAAGTTGTTTTAGATTTTAAGATAGGCTTTAGAATAACATCAATTTCATTTGCAGTTTTTTCAGGATAATAAAATTGAAATATGGCTCTTAAATCGTTGTTATACATTGGGAATTTTCTAACTCCTTTTCCATAAGATTCTAAAGTTGCTGGCAAAACTCTAAGCCCTTTTTCTTTTAAACATTTATGCAACTGTTCTATACTATGTTTCCTTTTCAGAGTATTTATTAGTTCTTGCCAATGCTTGGAATGCTCCTCAACTTTTCCGAAAATTTCGGGTTCTGTTTCAACTGCTACTTGATATAGATTTTCAGCTAATTGAACTTTGGGATAAATTCTAATTTGTTCTCCAATTTTAACTTTAAAGGTTTTGATAAAGTCTCCGTTTTTAGAAAATAGAGTGTCAAAACTTTCTAATAAATAAACCCCTTTATCAGTTTTGATTTTATAAAATACTTTTTCCTCAATATCGTCAAGCAATACATCACATTCTGTTTTGTATCCGTCATAAGCCCTGTTGCCCCAATCGTCAAGTCGATTAACTATATTGTCAATTGTGGAACTAACAGAAAATTCAAAATTGTGTGGTTCAACATATTTTATACCGCAAATTTTCATTCTATCAACAGAATTTATTTCGGCTTCAATCAAATTCTTTCTAATTGTGATTTGCTTTTGATAGAGGTTGTATTCGTGTTCATAAATTACAAGTAAAATATCGTTGTCGTGATTGTATATAAAATCAAAATCCTTTTTACCATTGAATGAATGGAACACAATTACTTTCTTGCTTGTATCTATTTTCTTTAACTGGTTGTAAGCAATAAACTCAATTTTATAGTTTCGTACTTTTCCTTTAAATACATCTAAATCATTGTTGTCAATAATTGCAATTTCTTTTTTCTGTGATGCTTGAAGGTGTGTGATTAAAGCATTCTCTTTAAGTTTAGCGGTTTTAAGAAAATTGATAATTGCTTTCAAATCATCTTTAGGATTGTTGTTTTGCAGAGATTCTAAATTATAACCTCCGTAATTTTCTAAACCTCTTTCAAGTTCTCTATTGGTTTCAAGCCTTTCTAAAATGTTATTAAAAGTATCGATATGAATAGCATTAAAGGCAATGCGAAGCATTGCCTCATAACTTTTTAATTCAATTCCGAATTCACTTTTTACATATACAATGCTTTCATCAATCTTTTGAATTAAGGCGTTTAATGATTCATCTTTAATTATCAAAAAATCTATCATAAGGCATCTATTATTGCTAATTCCTCCTTAAACCAATTCCAACAAGGAATCAATTGAGATTTTGACGGAGTGTTGGAATTTGATAAAACTAATACATTGAATTTGAATCTCTGTTGGTCTTGCATGATTTGGTTTAGCTTATCCGCTTCCGTATCAAAAATTACAATGGTTTTTATTTTTTCTCCTTTTTGTAAAAGTTGCTGATAGCAAACTTCGTATTTTGGAGTAAAATATATCATACAATCTGATAGTGCAGGAATTGACCTTGTTTCTGTCAAATGGCTTTCTTCTCTTGGATTTGGAAAATAAGTAGAAGGTATTTTGTTTTTAATACTCAAACTGTCCCAAAGCGGTTTTTTAGAAATGAAAACAGATTTCATATCAAAATTACTTCTTGGAAAATCACTACTTTGATTGTTCAGTTTTGTAAAAAAGTCAAAATAGTTTTTTATTGTTTTTTCACTAACTCCTGAATCTACTTTTACAAAACCCTTTGTAATTTTATCATAGTCTATGTCAGGCATTATTGCAGGAGAGACTTCAACCTTTGTTTTCCTTAAAACTTGTCGAAGTGTATAGTGGCTTTTCTCGGCTTTAGTTATTTCATAGTATTGATTATCCTTGATTCTCTTTAATTTGTCACCAACAACAAAGCTGTCTGGCAGGTCGTAATGGTTAAGGTAAATGTCATTTGCTAACTCAACAAATAGTTGTCTGGCTACCTCTAAAATTGATTCTTTCGAGTTTTGAAAATTAATATGAAGTGATTCGTTTTTTCGGTAATGTTCAAGTATCATCTTAACTGATAGGTCAACGGAATTGTCCAAACTGTCGATTGATAGAGTTTGAACATTTTGAAACTTGTCCCTAAGTGTTTGATAATATGTTTTGTTGAGAATCATTCGGTGGAGGATAATGATTCTACGGAGGTGTTGTGCGGTTGGGCAAAATTAAATGTGCTGCAAAAGCGTTGGCTTGTGTGTCGGCTTGCAGCTCTTTTAATTTTGCGAAGGGTTGGCATTTTGTCCACTGTTTTCTGTCGGTTTATGTTTAGCACTGTCGGTCTGTTACGCTTGCACCTAACGTTTTGCAGCTTGGCGAAGTGGCGGATTTAGAAGCACTTAATTTCAATTTAGCACTAATGTTCATTTGAAAACCTAATGTTCAATTTAGCACTGAACCCGCCATTTTGCCAAACTGCTGTTACAGGCTGGCTTTTTATTTCGTCTTGTAGTTTTCCATTAAATTGATTAAACATTCTTTCATTTGTTTGTGAAATGTCGTTGCTTTTTCAGTGTCCATTAAATTTGGGTGTGCCGATTGATTTCGATAGTCCCTGATTATTGTTTTTATTTCATCAAGATATTCAATATTTAATAATTCCTTTTCAAAACGGTCTAAAACAAACTCTTTTAAATCTTGCAATAGTGGGCTTTTTTCAATTGTTCTACCTGTTAAATATCTAAGATTTACTTCCATTGAGCCTAATTCAAAAAACCATTCTTCATTATTTTTAGTGAGACACTTTTGAATATGTTTCGATAACCTAAAAGTATTTTCATCATTTTGTTTGCCTGAATCTTTTTTCCCTAAATCCCAAGCAAATTGTTTTTCAAAATCAATATTTCTGTTAATCAACGATTGAACATACGCTCTAAATATTTTAATTAATAATTCGTTTTCCAATGCCCTACAATATTGAAGAATGAAAGGAGAGTAGTCTGGATTGTCAAGTTTTGAAATTTGGTCGAAGATATATTCAGCCTCAGGTAAATATTTTTGACTTTTTGATTCTAACAAGTCATAATAGTCAAACCAATTTTTAATTTCTTTGATATAGGTGTCAATTTGTTTTTGTTCAAAATGTAGATTTGAAATTTGTTCTTCCAATTTTTGGTTTAATCGTGAAATTTTATCCTCAATTTCACGTGGTAAATTTTGTATTTCTTTAAAATCTACTGACAAATTGAGAATTACAGTTTTAATATCATCAATTTTACTTTCAATGATAGTGAGCTTTTCAGTATGTTCTTGTTGATTTGCTAAAACTTGCTGTAAAGTATTTTGCATACTTTGCAACTGCTCTTCGTGTGGACTAACTACTTTTTCTTTTTTAAGACTAGAATACTTGGTTTTTAATAAGTCGTATTTCTCTTTAATTTCAAGAAGTTGGTCGTATGATAATTTTTCAAGTTTACTTTTTGAAGCATATTCCAAGTCAGCTATTGGTAAAATTGGAATTTGAATATTTGTCAGGTCTTGTATCGAAATAGTTGGAAGGGCAACACCTCTTGCGTGTCTTTTTATTTGTTGATTAAATAAATTTAAACCGCTATCCGTATTAAGGTAAGTTGCAACATATTCAGCATTCTTACCACGAAGAATAACAATATGTTGATTGGCAATGAATTTATTGTCATCGGAATTATGCACATATATGGAAACTTTTTCTCTGTTGAAACGAGGAAAAAGTATATCCCCATTTTTAAGGATTGCCTTTTGTTCTCTTGTGTTTAAACTATCTTTTTCAACAAAGTTATCAGATTCTGTTTCTTCGAGGAAACCGTTTAAAATGTTTCTTGGTGAAAGAATTTTATAGTTCCCTGTTGCTTTCCTTTCGTCTTGGTTAAAAGGGATTCCAAGGCATATTTCAACTAAATCTCCTATTTTTTTGGTTTCGTTTTCATTTAATTGTTCTTGATAACTTTGATTTTTGGGATTATGAAAATTAAAATCCCACCTTTCTTTAAGTTCGTCTTTTGAAACTGAAAAGTTAGGTTTTGCAGTATTTATTTTAAAACCATTTGTGTAAGTATAATAATCAGTTTTTGAAGTATTAAATTTACTTAAAACTAAAATTGAAAGCTCAACACCTGTATGTCGGATTGTTCCTTGTGGTAGCGATATAATTTTGCTTAATCCAAACTTGTTTAATATTATATTTCTTTGTTCTGTGTATATTGTTGCTGTTAAAAAATTACTTGATAAAATGAAAATGGCGTAGCCATTTTCATTTAACAATTCAAGTGCTTTTTCAATATATAATATTTCGCTTGAAGTCCGTCTTCCGTCAATTTCGAGCCTTTGTCCGAGTGGTGGAAAAGTTACTACAAAATCAAACTTGTCAGATAGAGAATAACTTAAAGGGTCTGAATTTATAAATGTTAGTTTTGGGTTCAGATATTTAGAAAGTTCAATGTTGTTTGCATTTATGTCAATACTTACAAGACTTTCAATTTCAGTAAGTTTTGAGGAAATTTCGCCATAGTTTGAATTAAGTACAATAGCATTCTTTGGATTTGAAATATTTGCTAAGTCTGCAACTATATTTGATATAGTGTCAGGCACAAAGAATAAACCCTCTTGTCTACCGCGATTTGATAATAATTCAAAGTCGGCTAAGGTTTTTATATTTTTTGAAGTCAATTCGTCTATTGTCATTTTTAGCGTCTGTTTTTTTAAGCTTGCCTGTAACTTGTTTATATAGGAATGTTTTACCCTAAAACCTTCCTATATCTATCCGAAATTGGGTTGTTTTAGGAAGGTTTCTATTTTCAAACATACCTATTATTTTTATATATCCAAATCTTCAATTGGA
>Ga0247843_1009344_pt1 | contig 10946 bp, 4 predicted proteins | sample LaCruzMarch2017__FD_192420 | JGI IMG/M metagenome (GOLD analysis project Ga0247843, IMG submission 192420) | Freshwater microbial communities from meromictic Lake La Cruz, Castile-La Mancha, Spain - LaCruzMarch2017_8m | ecosystem: Environmental > Aquatic > Freshwater > Lake | place: Spain...
TTTCCCGAAGCTAGAACCTCAAGTGATCGGCGTTCTTCCAGACGGACGGATCGTGGTCCGGCAGGAATTTATCAAAGGAACAACGTTTGATTCAGTATCGTCTCTCCAGTCAGCCATGGAGGCCAACAACCCCCATTTCCCCGCCCTCCGGTCCGTCCCATTGGCTCTTTCAGGGGCCTCCCGCAGAAAGCAAACTCCTAGCAGCAAAGGCAAGCATAAGATCTTCTCGAAGATCACCGGAATCCAAAACCGCCCAACGTCCGTCACGGTCGAAGGTGCAAACGGAGAAAGCGTCACAGTCAAAACAGCATGAGCTTCGCCGACCAACTCAAAAGCGAGCGCGACCGCCTCGGCCTGACACAGGCCGGGGCGGAAGCCTTGCTTGGCCTCGGCAAGGGGCAAATCACCGCATGGGAAACCGGACGTAACGTCCCGCATCGCTGGATGCAGGAAGGCGCTCTTCGGGAACTCCGTGCTACCAAAAAGCGCCCGAAGTGAAGGCCATGAACGCCCTAAGCTCTGGCATCGCTGCCGAGATAAAACTTTGAAAACATCTACGACTATGAGATCAGAAACCAACATCGAAAACACAAAAGCTGGCAGCGATTGCCAGGAGCGTATTGTTCGGCCAGCTTTTGCGCCGCGTGAGATGGTGAGTCATATCACCGACGAAAGCTCTTCGGGGATCATCGTGGCATTCATGCTGCGCGGATCGAATCATAGCTACGAAGTGCAATGGGGAATCGAGAAATGCACATGGCATCTCAACTTCGAACTCAACCCCCATTTCCCCGCCCTCCGGTCCGTCCCATTGGCTCTTTCAGGGGCCTCCCGCAGAAAGCAAACTCCTAGCAGCAAGGGAATTCTAATGGTTATCAATTTTGTTCAATTTCCCCATCCTGGGGAAGAACACAGCCCTGATGTTGGCTTAGTGAAAAAATGGAATACAGGGGCACATCGGCGAAAATTTCTCTGCTGTCCGGGTGAGTATGTGACAGAAAGCGGGAAAATAAAGGAAGCTGATCTTCTTTTCTGGGGAGAATGGGAGCCGCCCAGTGATGTCCAAGTGCTGCAAGGAGCCGCAACAGACAAATTAATGCCTCAATGGCTCCATCGGCCTCAATTGCCCCTTCCGGATTCAGGACTTGCAAGGGCTGCCGCTTCCTCTGGTTGCAAGCCCACCAAGCAAATCAAAGGCACATGTGGCGGTGGTCATTGTGCTGGAGAAAAGGTTGGACTGCAAAACACGGATCCCTTTGTCTTTGGCTCATGCTTCAAATACTTCATCTGCAAGCAGTTCCAAAGAATAAGGCAGAAAAACAAAACCAAATCTCTGGCCCGCTCGACATGGCTATCAAAGCTGGAACGCGGATCGGTAATCCTGTTCGGTTCCACACATGGGACAGGCGCTAACGCGTTTTTCCAGTTGGACACGGTTTTTGTCGTGGAACGATCCATCTCCTACAATCCAGCGAAACCTGAAAACCTGCCAATCGATCCACTGGTGGATCCAGATTTCCTAAAAGCGAGCTTTCATACGGCCTTGCCAGTTACGGATTGCGTAGTTCCTGACGATTTGGAGCTACGGCTTTATCTGGGAGCGACTATAGAAAAGCCGGTGAATGGCATGTATTCATTCTCTCCCGCTAAAATTTTGAAAGGCGAACCGAAAGGGTTTTCAAGGGTTCGGCTTCAGAGCAAGGATCTCCAACTCCCGGGACGATCCAACTTGCTGACAAATAATCTCAATAGCGCTCCCAAGAAATCCGAAGTCACTGAGAATGAAGCTCGGGCATTATGGGATGCGGTTCTCTCCAAATGCCTTGATCACGGCTGTGTTCCCGGGGTCCGTTTCCACCTCCGGCCTTAACTTTTCTACTCCTGCTCCTGATGAAGAAATTAATCTCAGTTTTAGTCGCTTTATTGGCTTTGTCCCATGCGTGTTTCGCTGGAACGGTGACCGCAGATTTCACGTCCGCTTCAATAATTCCAGTCACCGCTGCCTCCTACACGGCCGCGGGAAATGACGTCTCGTTGTCTCTCGGGTTTGTTCCGCCCACGGGCACAAACCTCACCATCGTTAAAAACACCGGACTTCCATTCATTAGTGGAGAATTTTCCAATTTGGCACACGGCCAAATGGTGGATCTAGCCTACGATGAAAATACCTACCGTTTCGCTGTCAATTATTACGGAGGTTCTGGAAATGATTTGGTGCTACAATGGGCTTATAGGGATCTTACGGCTTGGGGCCCGAATGACAATGGCGAACTCGGCAACAACAGCACGACTAACATGTACAGCAGGGTTCCGGTTTTGGTGACACAAAGCGGTGTGCTGGCGGGTAAAACCGTGGTTTCCGTAGAGGTGGGGGGTGGACACAGTCTCGCGCTATGCTCGGACGGCACGCTAGCGGCTTGGGGTGCGAATTCCTCTGGCGTACTCGGCAACAACAGCACGACGAACAGCAGCGTTCCGGTATTGGTGACACAAAACGGGGTGCTGGCGGGCAAAACGGTGGTTTCCGTGGTGGCGGGATCCTCCCACAGTCTCGCACTATGCTCGGACGGCACGTTGGCGGCTTGGGGGTATAATGACTCCGGCCAACTCGGCAACAATAGCACGGCGAACAGCAGCGTTCCGGTCTTGGTGACACAAAGCGGGGTGCTTGCCGGAAAAACCGTGGTTTCCGTGGCGGCGGGATCCTACCACAGTCTCGCCATATGCTCGGACGGCACGCTGGCGGCTTGGGGCTATAACGGCTACGGCCAATTCGGCAACAACAGCACAGTAGACAGCAGCGTTCCGGTCTTGGTGACACAGAGCGGAGTGTTGGCGGGTAAAACCGTGGTTTCCGTGGCGGCGGGATCCTACCACAGCCTCGCACTATGCTCAGACGGCACGCTGGCAGCTTGGGGATATAACACCATCGGCCAACTCGGCAACAACAGCACGGCGAACAGTAGCGTTCCGGTCTTGGTGACACAGAGCGGAGTGCTGGCGGGTAAAACCGTGGTTGCTGTGGCAACGAGAGGTCAACATAATCTTGCGTTATGCTCGGACGGCACGCTGGCGGCTTGGGGCTATAACTCCGACGGCCAACTCGGCAACGGCAGCACGGCGAACAGCAGTGTTCCGGTATTGGTGACACAAAGCGGAGTGTTGACGGGTAAAACCGTGGTTTCCGTGGCGGCGGGATCCTCCAGTCTCGCACTATGCTCGGACGGCACGCTGGCAGCTTGGGGTGGGAATTCCTCTGGCCAACTCGGCAACAACAGCACGGCGAACAGCAGCGTTCCGGTCTTGGTGACACAAAGCGGGGTGCTTGCCGGAAAAACCGTGGTTTCGGTGGCCTGCAACCTCGCGTTGTGTTCGGACGGCACGCTGGCGGCTTGGGGTGGGAATTCCATTGGCCAACTCGGCAACGGTAGCGTTCCGGTATTGGTGACACAAAGTGGGGTGCTGGCGGGCAAAACCGTGGTTTCTGTGGCGGCGGGATACGAACACAGCATAGCACTATGCTTGGACGGCACGCTGGCGGCTTGGGGCTATAACGCCTCCGGCCAACTCGGCAACAATAGCTCGGCGAACAGCCGCGTACCGGTATTGGTGACACAAAGTGGAGTGCTCGCGGGTAAAACCGTGGTTTCTGTGGCGGCAGGAGGATCCCACAACCTTGCACTATGCTCGGACGGCAAGCTGGCGGCTTGGGGCACTAGCTACTACGGCCAACTCGGTAACAACAGCACGGCGAGCAGTAGCGTTCCAGTATTGGTGACACAAAGCGGAGTGCTGGCGGGTAAAACCGTGATTTCGGTGGCGGCGGGATACGAACACAGTCTCGCACTATGCTCGGACGGCACGCTGGCAGCTTGGGGCTATAACGCCTCCGGCCAACTCGGCAACAATAGCACGGCGAACAGCAGCGTTCCGGTCTTGGTGACACAAAGCGGGGTGCTGGCGGGTAAAACCGTGGTTTCTGTGGCGGCGGGAGTAGCTCACAACCTTGCACTATGCTCGGACGGCACGCTGGCAGCTTGGGGACACAATGGTTATGGTGCGCTTGGCAACGACAGCAACACGAACAGCAGCGTTCCGGTATTGGTGACACAAAGCGGGGTGCTTGCCGGAAAAACCGTGGTTGCGGTGGCAGCGGGAGGATCCCACAGCCTCGCGTTGTGTTCGGACGGCACGTTGGCAGCTTGGGGATACAATGGTTATGGTGCGCTTGGCAATTCTAGCACGAGCAGCAGTAGTGTTCCAGTCTTGGTGACACAAAGTGGAGTGCTGGCTGGTAAAACCGTGGTTTCGGTGGCGACGGGGGAGTTACACAGTCTCGCACTATGCTCGGACGGCACGCTGGCGGCTTGGGGTAGGAATTCCTCTGGCGAACTCGGCAACAACAGCACGACGAACAGCAGCGTTCCGGTATTGGTGACACAAAGCGGTGTGTTGACGGGTAAAACCGTGGTTTCCGTGGCGGCGGGATCCGAACACAGTCTGGCTCTGGTGAGTATTCCAAACACGCCTGACTTGTCTGGGTTGACTTTAAGCAAAGGTAATTTGAGTCCGCTTTTTGACGCTAACACCATGGTATACAGCGCGAGTGTGCTTTACTCGGATTTATCCATTACCGTATCACCCACGTCAGCAGTCATGAGTGCGGTTATCCGAGTAAATGGTTCTGAAGTCACATCGGGTTTTGCCAGTCAGACCATTCCTTTAAGCGTAGGAATAAACTCTATCAATATTGTTGTTGCAGCACCTGATGGAAATACTACCAAGACCTATACTATCAATATAACACGCATTGCAGCTTCCACAATTTCTGCCCTTTCGGATTTTGTGCCAAGCGCTGGTATTCTGAGCCCGGAGTTCGCATCTGGAACTACAACCTACTCGGTTTCGGTCACCAATCCCATCACATTCATCACCGTCAGGCCCACAGTCACGGATGCTACGGCCACCATCAAGGTAAATGGAATTGATCTAGCATCGGGAGTTAATAGCGCTGCAATCCCATTGGTAGTGGGAGCCAATACGATTACGACTGTGGTCACAGCACAGGATGGGGTCACAACATCCACGTACACACTTAACGTCATAAGGCCTGATTTAGAAGTGTTTTTCGCCTTGCCGAGCAACATCCCGCTTACTGTGGCGTCCTATATAGCTGCAGGAAGCAATGTAACGTTATCTCTTGGGTTTATTCCGCCTACCGGAACCAGTCTTACAGTCGTCGATAACACGGGGCTTTCATTTATAAGTGGAGAATTTTCCAATTTGGCACATGGGCAGATGGTGGACCTGACCTATGGTGGAAAAACCTACCGATTTGTTGCAAACTATTACGGAGGGACAGGAAATGATTTGGTTCTTCAATGGGTTTATCAAGATCTTACGGCTTGGGGTTATAATGACTCAGGTCGGCTCGGCAACAATAGCACGGCGAACAGCAGCGTTCCGGTATTGGTGACACAAAGCGGGGTGCTGGCGGGTAAAATCGTGGTTTCGGTGGCGGGGGGATATATGCACAGTCTCGCACTATGCTCGGACGGCACGCTGGCGGCTTGGGGCAATAACTCCTCCGGCCAACTCGGTAACAACAGCACGACGAACAGTAGCGTTCCGGTCTTGGTGACGCAAAGTGGAGTTCTGGCGGGTAAAACCGTGGTTTCGGTGACGGCGGTATCCTCCCACAATCTCGCACTATGCTCGGACGGCACGCTGGCGGCTTGGGGTGCGAATTCCTCCGGCCAACTCGGCAACAACAGCACGACGAACAGTAGCGTTCCGGTCTTGGTGACACAAAGTGGAGTTCTGGCGGGTAAAACCGTGGTTTCGGTGACGGCGGGATCCTCCCACAATCTCGCACTATGCTCGGACGGCACGCTGGCGGCTTGGGGTGCGAATTCCTCCGGCCAACTCGGCAACAACAGCATGACGAACAGCAGCGTTCCGGTCTTGGTGACACAAAGTGGGGTGCTAGCGGATAAAACCGTGGTTTCGGTCAAGGCGGGATCCAACCACAACCTTGCACTATGCTCGGACGGCACGGTGGCCGCTTGGGGTTTTAATTCCTCCGGTCGACTTGGTAACAACAGCACGGTGAGCAGTAGCGTTCCGGTATTGGTGACACAAAGTGGAGTGCTGGCGGGCAAAACCGTGGTTTCCGTGGAGGCATACAGTCACAGTCTCGCACTATGCTCGGACGGCACGGTCGCAGCTTGGGGACCTAACAGCTACGGCGGGCTTGGCGACAACAGCACGACGAGCAGCAGCGTTCCGGTCTTGGTGTCACAAAGTGGGGTGCTGGCGGGTAAAACCGTGGTTTCTGTGGCGGCGGGAGGATCCCACAGCCTCGCGTTGTGCTCGGACGGCACGCTGGCGGCTTGGGGGTATAATAACTCCGGCCGACTTGGTAACAACAGTACGACGAGCAGTAGCGTTCCGGTCTTGGTGACACAAAGTGGAGCGTTGGCGGGTAAAACGGTGGTTTCCGTTGCGGCGGGATCCGAACACAGTCTAGCTCTGGTGAGTGTTCCAAACACGCCTGACTTGTCTGGGTTGACGTTAAGCAAAGGTAATTTGAGTCCACTTTTTGATGCTAACACCATGGTATACAGCGCGAGTGTGCTTTACTCGGATTTATCCATCACCGTATCACCCACGTCAGCAGTCATGAGGGCGGCTATTCGAGTAAATGGTTCTGCCGTCACATCGGGTTCTGCCAGTCAGACTATTCCTTTAAGCGTAGGAATAAACACTATCAATATTGTTGTTACAGCGCCTGATAGAAATACTACCAAGACCTATACTATCAATATAACACGCATTGCAGCTTCCACAATTTCTGCCCTTTCGGATTTTGTGCCAAGCGCTGGTATTCTGAGCCCGGAGTTCGCATCTGGAACTACAACCTACTCGGTTTCGGTCACCAATCCCATCACATTCATCACCGTCAGGCCCACAGTCACGGATGCTACGGCCACCATCAAGGTGAATGGTGCGACTCTGGCATCGGGAACTAACAGCGCTGCAATCCCATTGGTGGCGGGAGCCAATACGATTACTACTGTAGTCACAGCACAGGATGGGGTCAGCACCTCCACCTACATACTGACAGTAAACCGAGCGCCATCCGCTGTTGCTCTCCTCTCCGGTTTGTCGTTAAGCAGTGGAACCTTGAGTCCGGCGTTTTCTTCCGGCGCCACCAACTACACCGCCTCAGTTGGGAATGCGATCACTTCCGTCACTGTCAGGCCAACGCTTGCTGATGCGACTGCAACTCTCAGAGTGAACGGTATTACGGCCGCATCAGGAGCTAACAGCGCCGCAATCCCGCTTGCAGTAGGACCCAACACGATCACCACTGAAGTCACTGCGCAGGACGGAGTCACTGTTTCCACCTACACCCTAGTGGTCACGCGCGCACCTTCATCCGTATCCACACTGTCCAGTCTGGTGCCGGGCACTGGCTCGCTCAGTCCGGGGTTTGTCTCTTCCACTCCGGCATACACCATCACCTTGAACTCCCCTGTCTTGCAGGTGACGCCGACGGTGACTGATCCCACCGCTATAATCACTGTGAACGGAAGTCCCGTGGACTCCGGCAATGCAAGCGCCTCACTCCCGCTATCGATAGGTAGCAATACGATCACTATTGTCGTCACTGCGCAAAATGCTGTAACTCAATCAACCTACACCATCACAGCAACTAGGCTATCCACTGTTTCAACAATGTCCGGTATTGCGCTTGACTCCGGTTCTATCATTCCAGTCTTCGACCCCGGCACTCTGGCATACTCCGCACTAGTAGGCAACTCGACCACCTCGGTTAAAGTGACGCCGACTTCGACTGAAACGTATGCATTAGTGACGGTGAACGGTAGCTCCGTGGTATCGGGCAGCGCTAGCAACTCGATCCCGCTCGTGGCCGGTGTCAACACGATTCAGGTAGTCGGCACTGCGCAAGACGGAAGCGCCACGACCTACACTCTCACCGTGACACGGGAATTCATGAATGTCACATTCTCCGATGCAAACACGGTTGGGCTGAGCGCTTCAAGTTATGACGCCACGGACAATGCGGTGAATCTGTCTTTGGGTTTCGCTCCGCTCGTCGGAACCAATCTGACGCTGGTGAATAATACGGGTCTCGGATTCATTGCTGGGCAATTCTCCAATCTTGCACATGGGCAGACGATTGTCCTCACCTACAACAACGTTCGCTACCCATTTGTAGTCGATTACTATGGTGGAACGGGCAATGATCTCGTCCTTCGTTGGGGTCATAACAAGGCCTATGTTTGGGGTGCAAACAGCCGAGGGCAGCTTGGTGACAACACCCTGACCAACAGCAGTCTGCCAGTAGCCGTGGAAAATAGCGGCGCTCTCTTTGGTAAGACGATCTTAGCTATTTCGACGGGATCCTCCCACAGTTTGGCTCTTTGTTCAGATGGCGAAGTAGTGGCTTGGGGATACAATATCTACGGCCAACTAGGCGACGGTAGTAACACCGACAGCAGTCTGCCAGTGGTCGTGACATCAAGCGGGGCACTTGCAGGCAAAAAGGTGGTTGCTGTCTCCGCAGGGTTCTCTCATAGCCTCGCGTTATGCTCTGATGGAACTGTTGCTGCATGGGGTTTTAATCCTTACGGCCAACTCGGAAACAACACTACGGTTAGCAGTAATGTGCCCGTGACGGTTACAAATTCAGGCGTGCTTAACGGCAAGAAAATTACTTCGATCTCGGCAGGCTATCATCACAGTATCGCGCTTTGTTCTGATGGAACCGTGGTTTCCTGGGGGCGCAATAACTACGGCCAGCTAGGTAACAATAGTACCAGCGATAGCAGCGTGCCAGTGAACATCACCACTGCTGGAAGTCTTAATGGCAGGACTGTCACGACTCTTGCGGCAGGTAGCGATCATAGCCTTGTGCTCTGTTCCGACGGCGCACTTGTGAGTTGGGGCAGGAATTCCAACGGCCAACTTGGAGATGGCAGTAATACCGATCGGTTGATTCCTGTGGAGGTTGATGCCACCGATGTGCTTGCCGGGCGGATTGTTCAAAAAATATCTTCAGGTGGATTTCATAACATCGCTGCTTGTTCAGACGGAACGTTGGTTGCTTTCGGTAGAAACACCAGCGGCCAGCTAGGCAATAACAGCACAACAGATGCCAACATGCCAGTCGCTGTTATCCTTGCTCCAGTCCTCACCGGAAAGTCCGTAGTTACGCTCCAAGCTGCAAACGCGCACAGTCTGGCGCTATGTTCGGATGGCACTGTCGCTAGCTGGGGGTCTGGCAGCAATGGCCTGCTCGGAAATGGAGACACGTTGAGCAGCAGTATTCCAGTGGCTGTCATCAACTCCAGTATTGGAAGTGGCGAGAAATTCATAGCGTTGTCAAACGGCCCAAGCGCAACTCACAATATGGTGCTGGCGGCAGTCCCGCTCTCACCTGTTTCAAGTCTGGCAACTCTCTCGCTGAGTTCAGGTGCATTAAATCCTAGCTTTTCTTCTGGCATCACGGCCTATGGGGTCAGCCTTGCTAATGCGATCTCCTCGCTTGAAATCACAGGTGGGACGACCGACTCGAATGCCATTATAGAAGTGAATGGAAGCGCGGTAGCTTCTGGAATCACCAGTCCCGCGATACCATTGGCAATAGGCGCAAACACGATCACCGTTTTGGTGGCGGCAGAGAACGGCGCACAAACCACCTACATCATCACAGTAACACGGGCGGGTAGTTTCAATTCTTGGAAGGAAGGGCTTTTCACATTGGCTGAGCTTGAAGATCCATCCATCAGCGGAGAACAGGCGACCCCTGCCGGAGATGGTGTCACCAACCTGATGAAATATGCTTTGGCGCTTACTCCCAAGGTTTCTGGCGTGGGTGATCTGCCAACCGCAGATGTTAACGAAGGCTACATCACCTTGACCTACCGCAAAAACAAACTGGCTACCGATGTGACCTACACCGTGATGGCTGGGAATGACTTATCCGTAAGCAGTTGGAGTGAAGCGACCACAATGCTTTCCCAGACCGATGAAGGTGACTACTGGTTGGTCACCGTGCGCGATAATGTGACGCAGACTGGTCACCCAAGGCGGTTCATGCGCTTGAAGGTTATCAAATAGATTGAGCATTTACTCCGTATGCTCCGCCTTGATTGTCGCGTCCGATTTCGCCTACTTCTTCGCTCCCGCTGGCGGGGACGGCACCCTTACACCACTGGGACACTTCCCACTGCCCGAGCTACTGCCGATCAGGCGGCCGGAGGCGTCACGTTTGGTGCTGGTCGCTGTTCCGGACGAACTTCCGTGGGTGGTTTCGCTGCCGCTGAGACGGCCGGAGGCGTCGCGGAATTGAGTGCTGCTGGTTCCCGTTGATTTATGGGTGCTGGCGCTGCCTGCCATGCGACCGCTCGCATCACGGTAGGTGGTGCTGGATCCACCCGACGTGGTGCCCTGAGAGGAAGCCGATCCGGCGAGCCGTCCGCTGGCATCGCGATAGGTGGTTTGTGCGCTACCGCCGGAGATCGGCCGCGTTGTGGCAGTGCCGATAATCCGGCCAGAGGCGTCCCGGGTGACGGATTGCACCGAGCCGTCTGAGCTTTTTTGGCGGTCGATGGTCTGGGCGATACGTCCTGAAGAGTCGCGGACCACCTCGCGGAAAGTTTCAGCCGATAGAGTTGCGGTCAGCGCAACGAGGATAGAGAGCGAAATCATCTTCATACGGATTGAGACTAAGATAGTTAGGAATCCATTCAAAATCCACCCTCAAAAAACTAAAAATCCCTCCCCTTCCCCAGATTTATCCCGACCCGAGCGGTGAAAATTGATGTGTCGGGAAATTGATGTCGTGACGCTGAAATTTCTGATGCAAAGCTCTTGATTTCGACAGAAAAACTAGTTAAACTTCTCTTGAAATAAGC
>Ga0247843_1009345_pt1 | contig 10946 bp, 6 predicted proteins | sample LaCruzMarch2017__FD_192420 | JGI IMG/M metagenome (GOLD analysis project Ga0247843, IMG submission 192420) | Freshwater microbial communities from meromictic Lake La Cruz, Castile-La Mancha, Spain - LaCruzMarch2017_8m | ecosystem: Environmental > Aquatic > Freshwater > Lake | place: Spain...
GTGCCACCGCGACGACGTGGATGTCTTTGACGTCCTTGATGCGCGCCCAGTTGTCGGACTCGACCCGGCACACGGTGCACCACGGTGCGAAGAACTGCACGACCGTGACCTTGCCGCGGAAGTCCGAGAGTGAATGATCTTTGCCGTCGAGGCCGCGCAGCGTGAAGTCGGGGGCGAGGTCGGCGTCGTCGAGCAGGTTACGCGCCTGGTAGCGGCCAAAGGCCCAGAAGACGAACATGAAGATCAGCAGGTCGAAGGCCCAGCGGCGATACCACCGGGCCCGAAGCCAGCGCCAGGCGGTGCTGATCCTGCCGCCTGAGGGAGCCTGGAGTGCGGGGGCTTCGTGGGTCGGTTGGGGCTGGGTGGGCTCGCTCATAGGGGGCAGGGATAGGCACCATGTGGGGCGATTTCGAGAGGAGATCCGCGGGCCTGCAGATTCTCGATCTCGGGTGTTGCGGGTTCCCGGGCTTTTCTGCGTAAAAGGGGGAAAGTCCAAGAATCGCTTTGCGGTCGACGGACCATCGCAGCGAGGTACAGGCATGCAAGGCTTCAAACAGACCCCTTCCAAGAACCCCGTTCAGGCCAAGTCCGGAGGCAATTCGAGCGGCCCGGGGCCGGCGCTGCAAAAACGTTCGTTGGTGCAGGGCAAGAGCTTTGCCGAAGCGGAACAAGCGCTGATGCCGGGGTCGGAGACCGTCCAGGCCAAGGGCCAGTTGGGCGGTGACGATGTGCACGGGGTGGCCTCGCGGGGTGTGGCCGGGGCGGGCGGGAGTCTGCCGCATCTCGGGGCGATCCAGGCGTCGTTTGGGCGGCACGCCGTCGGCGGCATCAAGGCACAGGTCGGTGGCGCGGCGGCCGAGGCGACCGGCGCGCTGGGTGCGAGCGCGTATGCGACCGGTGACCGGGTGGCCTTCGGCAGCTCACCCGACCTTCACACGGCCGCACACGAAGCGGCGCATGTGGTGCAGCAGCGGTCGGGCGTGAGCCTGTATGGCGGGGTCGGCAAGGCGGGCGACACCTACGAGCGGCACGCGGATGCGGTGGCCGACATGGTGGTGCAGGGCAAGTCTGCGGAGGGGCTGCTCGATGCGGTGAGCAGCGGCGGGGGCGGCGGTGCCGGCGGTGCTGAAGGACCCGTGCAGATGTACTCGCGGGTGCCGGTGGGCAAGCAGAAGGCCGACCACTGGAACGCGGGCGTGGACCTGCGGGTGGCCGACGACGGGCGCATCGCGGTGGCGGATGGGACCCATCAGATGTGGGCGGCGACGGATATCATCGCGGCGAGCGACATGCAGCTGATGGCGCAGAAGTCGCCGATCTCGTTGACGATCGGTAGCTCGAAAATCAAGGGAAAGGTCCCCGGCAAGAAGGGCGCCCAGGTCGAGCTGAGCGAGGTCACGCCGATCAACTACGACAACGGGTCGCAGGGCGACGGGATGCGGACCATCGAGGCGTGCAGCTCGCATGGGCAGCAGCTCATGGGGTCGGGCATGAACCAGGGGTCACACACGATGGCGACCGGCATGGCGGCCGTGACCGAGGGGCAGAACGGTGAGGAGGAGCGGCGCTACGACAAGCGGGGCGCGGCGGGCAACGGGCGGACCGACACCAACATCATGGCCGACCTGCGCGGTGAGATGTCGGGCAAGTCGAAAGAAGAAGGCGAGAAGGGCTACAAGGACCTGTCCGACAAGCGCCGCAAGGAGAAAGCCAAGGAGCTCGGGATCAACCAATACGCTGAGCCCGAGGTCGGTGAGGGGCTGGCGGTCTACGCGGCGGTGACCGAGCTCAAGAAGAGCTTCCCGATGCACTTCGTGCCCGTGGTCGCCAAGAGCGGCGGCGACTACGTCACGCTCGAGAACTATGCCAAGAGCGTCCAAGAGCGAAAACCGGGCGACACGACCCTGTCCAGCAATGACTGGTACTTCAAGATGTTCGGGCCGGCCAAGAAGGGCGACGACCAGAGCTTCTACGGGGAGAACGTCAAGCAGGGCGATTACGGCGGCAAGAAGGGCACGATGGTCGTGAAGCACCGCTCGGTCGAAGGCTACGACGAGACGCCGGAGGTCTCGAGGTGCAAGCAGCTCTCCGACAAGTGTGAGGTGTGGTCGCGGACCGCCGGCATTCGTGAGTATCCGTCGTTCCAGGCGGCCTGGTCGCCGATGCGCCTTGCCTACACAGCCGCCCGCGGCGAGCTGACGAGGGCGTGGACCGAGGGGCGCGACCCCGACCAGCAGATCATGGACACGCTGGCCCTGCGGTGTGATGCGTTGGAGCAGACCCAGGCGTGCCAGGACCTGATGGCCGACCGGGTGCCGACCCCCGAGGTGGTGGCGGCCATCGTCAATGACCAGCCGGTCGTCGAGGACGACCTGTCCAGCAACGACGATTGAGACACCGACCTGGACAGAGAGATCAGTCGCAGGTGGTGAGCGCGTCGACCCAGGCCTCGATGAGGTCGGCGCCGGCGGCGTCGATGAGCAGGGTGCCCAGTGGCGGCATGCGGCGGTGGTCGTCCGACCTCATGCGGGCGAGCAGCACGCTGCGCTCGGGTGAGCCGGGGGCGATGAGGCGTGCGTCGGTGAGGCCGAGGTCGCCGTGGGTTGGCCGGACGTTGCAGGTTCCGCTCGCTGAGAGCGGGGTCTCGTGGCGCAGGTCGAGGTCGCCGCGTCCGGGCCCGCCGGGTTGGTGGCAGCTCGCGCAGTTGACGTCGAGGTAGGCGCGGGCCGCGTCGTCCAGGTCGCCGTCTATGAGTGGGAAGGCGGGGACGGCGGGCGTGCTCGGGGCGTCGAGATAGCCGAGTGTCTGGAGAGTGACATATTGGTTGGCGATCCGATTGCCAGGGTAGGTGAAGTCGGCTGCGAGCTGTTGGGTCTCGAGGCCCAGCGGGCGCTCGGAGCCGGGTTCGCCGTCGACGGACGTGTGGCATTGGAAGCACTGGGCGCGGGATGGGAATTGCCATAGGCCGCCGGGTGCGTCGCGGGTGGCGCCGTCGCGAAGCAGGGTCGCGTCGGTGCCGGCTTCGTTCCAGGCGTAGGTGTAGCCGCCCCAATCGCCGTCCTCGTGGCGCACCATGAAGCGGGTCTCGATGGGGCGACCGGCGCGGCGAAAGTATTTGATGAGCATGGCGCCGATGGGGAAGTCCCAGGCGCCGTCGGGCGTGACCTCGATCGAGGTGCCGTCGGGCAGGGCGAAGTAGCGGTCCTTGTCGGCGCCATCGGACCAGAGCTGCATCTGGACGCCGTACGGGACGACGCCGGGAGCGACCTCTGCGGGGGCCTGCGGGTCGACGCAGCCGGTCGCGCTGAGCAGCTCTGGGATAGGCGACGGTGCGGGGGTGGTGTTGCCAGGGACGAGCTTGTAGATCCCGCCCCAGCCGGTCACGCCGTAGAGCTCACCCGCCAGGTCTTCGGACATGGACCACCAGCCGCCGGCGTCCGCGAAGAGCTCCTCTTGGCCGTCGATGACGCCGTTGGTGTCGCGGGTCTCGGCGAAGACGCCGCTGCGGATGAAGTCGGCGAACAGGAAGCGCCCTTGCAGTCCCGGGATGGCAGAGCCGCGGTAGACGTAGCCACCGATGATGGAGACCCAGCCGTCGTTGTGGTGCATCTCGAGGGTTGGTGAGCGGGTCCCGGTGACGTTGGCGCAGTTGCCTGAGCTGCGCATGACGAGGGTGCCCTCGAAGCAGGGCCAGCCATAGTCGCCGCCGCGCTCGACGATGCTGACCTCTTCGATCCGGTTTTCGCCGACGTCGCCGACCCAGAGGTCACCCGTGTCGCGGTCGAAGCTCGCGCGGTAGGGGTTTCTGAAGCCCATGGCCCACACCTCTTTGGCGGCGCCGGCCACGTCGACGAACGGGTTGTCGGCAGGGATGGTGTATGGGGTGGCAGGGGTATAGGTGTTCACATCGATGCGGAGGACCTTGCCGAGCAGGCTCGCCGGATTGCGTGAGGCGGCGCTCTGTGCGCCGACGCCGCCGTCGCCGAGCGCGATGTAGAGGTAGCCGTCGATGGGTGAGAAGCCGATCCACCCGCCATTGTGGTTGGCGAAGGGTTGGCGCAGCCGGGTGTCGGCGAGGATGTCGACCGGGTCCGAGAAGGTCAACCCATCTGCGGACACGGCGACGCGGATGATGACGCTGCGCATGCTGGCGTTCGCAGTCGGGTCCGTGCGCGTGTAGTGGATGAAGGCCCAGCGGTTGTCCTGGCCGAAGCGGGGGTGGAAGGCGAGGCCGAGGAAGCCGCCTTCGAAGTCGTCGTTGACGTCGCTGCGGAGGTCGAGCGCTGTTCGGACGACAGCGTCGCCGGGGATGAAGGTCTGCACCCTGCCGGTGCGGCTCAAGATATAGAATCGATTTGGGTTTCCGGGGGCTTGGCTCATGAAGATCGGGGCGTCGATGCCCGCGATGGAGGGGGTCGGCCACGACTCCCAGGAGGCTCCGGCGAAGTCGTTGGCGGGGCGAGACCAGGGGCGGCAGGTCGGGTTGGGGACACGGCTCGCGAGGCCGACGGTGACCTCGGTCGGCGTGGTGTCGGCGGTGTCGATCGTTTCGATCGTGTCTGTCGAGTCTGTCGAGTCTGTCGTGTCGGGCACCTCGACGGTGTCGGGGATGTCGGCCGGGTCGGGCACGTCGATGGGGTCGGTGGTGTCGGCCGGGTCGGGCACGTCGATGGGGTCGCTGGTGTCGGCCGGGTCGGGTGGTTCGGCGATGTCGCTGGATGACGTGTCGACGTCCGATGGGGGAGAGGTCTCGACCTCGGAGCTGTCCCCCTGGGCGTCCTCGGGTTGTGTGTCGGCGATGGCGACATCGGCCGTGTCTGCGTCTGGTGTCGGCGTCGAGTCGTCCGAGTCGCCGCAGGCGATGAGGGATGTGACGACGATCCACGACACGGTCGCCAGGCGCATGGTTCCTCCTATCGATTTGGTCTTCATGATACCCGCTCCCCAGTCACGTCCGTGTCGTGTCCCATTGGTAGCGTCCGGGCGGTGGACAGGTCAAGCGAGCGCTCGGACTGGATCGAGGGCGGGCACTCTGGTAAGCGCTTCGTATGGTTCGTTTCACCATGCTTGTTCTCGTGGCCATGGCCTTCGTGGCTTGCGACGACGCTGTTGTGATTGAACAATCCGAGGCGGCGCGACCGAACGCGGTGGCGCAGGCTCGGCCGGATGCGGCGGACGTCGTCGGGCCTGGGCCTGACGCCATCGGTGATGTCGGCGACGCGACGACGTTCGACACGGCCGATACGACTACGACACCCGACGTCGCTGACGCACCGGACACGAGCGGGGACACGCCTGCGGACACTGGAGTCGCTCCAGACACGCTCGTGACCGACGCCGACACGACACCCGATGTCGGCCCGACACCGACCGGCCAGGTGCAGTATCCGGGTGATCGGATCCACTCGCCGATCCCCGCCGCCCTCGCCGAACGCCTGCGTGAGATCGCCGCCATCGACCCGGACCTGGTCGACGACGTCTTCATGAAGGTCGGCGCCTCGAGCTTCGTTCAGAACAGCTTCCTCAAGTGTTTTGCCGGCAACTTCGACCTCGACGCGTTATCCCACCTCGAGCTGGCGCGCGCCTTCTTTGCGGCCGGAGTGGCCGCGGACACCAATCCGTTTTCGCGGGTCTCGCTGGCTGCGAAGTCGGGGGTCAACGCGGGCTGGGCCATCGCGGGCGATCCTAGCCCGATGGAGTCCGAGTACCTCGCGGTCTCGCCGCGCTTCGCGTTCGTCATGTACGGCGCCAACGACATGGGGCGCGCAGGCAGCTATGAAGCGTCCTTGTGGCTCTTCGGCGAGACCATGTGGACCCTCGTGGACGAGCTCCTGAGCTGGGGTGTCACGCCGGTCCTCATGAGCATCGGGCGTCGCCTCGACAGCCCCGCGGCCGACCGCTGGGTGCAGACCTACAACGCGTTGATTCGGGGCCTCGCGCAGGGTCGAGGCCTGCCCTTTGTCGACATCTATCAGGCCTTCCTGCCGCTCCCCAACTTCGGGGTGTCGTCCGACGGGCTGCATGCCTCGGTCTACTCGAGCGGCGCCTGTGTGCTCACCTCCGATGGGCTTCGTTATGGGCACAACATGCGTAACCGCCACCTGCTCGAGGTGCTCTCGCGGCTCGAGGCGGTGGTGGTCGACCATGTGCCTGCGGTCGATCTCGACGCGGTCTACCTGACCGGCGACGGCTCACCCACGACACCGTTCATGGTCGAGCAGCTCCCGTTCACCGACCTGCGCTCGACCGTCGACTCGCCGCATACGAACCTCGACCGCTACTCCGGCTGTGCGTCCAACACCAACGAAGAGGGACCCGAATACCTCTATCGATTGGAGGTCACGAGCCGGGTTCGGATCCGTGCGACCGTGCATGACCTCGGCGACACCGACATCGACCTGCACCTGTTGGACGAGACCGCCACGGCGGCCGGATGCCTGCAGCGTAACCACCGCATCATCAACGCGACGCTCGACCCGGGCGTGTATCACTTCGCGCTCGACACCTTCGTCGGGGCCGACGGGCCGCAGGGCGGCGAGTACATCTTCACCGTCATCGACTGCGACGCGGGCCCGCCCGGATGTTTGTAGAGGTCTTCAGGCGGCGAGGTCGGACCGCAGTCGGGTCGCTTCGACGAGCGCCTCGAGGCCGGCGGGTGCGCCCAGGCCGAGCTGACCCACGTGGGCGAGGCCCTGCTTCCACTGGCGTGACACGGGTGTGCCATGAAAGAGGCCGAGCAGGTGGCGCAGCACGTGATGGGCTTTGGTCCCCTGCCCGACAACCTGTGCGAGGAACGGCAGGATCGACAGCGCCACATCGGACCGCGTCTGGGCCGGGTCGGCCACGCCGAAGATGACGCTGTCGGCGCGAGCGAAGACCCATGGCGTCTCGTAGGCGGCGCGACCGATCATGACCGCGTCGACGTGTTCGAGGTGGAGCTTGGCTTCGGCGAGGGTCTTGATCTGCCCGTTGATCTCGATGGGGAGGCCCGGGCGCTCGGCCTTCAGACGCCACACCTCGTTGTGGCGGATCGGCGGCACCGTCCGATTCTCCTTGGGAGACAAGCCCTTGAGCCAGGCCTTGCGGGCGTGCACGCTGAAGCGATCGGCCCCGGCCGCCGCGACCGTGTCGACGAAGGCGAGCATGTCCTCATAACGATCGAGGTCATCGATCCCGATGCGATGTTTCACCGTGACCGGGATCTTCACGACCGCGCGCATCGCCGACACACACTCGGCGACGACCTCGGGCTGCGCCATGAGGCACGCGCCGAAGCTGCCTTTCTGCACCTTCTCGGACGGGCAGCCGACGTTGAGGTTGACCTCGTCCCACCCGAGATCTTCGGCGAGCTTCGCGGCGATCGCCAAGGCCTGTGGGTCGTCACCGCCGAGCTGAAGCGCCGCAGGCCGTTCGATGGGCGTCAACGCGATGAGGTCGACCCGCTTCCCGAGCACCAGCGCGCTGGTGTGGATCATCTCGGAATAGTTGAGCGTTTTCCGAGTGAAAGCGCGCAGGACCGTCCGGAAATAGCGGTCGGTATAGTCCATCATCGGAGCGATGGAGAGCGGGATGGTCTGACCTCGGCGGGGCGTCGTCACGGCGAGGGACCCTGCCCGCGGCGCTCACGAACGTCAACCAGCAGGATCAGAGGTTCAGAGCAACCCGCCCGCAAGCCGCCAACCAGCGCCGCGCTTGACCCACTTGATGGGGCGCAGGAGCGACTCGCCCTTCTCGCCGATCCGCGCCAGCCGGGTCCGGACGATGGTGCCTTCGTGGGCGTCGTCGACGACCTGCTTGGGCTCTACGTAGCCATCGAAGGTGACCGCCCCACTCGCGACCTCGTAGGCGTGGCTGAACTGGTCGAAGGCGACCTTCTTGTCCGACAGCGTCGCGAGCTGGTCGTAGAGCTCACGGAAGGCGCGCCAGTGGTGGGTTTCGAGGATCTTGAACAAGAGCGGCAGCAGGAACTCGGGCGTGGGAGCGGCGTTGGGCACCGCGATGTGGGCCTGCAGCTTGTCCAGCACCCTGGTCGCCTCCTCGAGACCCGGGACACGGGCACCCTCATCGAGCACGAGCTGGTCATAGACGAGGATGGGTCCGAGCTGGACGACGAGCTCATGGTCGGGGCTCGGCTTCGAGGAGACGACCAGCGCAATCGCTTCCCAGCGTTCCTCGCGCGGGAAACCGAGGAGCGTCTGGACCTCGCGCAGGTGGCCCACACGCTGCGCCCAGTCCATGTCCATCGGGACATAGACACGCGTCTGGCCGAGCCGATGCAGGATGGCGCGACCACTGTCGTGTGGCCCCTGATGGGTCGGGTCGAGGTTGCGCAGGACGACCCGGCTCCCGACCTCGAGCGGCGCGTCCGGGGCGACACCCGCGACCAATGTCGCCCAATGTTTCGCGCCTGCCTCGGTGACGCTGGCTCTCACGCTGCGCAATGCCTCACCCATGGTGACCTCCAGCTATGGAGTATCGCCCCAATGAGGCCGCGTGTCATCTCCGGGCCGGGAGACGGGGTCGGGTAGGCCCGGGTCGTTGCCTCCCCGAGCCCCCCACAGATCCGGACGTGCGGAATTCCCGCATCCGGCTCTTCGGATCATGGCTTCGCTGCGTAGATGGTGTGCGTGACGCGTGGCGCAGGCAGCGGTTGACGTTTCAGCAGTTCCACGAAGGCGGGCCACGTCAGGTAGCCGCGCTGAGAGCGGCGACCCAGCCAGCGACGCCAGCGGTTGAGGGTCTCGCGAAAGAAGCGAACCAGGGCCTCGTAGTTTCCGGTGACTCCGAAATACCCGTAGTGCCCGTGGAGCTTCTGCGCGAGTTTCGTCCGCTGCTCGTCGAGCGGCTCGTGTCGGTGGTCCCGGCACCATTCGTTGATGCGCACCAAGGACCGACTCAGCCGCTTCTTTGCTGTCCGTTTCCTGACGACCCACTTGCCGCGGCGGCTCTTGGCCCAGTGGTGTGTGAACCCGAGAAAGTCGAAGCTCTCGCCGTTTGGATCGGCTCCACCAAGGCTCGGCCGGACGAAGCGGATAAGCTTCGTCTTGTCGGGGTGGAGAGTCAGCCCGTACTTACCGAATCGCTTCGGCAGCACAGCCATCAGGCGCTTCGCGTCGTCCTCCTGGGCGCACACGATCACGGCGTCGTCGGCGTAGCGCACCAGCGCCACCTGCCCCCGCATCCGTGGTCGAACCACGTCCTCGAACCACACGTCCAGCACGTCGTGGAGGTAGATGTTCGCCAAGAGCGGCGAGATAACACCTCCCTGCGGAGTCCCAACCTCGGACTGCTCACGCCCGCCCTCGGTCAGAACCCCAGCGTTCAGCCACTTCCCTATCACGCGTCGTAACACGCCATCGCGCACCCGTCGGTCGAGGATGTCTCGCAGGTGCTGGTGCTCCAACGTGTCGAAAAACTGTTGGATATCCAGCTCGATCACCCACCCACCGTGCACCGACATCAGCGCCTCCCGGAGCGTGTCGAGCGCCTGGTGCGCGCCTCGACCCGGCCGAAATCCATACGAGCATTCCTTGAAGTCCTGCTCGTAGACCGCCTCCAGCACCATCGCCACCGCCCGCTGAAGCACCTTGTCTTCAAACGTCGGGATCCCGATCGGGCGCATGCGACCGTCGCCTTTGGGGATCATGACCCGCCGAACGGGTGGTGCACGGTAGCGGCCCGACTTGAAGAGGTCGAGCAGCGTTTGGAGACGCGGCTCGAGATCCCTTGCGTAGTCTGCGGCCGTCTGCCCGTCGACCCCGGGCGCTCCGTCCTTGCGGGTACGGCGGTAGGCCTCGTGGAGAAACTCGATATCGATGTGGTGAGCCAGCGTCGTCAACACCCGCGTCGGCGACACCCTCGCCAAACCCGCTATCCGCTGGAGTTTCGTAGAGATGGATTCTGTGGACCTCAACGTGTCCTCCGTCTTTCCCTTCAGCGGTTCCATGGTCCGGCTGCTCCTTCCCTCCACGAGGTCCCTTCGGGTGGGTTCCCTCGCTTCGTCGGTACTATGGGCAGCTCCGATTCCACATCACCCACCCCGGTCGCTCCTTTCGGTCGCTTCCCGGTTCCACCTCTGCGCTCGCCTTCTTCGCTCCCCGCGCTGCATCGAGCGCCATGGTGCGGGGCCTGGGCTTGTTCAACCGGTCGCCCTGCCGGTGGACTTTCGGGTGGAGGTGATGTGGCCTCTCAGGTTCCTGGGGGACCCTCGTCTGCATGCCCCGGTCTACGACTCCGGCGGGTCGGGAGCGCCTGGCGATTTGGCGTCCCGATGTTGCCTTCCGCCATCACAACGGCGTCGGCTCCCACGACTATCATCTGATTTCGGAGCTCGATAACGCGGCCTACACACTCGCTGTCTACGCTTCTCGGTCTCGGGTCACCCCGCTACCGGCAAGACTCGCTTCGGGCTGGTTGCCAGCCTTGGCCCGGCGGGGTTGGCTACCCGCGGGATCCCAGATGGGGTTTCCGTCATTTCATCCGCTCATGACTTCCTCCTCCACCAGGCTTTGCCTGACGCACTGTGATCGAAAATGAGGGGGCACTTGGCTCACGCCGCGTGAGCGAAAGGAACGACGGGTTCGTAGTGCAACGAGGAACAGATGCCGCGTTCGTTAGCAGTTCGTTCTCAGATCGATCGCGCAGAGGCGCAGAGGCGCAGAGGCGCACCATCCATCACTCGGGAAGGTCGTTCACCAGGCGGGTAATGCCTTCCTTCGTCCGATCGATGCGATTGGCGCCGAAATTCTCCAACTCGCAGGCGAAGCCGTTGCGAGTTGGTCTCAAACAATCGAGCAGCAGGCCAAGCCGCTTGTTCGCCAGCCGGATGTACGTGAGCAGCTGCTTCTTGTGGACCGGCAGCAGATGCTCGACGGACTTGAGCTCGATGATGACGAGACCGTCCACGACCAGGTCAGCACGGAATCCGATGTCGAACTCGAGATCAT
>Ga0247843_1009347_pt1 | contig 10943 bp, 11 predicted proteins | sample LaCruzMarch2017__FD_192420 | JGI IMG/M metagenome (GOLD analysis project Ga0247843, IMG submission 192420) | Freshwater microbial communities from meromictic Lake La Cruz, Castile-La Mancha, Spain - LaCruzMarch2017_8m | ecosystem: Environmental > Aquatic > Freshwater > Lake | place: Spain...
CCGGATCGGAATTGGCTACGCCCGGAGTACAGCTGTCGGGCGGACAAGTCTTTGAGAGCAATTCTTTTACGCTCACCGCCGCTTTGCAGGAATTGAACCTCCAACCCACGCTGGTTTTCCGAAGCGAGGACGATGAAAGCCTGATTACCAACTATTTAGCTGCCGGAATTGAACAATGTGATTTGGTGATTGTAACCGGTGGCATTTCTGTGGGGGACTATGATCTGGTCAAAAAATCCATGGACAATTGCCAGGTAGAAACCGTCTTTTACAAGGTGAAACAAAAACCTGGAAAGCCGCTTTTTTTCGGAAAATACCAGCAAAAATTACTGTTTGGACTTCCTGGAAATCCATCTGCTGTGCTCACTTGTTTTTATGAATACATAGCGCCGGCCCTACGAAAAATGAGTGGGAGGATAGGCCCAACGCAGCAAGTGGCAAAAAAGACTTTAACAGAAGCCTTTACAAAAAGACCTGGGCTGACCTATTTTTTAAAAGGCAAAGTGCAGGACGATTCGGTAGTACCCCTGCCGGCTCAGGAATCCTACCAGATGAGTTCCTTTGCCCTTGCTGATTGCCTTATCGTGTTGGAAGAGAACAGAACAGACTACGAGAAAGGCGAAATGGTTGAAGTTCATCTGTTGCCAAATTAAAAATCGGTTCATGGATCATGAGATAGCTTTCCATTTCTACGCCTTGCTCCTGCTGGTCGCCTTTTTGTATGCATCGGTAGGGCATGGCGGGGCCAGTGGGTATTTGGCGCTCATGGCCCTGTATGAATTCACACCGGACATGATGCGGCCAACGGCTTTGTTGTTGAATATTTTTGTCTCCGGGATCGCCTTTTTAGCCTATTTAAAAAGCGGTAATTTTTTGTGGAAATTATTTTTTCCATTGGCCATTACGGCCGTTCCCGCAGCATATATCGGAGGGCTCATCACCCCGCCGACCCTGCTTTACAAACAACTTTTAGGCGCTTTTTTGATTATACCTGCCATTCGGTTCATCCTTCCATCGGAACCAAAAGAGATTCGGCAGAATGAATTGAATCTCTACCTGGCCTTGTTGATGGGCGCGGGAATCGGGCTTATTTCAGGGATTCTCGGGATTGGGGGAGGCATTATTCTTTCTCCAATATTGATTCTTCTAGGCTGGTCCAATGTGAAACAAGCTGCTGCCGTAAGCGCTTTGTTTATTTTGGTCAATTCATTTTCAGGATTGGCGGGACAGATGCAACAGGGAATCAGTTTTAGCCAGGACATGGTGCTAATGGTCGGAATTGCTTTGGTAGGTGGCTTGTGCGGGTCTTATTTTGGGGCGTTCCGGTTCAATCAGAAAACATTGAAAATCAGTCTCTCTGCGGTTCTTTTTATCGCATCTTTGAAGTTGCTCTTTTCTTAAAAATATGACCATCAAAATAATAGCATTCGGAAAAATCGCCGACCTCTTGCCTGAACAGGAATGGGAAATAGGCGGCGTGGAAACTGCGGGGATGCTGCGCGTGCAATTGGAGGCAAAATACCCTGCGCTGGAAGGCTTGCGCTACCTGATTGCATTGGATAAAAAAATAGTCCATGACGACAGTCCGCTGGAGGAGCATTCAGTTGTGGCGTTGTTGCCGCCGTTTTCAGGGGGGTGATTCGCAACGAAAGTTGTTTCACGCAACGGCGCAACGGAGTATCGCGGGAGAATATAATCGTTGAACCGTGGCGTGCAATAACTTTTATATAAACGTCCCCAGCCAAGCAGAAGAAATTCTTACGTTGCGCCGTTGCGTGAAACAACTGCCGTTGCGTGAAATAACTTTTACATAAACGTCCCTCCCCAGCCAAGCAGAAGAAATTCTTACGTTGCGCCGTTGCGCCGTTGCGTGAAACAACTGCCGCTGCGTGAAACAACTTTTACATAAACGTCCCCAGCCAAGCAGAAGAAATTCTTACGTTGCGCCGTTGCGCCGTTGCGCCGTTGCGTGAAATAAAAAATGGTTTCAAACAGTCCTACACCACGCTACCAAAAGCAAATGCTCCTGAAAGAAATCGGCGAGCACGGGCAGCGATTGCTTTCCCAGGCCAGCGTATTGGTGGTCGGCGCGGGAGGATTGGGTTGCCCGGCCTTGCAGTATCTGGCAGCAGCAGGAATCGGCCGAATCGGAATCGTTGATTTTGATGTGGTGGAGGTTTCAAATTTGCACCGCCAGATCTTGTACACGATGGAGGACCTAGGCGTTTTAAAGGTAGAAATCGCTGAAAAACGAGTGAAAGCGCTTAATCCCGAGGTTAAAGTGGAGATTTTTAGCGAAAAAATGGACACTCAAAATGCGCTTTCCATCATGGAAAGTTTTGATCTGGTGCTGGATGGTTCGGACAATTTCCCCACACGGTATCTGATCAACGATGCCTGCGTACTGTTGGACAAGCCCCTGGTGTACGGCTCCGTTTTTCGTTTTGAAGGGCAGGTAAGTGTTTTTAATGTTTTGGATAACGGAATCAAAACGAATTACCGAGATCTTTTTCCCGAACCTCCAAATCCAGCAGATGTAGCTGATTGCAATGAGGCCGGTGTGCTTGGCGTGCTGCCAGGAATCATTGGAACGATGCAGGCAAATGAAGCCATCAAACTGATTACAGGGGCCGGGAAAACGCTTTCTAACCGCTTGTTTTGCTACAATGCCTTGAATAATGCCGTCTATGAGCTGGACATTTCGCCCAACCCCAATGCCCAAAAACAGCTCCCCAAAACTCCGGAAGCGTTCAAAAAAATGAATTACGAATGGTTTTGCAAAATGACTTCAGACGAATTTACAGACATTGACGGCCCAACCTTTGATCAATTACGGCAGACAAAAACACCAATCATCCTTGATGTTCGCAACCTAAACGAATGGCCTAAGGTCACAGAATTTGAACATTTGCGCATTCCACTGGCTGAACTCGAGCAAAATCTGGACAAAATTGACCCAAACCGTCCCCTCGTAATTTTCTGCCAAACAGGGGTACGGAGCATTACCGCCGCTCATCTTATCATCGAAAAATTATCAGCCCGTTCCGTTTACAATTTAAAAGGAGGGATCCTACCATGGAAAAGCAAACAATAAACACCGGGGAAAAGCCTTCCCACCGACACAAAAAGGTCTTTGTAGAAGGCCCCATCAGCGCAGCATTTGTGGGTGATTCCATCGCGAAACACAGCACGAAAATGGACATCGGCGCGCACAGCATTTTTTTGGGACAAGTGCGCAAGGACGTCATTGAAGGTCAGGAAGTGGTGGCCATTGATTATTCCGCCTACGCTGAAATGGCCGAGGAGAAGTTTCATGAGATCCGGGAGGATACTTTTGCCAAATATCCCCTGACCTGTATGCACATTTACCACAGTCTGGGAAAGGTGAACGCGGGTGAAATTTGCCTTTTTGTGTTCACTTCGGCCATTCACCGCAGGGAGGCCATAGATGCCTGCAACGAAGTGGTGGAACGTATCAAACAGGAGGCGCCCGTGTGGGGGAAGGAGATTTTTGATAACAACCAGTACGCCTGGAAAGAAAACAAATAGCACTATGGTAAACATCACCAACAAAGTCAAAACCCACCGCAGCGCCATCGCTCAGGCAGTAGTCCGGGTCAGTAAACAGGAAACCATAGATGCCATCCAGAACAAGACCGTGCCCAAAGGCGATGTGCTGGAAGCCAGCCGCATAGCCGGTCTGTTTGGCATCAAGCGTACTAGCGACATGATCCCGGATTGCCATCCTTTGCCAGTGGAATACGCAGCTATCACGCACGAAATCAATGGGTTGGACATTGAAATTCTGGTCGAAGTACAGACCGTTTACCGGACAGGCGTGGAGGTGGAAGCCATGCACGGTGCCTCGGTGGTGGCCCTGACTATGTACGATATGTTGAAACCCATTGACAAGGGAATAGAGATCCTAAACATCAAATTGGTGTCGAAAAAAGGCGGCAAATCACAGTACAAAGACAAACTCAATCGCCCGGTAAAAGCCGCCATCATCGTCTGTTCCGATAGCATCTCCGCCGGCCAAAAAGAAGACCGGGCGGGTAAAGCCATTCAGGAGAAATTGCAGCCTTATCAGGTCGAACTGGCCGATTTTTCCATTGTTCCAGACGAAATCGCCGACATTCAGGAAAAGGTGCAGGCATTATACGACGAGCAATTTGATCTGATCATTCTGACCGGAGGAACGGGCTTGTCGCCCAGAGACGTCACCCCGGAAGCCATCCGCCCGATGCTGGACCGCGAGATCCCCGGCATTGGAGAAGCGGCGAGAAGTTACGGGCAGGAACACATGCCTTACTCCATGCTTTCCCGGAGTTTGGGCGGTTTGAAAGGGGATACTTTGATTCTAGCTTTGCCGGGTTCCACCCGAGGTGCACAGGAAAGTATGGACGCTTTGTTTCCGTACTTGCTGCACTTATTTAAGGTGATGGAGTTTGCTGGCCATGATTAAACAGCCAGACTACTGGACATTTTGACATTAGACCTGTACACTAAGCCCTATCTTTGCCGTTCAATTTTTCGTCAGGGAACGCCGAACCTGCTCGTTGGGCTATCGTGACAGCCCATCATTTTGAAACCTTCTCAGACCCATCCGACAACTCGGCACTCAACAAACCACAAGGGTTTAAAAACGCATTAATTCCATGGATATCGTAAATATACGTCCGCTGCTCCTCACAGACTATGATGGGCTCAAAGCCTGCATGATACGCGCCTACCCGCAAATGCCGGAGGCCTATTGGAAAGAACCTCAGATCAACCGCTTGCTCAGCATTTTCCCAGAGGGACAATTGGCGGTAACCATCAACGAGCAAATCGTAGGATGTGCACTTTCCATTATTGTCCGATACGACCGTTTTGGAGACAATCATACTTATCGCGAGATCACCGGCAATTTCACTTTTGTGACCCACGAATCCGGAGGCGATACACTCTACGGCATTGACGTATTTATAGACCCCACATTCAGGGGCCAACGCCTGGGCCGCCGCCTTTACGATGCCCGGAAGGAATTGTGCGAACAACTCAACTTGTCCGGAATTGTCTTTGGTGGGCGCATTCCGAACTACCACGAGCATGCAGACGTGCTCTCCCCGCGGGCCTATATCGAAAAGGTGAAAAACAAGGAATTGCATGACCCCACCCTCAATTTTCAACTTTCTAATGATTTCCACGTAAGCAAGGTGCTGCGTGGCTATCTGCCTGGTGATGAGGAATCCAAAGAGTTTGCCACCTTGTTACGCTGGGACAATATTTACCATATACCGGTTAAATCTGCTAAAAGTGCCATCACCAAATCGGTGGTGCGGCTCGGGCTGGTACAATGGCAGATGCGCCCTTATCGGAGTCTGGAAGAATTGTTTGAGCACATGGAGTATTTTGTAGATGCCGTGTCCAGCTATCGGTGCGACTTCGCTTTATTTCCGGAGTTCTTCAATGCGCCGCTGATGGCCCAATACAATGACCGACCCGAAGGAGAGGCTATTCGTTTGCTGGCAGAGCATACCGAAACCATCCGGGACAAGTTTGCAAAACTAGCCGTAAGTTACAATATCAACATCATCAGCGGCAGCATGCCTTTGCTGCGCGATGGACAACTGTTCAATGTAGGCTACCTCTGTCGCCGGGATGGCAGCGTGGAAATTTATGAAAAACTGCACGTTACGCCTGATGAGGTAAAGTGCTGGGGCCTTAAAGGCGGCAATACCTTGCGGACTTTTGATACGGACTGTGGCAAGATCGGGATCCTTATCTGCTATGATGTGGAATTTCCTGAATTACCGCGCAGATTGGCCGAAGAGGGTATGAATATTCTTTTTGTGCCTTTCCTCACAGATACCCAAAATGCCTTTTCAAGGGTTCAACTCTGCGCTCGTTCCCGGGCCATTGAAAATGAATGCTTTGTAGCAATCGCTGGCAGTGTGGGCAACTTGCCTAAGGTCCACAACATGGACATTCAATATGCTCAAAGCGCTGTATTTACCCCTTGCGATTTTGCCTTCCCGGTCAATGGCATCAAAGCGGAAGCTACTCCCAATACGGAAATGCTGGTGGTTGCAGATGTTGATCTGGAGCTCTTGATTGATCTGCGACACTCCGGAAGTGTTCGCAACCATAAGGATCGCCGTACAGACCTATACAATATTGATTTCAAGTTGGAGAATCCGAAACAAACGAACCCTCTTATCGTAGTACCCGTCCTGGACGATAATATGGCTTGAAATGAGCTTGTGGGAGTACTGAACGGCTATAAAAAGAAACGGGAATTTTGGCTTGAAAGCCAAAATCCCCGTTCTTTTTGAGCGAGAAATTTTTAAAAAATCAAAGTTTAAATCGCATCTCCACCGTTCTGCCACCGCGCTCGAAGCGACATTCATCGCTCAAGTGGCGCATCAGGAAAAGACCACGGCCGCCACAGCATTCAATATGATCCATTGCCGTGGGGTCCGGTACTTTGTTTGGATCGAAACCTGGTCCTTCGTCCGTCACGCTAATGGCCAACGCATCTTTTTTACGGCTCAGGCAAATGGAGACGTTTTTACGACAATCACTTTGGTTCCCATGAAGCACCGCGTTGGTGACAGCCTCTGTAAGACTGACCAGAATATTACCATGTGTGTCGGGAGAGAGATTGTAGCGAGTGGCTACGTCGTGGACAAAAGGTTCGACTTTGGCGACGTTTTGGGGGTCGGATGGAAATGTTAGATTCGTGTTCAAGTCGTTCATTCGCAAATTTTTGTTACAGAATCTGGTTGTCAAAGCAGTGTTTTCTAAAAAGGGAATAGGGACAAAGCGTTTACAACCTGAATTACACAGTAAATAGGAACTTGATTAAAACTACGACGGCGTGGATTACAAAAGGCCGTCTGCGAATGTTCATGGGTGATGAGTTGCCTCAAAAACTGCCACAAAATTAAGGTACTTTTAACAACTTTAGCAAGGGGGAGTTCAAAAAAAATCCCGCTTGCTCTCAAAAGTGGCCGGTTTCAGACCTTTTCAGTGCCTTTTCGTCACATTTTCGGCAATTTATTTTCAAAAAACTTCTTAAAAGCCAGTCAAAATCAGATTGTGGCACGAACTTTTCTTTGTGGAGGTTGAGAATGTTGAGGGTTGAGAAGGTTGAGAGGACCGCTCTCAACCTTCTCAACCCCCAAGCCCCCTTACCATCCCATACATGCAGCGCATAATCCTCTATAAACAGATCAACAACCGATGGCATTACGTCCGCCTGACAGCCACGTATCCTGCTGAGCTCAGCATTGAAACAGGCTGTTGTGGCCAAAAGCCAGACCATGCCGAAAAAAATGAAATCCCGGCATCTATTCATCCAATAGCTGCACTCCGCCAGGAAGGTGAAAAATGGATTGAACAGGGCTATTCCAAGCCCCATCCGCACAGCCTTCAAGTAATGACCCTGCATTTTCAGATGCGCCGTTGGACGGGTTACCCTGCAGGCGCTCCCTGGTACGATGACTGGACCTCTGGCTATCTGGATCCGATACATCAGATATTGGATGAAACTTGCAACGGCATCCCGCGAGGAAACGAGCGTTTTTCGGGGAATTACATGCACTATTACACGATTTTCAACACAGATTTGGCACAAGAGGCCGTGGAAAAAATCGCTGCTGCCGCGCCCGTCAAGTTTCTGCTCGATATCCACATCGCCAGCCGCGAAAAACAGGTGCACATCCCGATTGACCCGAATGTGCCCGAATACCTGCGCTCTCTTTTCCGCGTAGTAGAAAAATCTGCCCGTACCATCGCGCACGAACTGCCGGTATTATTTCCCACCGACCCGCTCCAGCCAGAATTTGTGCCCAATGCGTCTGCCAATAGACGCATTGTGGGAGAAGAAGCCGCAGGCCTCCGCAGTACCTTGAAAGAAAAATGGAATTTTGATTCCAATTTCTGGGACCCACTTACGCAGGTCGCGCCCGCGGAAGTGGTGTTCCTCAATGGCATGGCTGAGGATAAAAAACAGGCCGTAGCGATGCTGCTCAGCCACAAACTCCAGGAACCGCTGTACCTGCTGGACTGCGAAACAGGGCTTTTTGAAATTGATACCGACCAGATTTTTGGGGGCTCGCACGAGGGCATGGTCTTCGATACGAGTTTTGACTGGGTTATCTACTTTTCCCACCACTATACCATCACTTTTGGGGGCGACTGGCTGGTGGATGCGGTCAAAGATCTTTACCAAGAACAGCCCGAGTTGTTGAACGCCTGGTGATATTTCTCACCGCAGGCAGCCTGTTTCAGACTTTTGTCGTCAAGACAATCGTTCTTGTGTCGCCCTACAAAGTCAAGGGTGTTCACAACCAAATCACTTTTACATGCAATTCACTGGTTTCTTTCTGCGCCTAAGCGTAATGCTTCTGCTTGTTATTCAAGTCTTTTGCACCCCAAACCCCATCGAAACCACGGAAGCAAAAAACGACCGGGGCCAACTCGAACGCTGGCAGCGGCGCAAGGACAATTTTGCCAAGGAGGGCCTTTTTCAACGGTTTACACCAGCAGGCGCTCTGATCGAAGAGGCGCACTACCTTGCCGATTCCCTGGAGGGCGAGCGGAAATATTTTTTCCCCAATGGAAAGGTAGAAAGTATCGAACGCTATCAAAACAACAAGATACACGGCAAATTCCAGGCTTTTTATGAGGATGGGCAATTGAAAATCGAGCAGGATTTTGTCCAGGGTGCGCTCACAGGATTGAGCATTCGATACCATCCCAATGGCAAAATCCAGGAAAAGGTAATGCTGAAAGACAATGTGGAAAACGGGCCATTCTCTGAATATCATGAAAACGGAAACCTCAAAACCGAGGGCTTCTATCTGCCCAATGAAGACGGAGACGACCTCGAAGACGGGGAGCTAAAAGAATATGACGAAACAGGCCAACTCATCCGTATCGCAGATTGCAAAAACGGGATGTGCCAGACGCGGTGGAAGAAATGACTTTGGACGTTGGACGTTGGATATTTGGACGTTTGTAGCTTACCAAACCACAAGCAAATAATTGACTATGAACACTTTACTACGAAAAATCAGCCTGGGTGCCGCTGCCCAGCTCCTGCGGGTAAATCTGCTGCTTATGCTGCTGCTGCCTGCGGTCTCTGCTACTGCGCAAGTCATCGGCGGGCGGCACGTTTTCTCTTTTCTCTCGCTGCCACAATCCGCCCGCGTGACGGGAATGGGCGGGGCGCAAATTGCCGTGCGCGATGATGATCCTGTGTTCGCGATAACCAATCCCGCTGCGCTTAATCCAGCCATGTCGGGACATGTTGCTTTCAACCACAATTTTTTCCTTGGGGGCATCCAACACGGCTACGTGTCTTACGCGCAACAATTGCCCAAATGGGGCTTTACCATGCACGGCGGCATCCAATACATGAACTACGGAGAGATGAAACGCGCCGATGAGTACGGCGATGTGCAAGGCCTGGTAAAGGCAGGCGAAACGGCGTTCACGCTGGGCGCGGCACGACCCTTGTCCGATAAACTATCCCTGGGATTGAACGCACGCATGGCGTTTTCCAGGCTGGATACCTACAAATCATCCGCACTATTGGCTGATGTGGGTTTGATGTATGCCGACTCGGCAAGTCGTTTTACGGCAGGTCTGGTGCTCCGCAACGCAGGCACCCAACTCTCGAACTATGCCGACATAAAAGAAACCCTGCCCTTTGATATTCAACTCGGTGTGAGCAAACGATTGAAGCACCTGCCATTCCGATTCAGTGTCATCGCACACCATTTGCATCAGTGGGAGATTCGGTACAATGATCCAAATTTGCAGGACGATGAAGTGCTGTTGTTTGGGGACGAGCAGCCAAAAGAGAACAAGGTTACGGTCGGCATTGACAATTTTTTCCGACACTTGATTTTTAACGGTGAGTTCTTGCTCGGAAAAAAAGAAGGGTTCCGGCTCCGACTAGGTTACAACCACCTTTTGAAACGCGAATTGAGCGTAAGCAATTACCGCAGCCTGGCAGGCTTCTCTGGAGGCGTGGGAATCAAGATCAGCAGATTCCGGGTAGACTTTGGCTACGGCGCTTACCACCTTGCAGGCGGGGTGGCCCACCTGGGCATCGGCACGAATTTGAGAGAGTTTTTCTAGCGAAATATTCCGGGGTTTTCCTTTTTCCATTCCTCAAAACGATTGTCCGGCAGAAAAGAGATGATCTGTCCAAAACGACCCGGTGCCCGCAGATGAAGATTGATGATACGTTTGCCTAAACGCCTTTTTTCTTCTGTTTTTTCCAAATCGCCCCAGGGGTAACGCACGGTAGTCCAATAATTTGTAACAAAAAAATGGGTCGTGCTGGCATCTACACGCTTCAAGCGCCAGAGGGTGCTGCGCACCAAAAACAGCCAGCCAAGCCACAGAAACAGTAGAAATAATTGTCCCCAAAGGAGCGGAAACGGAAGGTATAAATCTTCTTCTGGAATGAGTACGAAGCTGAGCAGCAAGCCACCCAAAAACACCGTGCCAAATATGGGCACAAATACCCGCCAGTACAAGGTAGAATTGGTAGAGAGGCATTCGGTGTTGTCTGCCGCAGTCTGCTGCTGATTTTCGGAATCAGACTCGGGGGGTAAATGATTTTGATTTTCCATAAAAAATTGTGCCGCGTCTCGCATAGGCGGGACGCGGCGTAAAAGTACGTCGTTCGGTCGGAGCAGCATCATTAATCAATCTCTACGCTCACACCGCTTTTTTTCTCTTTGCCCTCTCCTTTCTTTTTATCAGAAATCCTGATCCGGCTACCACCTTCAAGTTTTCGGGCAATGGCCGAATAGGGCCCAGTCACCACCGTTTCGCCCTCCTGTAAACCTGACACGATTTCGATATAATCATTGTCCTGAATGCCTGTCTTCACCTCCCGAATTCCAACGGTATCCCCCGAAACTACGAATACAATTTCT